>Ga0315900_10000656_pt1 | contig 59011 bp, 53 predicted proteins | sample LakEriMetagenome_FD_203521 | JGI IMG/M metagenome (GOLD analysis project Ga0315900, IMG submission 203521) | Freshwater fungal communities from buoy surface, Lake Erie, Ohio, United States - Buoy 12 MA114 | ecosystem: Environmental > Aquatic > Freshwater > Lake > Lake biofilm | place: USA: Lake... | reverse complement strand
GGGTCCTTGGGCCAGAGCTTCCAGTGGCCCTGGGCAGCGGCCGGTTCGGCGCGGTTGATCTGCAGGCCGATCAGTTCTTTGTGCAGGTCGTAGTAACACAGGCCATCGCCGTTGTGCAGCACCGCCTGTGGGTCGTCGGTGCCGATCTCCAGGTGGTCGTTGGCGACCTTGGTCACCCAGCCGATGGGCTGACCGGGGTTCTTGGGCGTGTCAAACGCGCCGATGTCTTCTTTGCGCCCTTGCACAAAGTAGTCGGTGAACTCGCGGTTGAAGTTCTGGTTCGGGTCGGGCGTGAAGCTGAAGCGGGCTTGGCCATGAGACGAGGCGGCCAGCTCGGGGCGCTCGGTCAGGATCTCGTCGAACAGGCGGCGGTAGTGCGCCGTGATGTTCTTGACATAGGCCATGTCCTTGTAGCGGCCCTCGATCTTGAAGCTGCGGCAGCCCGCGTCGATCAGGGCGCGCAGGTTCTCGCTTTGGTTGTTGTCCTTCATCGACAGCACATGCTTGTCGTGCGCCACGATGCGGCCTTGTGCGTCCTTGACTTCGTAGGGCAGGCGGCAGGCTTGCGAGCAGTCGCCCCGGTTGGCGCTGCGGCCGGTGTGGGCGTGGCTGATGTAGCACTGGCCGCTGTAGGCCACGCACAGGGCGCCGTGGATGAAAAATTCGAGGATGGTGCGGTCGGTGTCCAGCGCGTCGCGGATGGCCGCGATCTGCGGCAGCGTCAGTTCGCGCGCCAGCACGATCTGGGACAGGCCGGCGTCCTGCAGGAATCGGGCTTTCTCGGGGGTGCGGATGTCGGTCTGGGTGCTGGCGTGCAGCTGGATGGGCGGCAGATCGATTTCCAGCAAGCCCATGTCCTGGATGATCAGGGCGTCGACGCCGGCGTCGTAGAGCTGCCAGGCGAGTTGGCGGGCGGGCTCAAGCTCGTCGTCGCGCAAGATGGTGTTGAGCGTGACGAAGATGCGGCTGTGAAAGCGGTGGGCATGCCGCACCAGGCGGGCGATGTCCTGAACGCTGTTGTCGGCGGTGGAGCGGGCGCCAAAAGAGGGGCCGCCGATGTAGACGGCGTCGGCGCCATGTTGGATGGCCTCGATGCCGATGTCGGCCGTGCGGGCAGGAGAGAGCAGTTCGAGCTGGTGGGCAAGCATGGGCGACATTATCCCCATCAAGAAAAAACGCGGCACCAGGCCGCGTTGTGGGGTGCCGGGGGCGTTCGCTTTACTGGACCTTGGCCTTGCTGCGCAGGTCTTCCTGGAACTTGCCCATCTTCTGCTGCTGCAACTGCTGGGCGATCTGGGGTTTGACCTCGTCGAGCTTGGGCAACTGGGCCTCGCGCACATCGTCCACACGGATGATGTGCCAGCCGAACTGGCTCTTGACCGGGGCTTCGCTGAGCTCGCCTTTGCCCAGCTTGACCATGGCGTTGGAGAACTCGGCCACATAGCTGCCGGCCGAGGCCCAATCGAGGTCGCCGCCGTTGGCGCCGGAGCCCGGGTCCTTGGAGTTCTTTTTGGCCAGGTCTTCGAACTTGGCGCCTTTCTTGATCTCGGCGATCAGGGCCTTGGCCTGGTCTTCGCTCTCGACCAGGATGTGGCGGGCGCGGTATTCCTTGCCGCCGTTTTCCTTGACGAATTTGTCGTACTCGGCCTGGATTTCGGCATCGGTCACCGGGTTCTTTTTCTGGAAGTCGGCGAACAGTTCGCGGATCAGGATGGTCTGGCGTGCCAGTTCGAGCTGGTTTTTGTAGTCTTCGCTGGCGTCCAGGCCGCGCTTGCGGGCTTCCTGCATGAAGATTTCGCGGGCCACCACTTCTTCCTTGAGCTGGGCCAGCATGTCCTGGTTGACCGGACGCCCGGATTTTTCGATCTGGGCCTTGAGTGCGTTCAGGCGGGCGGTGGGCACGGGCTTGCCATTGACCACGGCGATGTTCTGGGCCAAGGCCGGTCCGGCCAGCAGGGCCACCAGGGCGGCGGCGATCATCTGCTTTTTCATGTTCTCTGTCCTCGAATCAGGGGGAGTAAAGCTGCAAAAAGGCCACCCTGGGGTGGCCCCGGTTCAGATCAGCTCGATGGCCAGGGCGTGAAGGCCCTGGTCGATGAAATCTTGCAGCGCATCATACACAAGGCGATGGCGCTGGACGCGGCCGATACCGGTAAACAAAGGTGAGGCAACGCGCACACGGATGTGGCTGCCTTGCCCACTTGGGCTGGCGCCTGCATGCCCGGCATGGAGGGCACTTTCGTCAATCACTTCGAGTGCGGTGGGGGCCAGCCGCTCGGTCAGCCGCAGCCGGATCTGTTCTGCGGTGTCCATTCAATCCTCCTTGGGCAGATGGCGCGAGACATACACCCCTTGGCCCAGGATGAACACCAGCGGGAACACATAGCCCCAGATCTTGAAGTCCACCCAGGCGTCGGTGCTGAAATAGGCGGCCACATAGGCGTTGATGCTGGCCATGAACAGGCAGTAAATCACCCAGGACACGTTCAGTCGGTGCCAGACCGCTGGTGGCAGTGTCAGTTGCTGGCCCAGCAGGCTCTGCAGCGCATTTTTGCCAAACACCCCATGCGCCACCGCCAGGGCGATCGCCAGACCCGCGTACAGGATGGTGGGCTTCCATTTGATGAAGCGCTCGTCGTGCAGGCCGAGCGTCAGAGCGCCAAAGCCGAGCACCAGCACCAAGGTGATCTTGTGCAGGGTCTGCAGCTTTCCTTCCATGCGCCGGATCAGCAGCATCTGCAGCACCGTGGCGCCCATCAGGATGCCGGTGGCGGTGTAGATGTCGCCCATTTTGTAGGCAAGGAAAAAAAGCAGGATGGGGAAAAAGTCGATCAGGAATTTCATGCGGGCAGGGGCCGTGCGGCGGTCACAGAGGCTCGAAGTCTAGCGAAGCCGAATTCATGCAGTAGCGCAGCCCGGTGGGTGCCGGACCGTCCTCGAAGACATGGCCCAGGTGCGCGCCGCACTTGGCGCAGACGGTTTCGACCCGGACCATGCCGTGGCTGCGGTCAACGCGCTCCTCGATGGCTTGCGGATTGGCGGCCTGGAAAAAGCTGGGCCAGCCGCAGCCTGCGTCGAATTTGGTGTCGGAGCGGAACAGCTCGGCATCGCAGCAGATGCAGCGGTAAATGCCGGGTGCCCAGTGGTCCTCGTAGCGCCCGGTGAAGGGGCGTTCGGTGGCGGCCTGACGCGTGACGGCATAGGCCATGGGCTCGGCGTTTTTGGCGGCCAGGTGTTCCCGCCACGCCGCTTCGGTCTTGGTGATTTTGTCCATGGGAATCCTCAGGAGGAGCAGCTGATCTCGAGCTGGGTCGCCCAGTCGGGGGGGAAGCCCGCATAGGCTTGCGCGTCGGGCTGCTCGTCAAAGGGCGATCGCAGCAGGCGCTCGAGGCGGTGCACCTCACTGTAATCGCCCTGACGGGCTTGGCGGATGGCGGTTTCGGCCAGGTGGTTGCGCAGCACGTACTTGGGGTTGGTGCGCAGCATGGTCTGGCCCAGCTCGGCCGGGTCGGCCTCTGCCAGGCGCCCCAAGTAGCGCGCCTGCCATGCGCGCCAGGCCGCCGCGTCCAGAAACAGGTCGCCCACCGCCTGCCAAGCCGCGGCGCCAGCGCCGTCCGGGCGGCCCTCGGCCATGGCCTGGCTCAGGCGCCGCCAGAAAATCGTGTAGTCGACGTGTTCGCTGGCGAGCAATTGCAGCAGGTCCTCGACCAGCGCCCAGTCGGCCTCGCGGGCGTCTTCGCTGGCCAGTGCCCCGGTCAAGCCGAGTTTGGCGCGCATGGCATCGCCCAGCGCCCTGGGGAAGGCCTGCTTGTAGCCCTCGAGCACCTGCACCGTCAGATCCTGCTCGCCAATCAGGGGCAGCAGCGCCTGGCCCAGGCAATAGAGGTTCCAGTAGGCGATGTTGGGCTGCCGTGCATAGGCATAACGCCCGTGGCTGTCGGAATGGTTGCAGATGTGCCCCGGATCAAAACCGTCCATGAACTGGAACGGCCCGTAGTCGATGGTCAGGCCCAGCAGGCTCATGTTGTCGGTGTTCATCACCCCGTGGCAAAAGCCCACCGCCTGCCACTGGGCCAGCAGGTGGGCGGTGCGCAGCTGCACCTCGTCCAAGAGGCCGGCGTACACATTGCCTTGCCACCGCGCAGCGCGTTCGCGGGCCTGCGGTAGGTGGTGTTCGATGGCATGGTCGGCCAGCTCGCGCAGGGCATCGACCTGATCGCGTGCCGCGAAATGCTCGAAGTGGCCAAAACGCAGGAAGCTGGGCGCCACGCGGGTCACGATGGCGGCGGTTTCGACTTCCTCGCGCACGACCGGCTGCGGCGAGGCAACCAGGCACAGCGCCCGGGTGCTGGGGATGCCCAGGCCGTGCATGGCCTCGCTGCACAGGTATTCGCGGATCGAGGAGCGCAAGACCGCGCGCCCATCGCCCATGCGCGAATACGGGGTGCGGCCAGCCCCCTTGAGCTGGATTTCCTGCGGGCCGAGGTCCGAATCGGCTTCGCCCAGCCAGAGGGCGCGCCCATCGCCCAGCTGCCCAGCCCACACGCCAAACTGGTGGCCGCTGTAGACCGTGGCCAGCGGCTGGCTGCCTGGCAAGAGGCCATTGCCGGCGAAGGCCGGCAGGTGTTCGTTCAGCAGGTGCGGTGGCCAGCCGAGTTCTCGCAGCAGCGCATCGTTGCGCGCCACCCACTCGGGCTGGCTGACGGGCGACGGGGGCAGGGGGGTGAAAAAGCGGGGACCGAGCTGCAACAGGCGGTGGGTCCAGTTCAGCGGTCCAGTGGGCAGGGTCATGGGGACATTGTCTCCTCTGTTGCATTCGCTTGCGACGCTACGGGTTTCTCAGGTGGGAAATAAAAGCACGGTCGTGCACAATGAATGCGTTGCTTGTTCAAGACCCCACAGGAGATCTTCATGCTCGGACAAATGCAGCAGCAACCCCTGCTCATTTCCTCCCTCATCGATTTTGCCGAGCGTCACCACGGCGATGGCGAGATCGTCTCGCGCCGTGTCGAAGGCGACATCCACCGTTGCACCTGGGCCGATGTGGCGCGCCGCTCGCGCCAGGTGGCCAATGCGCTGGACGCGCTCGCGCTGCCCATTGGCGCGCGCGTGGCCACCCTGGCCTGGAACGGCTACCGCCATCTGGAGTTGTACTTTGGGGTGAGCGGCTCCCAGCGGGTGCTGCACACCCTCAACCCGCGCCTGCACCCCGACCAGATCGTCTGGATCGCCAACCACGCCGAAGACCAGGTGCTGTGCTTTGACATGACCTTCCTGCCCATCGTGCAGGCGGTGCATGCCCGCTGCAGCACCATCCAACACTGGGTCGCCCTGTGCGAGGCCGACAAGCTGCCCGCCGACAGCGGCATCCCCGGGCTGATCAGCTACGAAGCCTGGATCGGCCGCCAAAGCGATCGCTGCAGCTGGCCCAGCTTCGACGAAAACACCGCATCGAGCATGTGCTACACCAGTGGCACCACGGGCAACCCGAAGGCGGCCCTCTACAGCCACCGGTCGACCATCCTGCACGCCTACGCGGCTTCGCTGCCCGACTCGATGGGCATCTCCGCGCGCGATGCCATCCTGCCGGTGGTGCCCATGTTCCACGTCAACGCCTGGGGCATTCCCTATGCCGCCGCGCTGACGGGCGCCAAGTTGGTCTTCCCGGGGGGGGCGCTCGACGGCAAGTCCGTGTACGAGTTGATCGAGGCCGAAGGCGTGACCTTTGCCGCGGGGGTGCCCACCGTCTGGCAGATGCTGCTGGGTCACATGAAGCCTGCGGGCCTGAAATTCAGCACCCTCAACCGCACGGTCATTGGCGGCTCCGCCTGCCCGCCGGCCATGATCGACGCCTTCCGCGAAGACTATGGCGTGGACGTGCTGCACGCCTGGGGCATGACCGAGCTGAGCCCGCTGGGCACGGTGTGCACGCTCAAGAACAAACACCTGCGGCTGCCGGCCGAGGAGCAGATGAAGATCCGCATGAAGCAGGGACGCTGCATCTACGGCATCGACATGAAGATCGTCGACAGCGATGGGCGGGAGCTGCCGCACGATGGCCAAGCCGCCGGCGACTTGCTGGTCAAGGGCCCCTGGGTGATCGCGGGCTACTACAAACCCGAAGGCGGCAGCCCCCTGGTCGACGGCTGGTTCCCCACCGGCGATGTGGCCACCATCGACCTCGACGGCTTCATGCAGATCACCGACCGCAGCAAGGACGTCATCAAATCGGGCGGCGAGTGGATCAGCTCGATCGATGTCGAGAACATCGCCATGGCCCACCCAGCGGTGGCCATGGCCGCCTGCATCGGTGTGCGCCACCCCAAGTGGGACGAGCGGCCCATCGTGTGTGTCGTGCGCAAGCCCGGCGCAGAGATTTCCCGCGAAGCCCTGCTGGCGTTTTACGAAGGCAAGACCGCCAAATGGCAGATCCCCGACGACGTCGTCTTTGTCGACGCAATACCCTTAGGCGCGACAGGAAAAATGCTCAAGACGAAACTCCGCGAACAGCTCAAAGACTATGCACTGCCTGGCCTTTGAACTGTCGCAGTCGCAAGTGTGATATCCGCTAAGGGCAAACCCCGAGCGCTTCCACTCGCAAAAAAGTTAACCTGATCCCATCACCCACCCACCTGCAGGAGACAACTCATGAAAACCACTTTCCGGATCATCGCCATGGCCGCACTGGCCACCTGTGCCACGGGCGCATTCGCACAAAAGGGCGAGACCGTGAAGATCGCCTGGATCGATCCGCTGTCGGGCCTGATGGCCCCGGTGGGCAGCAACCAGCTCAAGAGCTTCCAGTACTTTGCCGAGGAGTTCAGCAAGAACAACCCTGCCGGTGTCAAATTCGAAGTGGTCGGCTTTGACAACAAGCTCAGCCCCGCCGAATCCCTCAACGTGCTCAAGGCCGCCATGGACCAGGGCATCCGTTACATCACCCAGGGCAACAGCTCGGGCATCGCCGGCGCTCTGATCGACGCCGTCAACAAGCACAACGAGCGCAACCCCGGCAAGGAAATCATTTTCCTGAACCACTCTGCGGTCGATCCGGATCTGACCAACAGCAAGTGCAGCTACTGGCACTTCCGCTTCGATGCCGACACCTCCATGAAGATCGAAGCCATGACGACCTTCATGAGAGACCAGAAGGACATCAGCAAGGTCTTCCTGCTCAACCAGAACTATTCGCACGGCCATCAGGTGGCCAAGTTCGCCAAGGAAAACCTGGCCCGCAAGCGTCCGGACATCCAGATCGTAGGCGAAGACTTGCACCCGCTGGCCCAGGTCCGCGATTTCTCGCCCTACATCGCCAAGATCAAGGCCTCTGGCGCCGACACCGTGATCACCGGCAACTGGGGTTCTGACCTGGCGCTGCTGATCAAGGCGGCCAACGAAGGCGGCTACAACGGCAAGTTCTACACCTACTACACCGGTGTTTCCGGCACGCCCACTGCGCTGGGCACCAACGGTGCAGGGCGCGTCTACCAGATCGCCTACGGCCACTACAACATGGGCGGACAGGCCCAGAAGTGGCAAGACGACTTCAAGAAGCGTTTCAACGACGACTTCTACACCCACTCGATCATCCGCATTTACCAGTCCCTGGGTGAAGCCATGGCCAAGGCCAAGTCCACCGACCCGGTGAAAGTGGCGGCCGCCTTGTCCGGCCTGAAGTTCAACACCTTCAACGGTGAAGTCGAAATGCGCAGGACCGACCACCAGCTGCAGCAGCCGCTGTACATGACGGTCTGGCAAAAGGCCGACAAGAAGTTCGCCTACAGCCCGGAAAACACCGGCATGACCCTGGCCCCGATCAAGGAATTCCCTTCCTACGTGGCCAGCACGCCGACCAGCTGCCAGATGAAGCGCCCCGGCTGATTTCACCTGACTGAGTCCTTCAAGGGCCCGATGACTCCCCCTGTTGTCGGGCCCTTTGTCTTGCAGACAGTCTCCACTGTTCCTTTGCGCAGTACCGGCCCCTGGCCAAAAAGGTCCCCCTGATGGAGTTCTTCATCATTTCCACGCTCAACGGGCTGAGCTACGGCTTGCTGCTGTTCATGCTCAGTTCCGGTTTGACCCTGATTTTTTCCATGATGGGCGTGCTCAATTTCGCGCACGCCAGTTTCTACATGATCGGGGCCTATGTCGGCTATTCCCTGGGGGGAATCGTTGGCTTCTGGCCCGCCCTGGTGCTGGCCCCGCTGATCGTCGGGGCCTTGGGCGCCCTGTTCGAGCGGGTCAGCCTTCGCAAGGTCCACCCTTTCGGCCATGTGCCGGAACTGCTGGTCACCTTCGGCCTGTCCTACGTCGTGGTGGAACTGGTCCAGCTCATCTGGGGCCGCCTGGCTGTCGAGTTCGCGCCGCCCGAAGTGCTGCGTGGCTCCGCATTCACCCTGATCAACCACGCCACAGAAGGCATGCGCCTGGTGTGGGGCGCCGCGCCGGCGGCATGGTGCACCGCGGCCGACAGCGCTGTGCGTGTCGTCTGCACACCGTTCCCGGCCACCCGGGCCTTCATGATGGTGGTGGCCTTGCTGATGCTGCTGTCCTTGTGGCTGCTGCTCACCCGCACCCGCATCGGCCTGGTGATTCAGGCCGCCTTGACCCATCCTGAGATGGTCGAAGCCCTGGGCCACAACGTGCCCCGCGTGTTCATGCTCGTCTTCGGTGCCGGCACAGGCCTGGCCGGCCTGGCCGGCGTCATCGGGGGCAGCACTTTTGTGACCGAGCCGGCCATGGCCGCCACGGTCGGTTCGGTCATCTTTGTCGTGGTGGTGGTGGGCGGCATGGGCTCGCTCTCCGGCGCTTTCCTCGCCTCCATCCTGATCGGGGTGATCCAGACCTTCGCGGTCGCGATCGACTACTCCTTCCTGGTGTTCGCCCGAGACATGGGCTGGCAACTGTCGGCCGCCACCCTGGAGAACAGCTTTGCCAAGCTCACCGTGTCGCAGGTGGCCCCGATCCTGCCCTACCTGTTCCTGGTGCTGATCCTGATTTTCCGACCCAAAGGCCTGCTGGGCACGAGGGAGGGCTGAACCATGGCAGATGTTTACAAGTTCAAACCCTACAACGTCGGCCGCTGGGTCATCTGGAGCCTGTTTGCCCTGGTGCTCTTTTTTGCGCCCTTGCTGTTCACCAGCAACCTCTCGCACACCATGCTGGCCCAGATGGGCATCGCCATCATCGCCTGCCTGTCCTACAACATGCTGCTGGGGCAGGGGGGCATGCTCAGTTTCGGCCATGCCGTCTACACCGGCCTGGGCTCCTACATGGCCATGCACGCCCTCAACGCCCTGAGTGCGGGCAAGCTGGGCATCCCGGTCAGTCTGCTGCCCCTGGTGGGGGGCGTCGCCGGCATGGGCTTTGCCGTGCTGCTGGGCTGGGTCACCACGCGCAAATCGGGCACACCGTTCGCCATGATCACGCTGGGCGTGGCCGAGCTGGTGTTTGCGATGTCGCTGATGTTCTCCGAGTTCTTTGGTGGCGAGGCGGGCATCTCGGGCAACCGGGTCGCGGGCCAGCCCTTCATGGGCATCACCTTCGGGCCCCAGGTCCAGATCTACTACCTGATCGCCATCTACACCTTTGTGTGTGTGGCCCTGATGTACGCCTTCACCCAGACCCCCCTGGGGCGCATCCTGAACGCCGTTCGGGACAACCCCGAGCGGGTCGAGTTCATTGGCTACAACACCCAGCGCGTGCGCTACACCGCCTTCATCATCTCCGGGTTTTTTGCCGGCATCGCCGGCGGCCTCGGCGCCCTCAATTTCGAGATCGTCACGGCCGAGGTGGTCGGCGCCGGCCGCTCGGGCGCCTACCTGCTGTTCACCTTCCTTGGCGGGGCCACCTTCTTCTTTGGCCCCATCATCGGCGGGGTGCTGATGGTGATTGCTTTTGTGCTGCTGTCCGAGCTGACCAAGGCCTGGCTCTTGTACCTGGGCCTGATCTTCCTGTTCATGGTGATGTACGCCCCCGGTGGCATCGCCAGCCTGATCATGATGAACCTGCGTGTGGCCAAGTTCGGCAAACTGCGCCAGATCTGGGCCAGCTACCTGGGCTTGGGTGTGACCGCCATGGTCATGCTGATTGGCGCCGGCGCCATGATCGAGATGGTCTACCACCTCCAGCTCAATTCGGCGCTGGGCGATGTGGTGCGCTTCATGGGCGTGCCACTGAACGCCAAGGGGGTCGACACCTGGGTCGGGGCCATCTTTGTGCTGCTGACCGGGCTGGGCTTGTTTGAGCTCGCCCGCCGGCAGTACACGCGCGAGTGGGGCACCATTCAGGAAGAGATTGAAAAAGAAATCAAGCGCAGGGAGACCGCAGTATGAGCACCTACGCACTTGAGCTCAAGGACGTGCGCAAGAGTTTCGGCAAGACCGAAATCATCCGCGGGGTGGATTTGTCCGTCAAAACCGGTGAACGGGTGGCCGTGATCGGCCCCAACGGTGCCGGCAAGTCCACGCTGTTCAACCTGATCAGTGGGCGTTTTGGCCTGAGCAGCGGCGAGATCCTGCTGGGCGGCCAGCGCATCGATGGCAAAAAGCCTTTCGAGATCAACCGCATGGGCCTGTCCCGCAGCTTCCAGATCACCAACATCTTTCCCAAGCTGAGCGTGTTCGAGAACCTGCGCTGCGGCGTGCTCTGGAGCCTGGGCTACAAATACACGTTTCTGAAGTTCCTGTCTGGCCTCAAAGACGCCAACGAACGGGCCGAAGAACTGATGGAGATGATCGGCCTGGAAAAAAAGCGCGACACCCTGGCCATGAACCTGACCTACGCCGAGCAGCGGGCACTAGAGATCGGCATCACCATCGCCGGCGGTGCCGAGGTCATCTTGCTCGACGAGCCCACCGCCGGCATGAGCAAAAGCGAAACCTCCCGCTTCATCTCCCTCATCCGCAAAGTCACCGAAGGCAAGACCCTGCTGACTGTCGAGCACGACATGGGCGTGGTGTTCGGACTGGCCGACCGGATTGCGGTGGTGGTTTATGGCGAAGTCCTGGCTTTCGACACCCCCGAAGCGGTGCGCTCCAACGCCAAGGTGCAGGAGGCCTACCTGGGCTCTGCCGTGGCCGATTCACAAGTGGGAGGGCACTGACATGTTGCGCATCGAAAACCTCCACGCCTGGTACGGCAAGAGCCATGTGCTGCACGGCGTGAACATGCAGGTGCCGCAGGGCGAGATCGTGGCCCTTCTGGGCCGCAACGGCTCTGGCCGTTCCACCACGGCCAAATCCATCATGGGCCTGGTGGACTGCCAGGGCACGGTCCAGTGGAAGGGCCAGAACATCCAGGGCAAAAAGGCCTACGAAGTGGCCCACCTGGGGCTGGGCTATGTGCCCGAAAACCGCGACATCTTCCCCAAGCTCACCGTGCACCAGAACCTGTTGCTCGGCCAGAAGGGGGCGGGCAAGGGCTCGCGCTGGTCCTTCGATGACATGTACGCGCTGTTTCCGCGCCTCAAGGAACGCGAGCACACCGAAGCGGGCGTGCTCTCGGGGGGCGAGCAGCAGATGCTCACCCTGTGCCGCACCCTGATGGGCGATCCCGACTTGATCATCATCGACGAACCGACCGAGGGCTTGGCGCCCAAGATCGTCGAGCTGGTCGGTGAGTACCTCAAGGAACTCAAGAACCGCGGCATTTCGGTTCTGCTGATCGAGCAGAAGCTCACCATCGCCATGAACATTTCCGACCGCGCCCTGGTGATGGGCCATGGCTCCATCGTCTTTGAAGGCACGCCCGAAGAGCTGCGCGCCAACAACTACATCCGCAAAGAGTGGCTTGAGGTCTGAGCTCGGGTCACCCGGGGGACCGTTTCAGGGTTTTCCCTGCTCGGTCCGGTCCCGGTGTTTGTGTTAAAAACGAACGGTCGTTCTATTTCTCGCCATGCAAGAACAGGGCGGGTAAAGCGTCTCCAAAATCCATTGATCAGCAAAGGTACAGCATGACAGCAGAGTACAAAGTCCACGGCGACGTGGCGGTCATCACCCTGATGAACCCGCCTGTCAACGGTCTGGGTCTGGCCACCCGCATTGGCATCACCTCCGGACTGGAACAGGCCAACCGCGACCCCGCCGTCAAGGCTGTCGTGATCACCGGGGCAGGCAAGGCCTTCTCGGGCGGCGCCGACATCAAGGAATTCGGCTCGCCCAAGGCGATCCAGGAACCCAACCTGCTGTCCGTGATTCGCGCCTGCGAGAACTCGCAGAAGCCGGTGGTGGCCGCTGTTCACAGCGTGGCCATGGGCGGCGGCCTCGAGCTCGCCCTCGGTTGCCACTACCGCATCGCCGCACCGGGCGCCAGCATCGCTTTGCCCGAAGTCAAGCTGGGCCTGATCCCTGGCGCGGGCGGCACCCAACGCCTGCCGCGGGTGATCGGCGTCGAGGCGGCCACCAACATGATCGTCAGCGGCGAGGCCATCAAGGCCGAAATGCTGGCCATGTTGCCGGGGCAGAAACTGTGGGACGCCATGGCGCAGTCGCCCGAGAGCCTGATGGACGAGGCCCAGGCCCTGGCCCGCAAGGTGGCGGCCGCGCACGCCGACGGCAGCCCCTTGCCCCTGGTGCGCAACCTGCCGTGCAAGCACCCGCAAGGCGATGCCTACTTCCAGTTTGCCCGCAACATGGTCAAGGCCACGGCCAAGAACCTGCCCGCGCCGGTCAAGTGCGTGGACGCGGTGGAGGCGGCGACGAAGAAAAAATTCGAAGATGGCATGGCCTTGGAGCGCGAGATCTTCATGAACCTGATGCTCACGCCCGAGTCGCGTGCGCTGCGCCACATCTTCATGGCCGACCGTGCCGCCTCCAAGATCCCGGATGTGCCCGAGGACACCCCCAAGCGCGAGATCCAGAGCGTGGCCGTGATCGGTGCAGGCACCATGGGCGGCGGCATCTCGATGAATTTCCTGAACGCCGGCATCCCGGTCAAGATCCTGGAGACCAAGCAGGACGCCCTGGACCGCGGCATCGCCACCATCCGCAAGAACTACGAAGCCCAGATCAAGAAGGGCAAGCTCAAGCAGGACAAATACGAGCAACGCATGGCCCTGCTGAGCAGCACGCTCAGCTACGACGACATCGCTCAGGCCGATCTGGTGATCGAGGCCGTGTTCGAGGACATGGGCGTCAAGGAGACCGTGTTCAAGCAACTCGACAAGGTCATGAAACCCGGCGCCATCCTGGCTTCCAACACCTCGACGCTGGATGTCAACAAGATCGCCTCCTTCACGGCGCGCCCGCAGGACGTGGTCGGCATGCACTTCTTCAGCCCGGCCAACGTCATGAAGCTGCTGGAAGTGGTGCGCGGCGAGAAGACCGGCAAGGACGTGATGGCCACCGTCATGGCCATTGGCAAAAAGATCAAGAAGACCGCGGTGGTCTCCGGCGTCTGTGACGGCTTCATCGGTAACCGCATGATCGAGCAGTACAGCCGCCAGGCCGGTTTCCTGATCGAAGAGGGCTGCACGCCTGCGCAAGTGGACAAGGCGGTCGAGAAGTTCGGTTTCGCCATGGGCCCCTTCCGCATGGGCGATTTGGCGGGCAACGACATCGGCTGGGCCATCCGCAAGCGCCGCTATGTGGAAAAGCCGAACCTGAAATACAGCAAGACCGCCGACCTGCTGTGCGAGATGGGCCGTTTCGGCCAGAAGACCGGCGCGGGCTGGTACGACTACCAGGCCGGCAAGCGCGACGCCATCCCCAGTGCGGTGGTGGTCGAGATGATCGAGAAGCACCGCGCCGCCCTGGGCATCACCCCGCGCAAGATTTCCGACGAGGAAATCGTTCAACGCCTGGTGTTCTCGCTGGTCAACGAGGCTTGCCACATTCTGGAAGAAGGCATTGCCAGCAAGGCCAGCGACATCGACATGGTGTACATCACCGGCTACGGCTTCCCCTTCTGGCGTGGCGGCCCCATGCTCTACGCCGACACGGTCGGCCTGTTCAATGTGGCCGAAGCCATGAAGCGCTTTGCCCGCAACCCGCATGACGATGCCGCCTTCTGGCAACCCGCGCCGCTGCTGCAGCGTCTGGTGGCCGAAGGCAAGACGTTCAACTGAGCAATGTTTTTCGGGGACAGGCCGATGGCGCTGCCCCCAGCTTGAAAGGGTTTTCATCATGACGAACGCAGTCATCGTTTCCACCGCCCGCACCCCTCTGGCCAAGAGCTGGAAGGGCGCCTTCAACATGACCCATGGCGCCACGCTTGGCGGCCATGCGGTGCAGCACGCCGTGGCGCGTGCCGGCATCGAAGCCGCCGAAGTCGAAGACGTGATCATGGGTTGCGCCAACCCCGAGGGCGCGACCGGCGCCAACATCGCCCGCCAGATCGCGCTCAAGGCCGGTCTGCCGATTTCGGTTTCGGGCCTCACCGTCAACCGTTTTTGCTCCTCTGGGCTGCAAACCATTGCGCTGGCTGCGCAACGCATCATCGCCGGCGAAGGCCAGGTGTATGTGGCCGGCGGCGTCGAGAGCATTTCTTGCGTGCAACAAGAGATGAACATGCACATGCTGCAGGACCTGGCTTTGGCCAAGCAAAAGCCCGAGATCTACTGGAACATGCTGCAAACCGCCGAGCAGGTGGCCAAGCGCTACAAGATCGGCCGTGACCGCATGGACGAGTACGGCGCAGCCAGCCAGCAAAAGGCTTGCGCGGCTGCCGCCGCCGGCAAGTTCGACGACGAGATCGCCCCGATCACGGTGACCGCCGGCGTGTACGACAAGACCATGGGCCTGATCAGCAAGCAGGTCACGGTCAGCAAAGACGAAGGCCTGCGCGAAGGCACCACGGTCGAAGGCATCAGCGGCATCAAGCCCGCCATCCCCGGTGGCGTCATTTCGGCCGGCAATGCCAGCCAGTTTTCCGACGGTGCCGGCGCCTGTGTGGTCATGGACGAGACCCTGGCCGAAAAGCGGGGCCTCAAGCCCTTGGGTCGCTTCCTGGGCTTTGCGGTGGCCGGCTGCGAACCCGACGAAATGGGCATCGGCCCGGTGTTCGCCGTGCCCAAGGCGCTCGCGCGCCTGGGGCTCACGGTCAACGACATCGACCTGTGGGAGCTCAACGAAGCCTTTGCGGTGCAGGTGCTGTACTGCCGCGACAAGCTGGGCATCCCGGCCGACCGCCTGAACGTCAACGGCGGCGCGATCGCGGTGGGGCACCCCTACGGCGTGAGCGGCCAGCGTTTGACCGGCCATGCCCTGATCGAAGGCAAGCGGCGCGGCGCCAAGCGTGTGGCGGTGACCATGTGCATCGGCGGCGGCATGGGCGCCTGCGGCATCTTCGAGGTCTTGTGAGCCACTGTCGCGTGGATGGCTGATCCACAGGAGGGCAGGGGGCATGATGCTTCCTGCCCTTTGTTTTTGGTTTGAGAGAAAGACCTGCGATGTCCCTGCGTCCGACCATCGACTTCCTGCTGCACGACTGGCTGAATGTGGCCGACTTGCAGCAGCGCGAGCGCTTTGCCGACCATTCGCGCGAGACTTTCGATGCGGTGCTCGACACCTGCGAGCGCATCGCGCGCGACAAATTCGCCCCGTTCAACCGCCTGGTGGACACCGAGGAGCCCCGCTTTGACGGGGAAAAAGTCATCCTGCCGCAAGCGACCCACGAGGCTTGCAAGGCCTACGCCGAATCGGGCATGCTGAGTGCCGCGCAGGACTACGAGATTGGCGGCATGCAGCTGCCCTACACGGTCGAGGCGGCGGCCAATGCCTTCTTTGCGATGGCCTCGGTCAGCATCGGCTCGGGCATGCTGACCACCGGCAATGCCAACCTGCTCATGGCCCACGGCAGCGCATTGCAAAAACAGGTCTTTGCCCTCAACGAATTCAATGGCCGCTTCTCCGGCACCATGTGCTTGTCCGAGCCGCAGGCCGGCTCCAGCCTGAGCGATGTGGCCACCCGTGCCGAGCCCGATGGGCCCGAGCACGCCAGCGACCCGCTCGGTCCGCGCTACCGGCTGCGTGGTCACAAGATGTGGATTTCCTCCGGCGAGCACGAGCTGACCGAAAACATCATCCACCTGGTGCTGGCCAAAATCCCGGACGCGAGCGGCCAGCTCGTGCCAGGCGTCAAAGGCATCTCGCTCTTCATCGTGCCCAAGAAACTGGTGGACACCGAAGGGCAGCTCACCGGCGAGCGCAACGACGTGGCGCTGGCCGGCCTCAACCACAAGTGCGGCTGGCGCGGCACCACCAACACCTTGCTCAATTTCGGCGAAGGCAAGTACCCGCTGCGCGGCCAGGCCGGCGCCATCGGCTACCTGGTGGGTCAGCCCGGCGAGGGCCTCAAATGCATGTTCCACATGATGAACGAGGCGCGCATCGGCGTGGGCATGGCCGCCACCATGCTGGGCATGGCGGGCTACTACGCCAGCCTCGATTACGCACGCCAGCGCCCACAGGGCCGCCCGATGACGACGGCAGGCAAGAACCCGGCCTCGCCGCAGGTGGCGATCATTGCGCATGCCGACATCAAACGCATGCTGCTGGCGCAAAAGAGCTACAGCGAAGGGGCCCTGGCCCTGGCCCTCTACTGCGCGCGGCTGGTCGACGAACAGCACACCGGCACGGACGCATCGGCCAATGAGGCGCGCCTGCTGCTGGAGGTGCTCACGCCCATCGTCAAGAGCTTTCCCAGCGAATGGTGCCTGGAGGCCAACAGCCTGGCCATCCAGATCCACGGCGGCTACGGCTACACGCGCGATTTCCCGGTCGAGCAGTACTGGCGCGACAACCGCCTGAACATGATCCACGAGGGCACCCACGGCATCCAGGCCATGGATTTGCTGGGCCGCAAGGTGCTGATGGAAAACGGCCAGGGCCTGCGCCTGCTGGCCGAACGGATGCAGGCCAGCATCGCCAGGGTCTCGCCCGAGTGGCAGGCCGAGGCCCGCCAGCTGGCCGACGCCTTGCAGCAGGTGGGGGCGGCCACACAAGCCGCCTGGCAGGGCGCCGAACCGGCCCAGGCGCTGGCGAATGCGGTGCCTTATCTGCAGGCCTTCGGCCACACGGTGATCGCCTGGATCTGGCTGGACGTGGCGCAAAGCGCCCGCAGCGAACAGGCCGCCGATGTGGGGCGGCGCGCGGCCGCCCGCTACTTTTTCCGTTATGAATTGCCCAAGATCGCGGCCTGGCTGCAGGTGGTGGCCAACCGTGACCCCACCTGCGCCGACGTTCCCGAAGACGCTTTCTGAACTTTCAAGGATTTTCTATGGCACGCACTGTTCAACAACTGTTCGACCTCACGGGCCAGGTGGCCCTGGTCACCGGCGGCTCCAGGGGGCTGGGTTTGCAGATGGCCCATGCCCTGGGTGAAGCCGGGGCCAAGATCATGCTCAGCTCGCGCAAGGCCGCCGATCTGGAAGAGGCCGCTGCCGAGCTGCAGGACGCCGGCATCGATGCCCGCTGGCTGGCGGCCGACTGCGCCAAGGAAGAGGACATCCGTCGCCTGGCGGCCGAAACGGTCGAACGCATGGGGCCCATCGACATCCTGGTCAACAATGCCGGCGCCACCTGGGGCGCACCGGCAGAAGACCACCCGCTGCAAGCCTGGGACAAGGTGATGGACCTGAACGTGCGCGGCTACTTCATCCTGTCGCAGGAGGTGGCCCGGCGCTGCTTCATCCCGCGCGGCAAGGGGCGCATCCTGAATGTGGCCTCGATCGCTGGTCTGGCGGGCAATCCGCCGGAGATGAAGACCGTCGCCTACAACACCTCCAAGGGCGCGGTGATCAATTTCACCCGAGCGCTGGCGGGCGAATGGGGCGAGCACGGCATCACCGTCAACGCCATCTGCCCCGGCTTCTTCCCCAGCAAGATGACTTACGGGCTGCTCGAAAAGCTGGGCGCCGACAAAATGGCCCAGGGGGCGCCGCTGCGCCGTCTGGGGGACGACGAAGACCTCAAGGGCCTGACCTTGCTCTACGCTTCGGACGCGGGCAAGCACATCACCGGCCAGTGGATGGCGGTGGACGGCGGCGTCAGCGCCATCATCGGCGGCTGAACCTGGCCCTGACCATGAGCATCCCGTTTGGCGCCCACATCCCTTTCGTCCACCACCTGGGTTTTACCCTCGAGAAATTCGAGGGTGGCCAGTCCGAGCTGCATTACGCCCCCCGGCCCGAACACCTCAACTCTTTTGACGTGACCCACGGCGGCGCGGTCATGACCCTGCTGGATGTGGTCATGGCCACGGCGGCCCGCAGTGTCTCGCCCGAGATGGGCGTGGTCACCATCGAGATGAAAACCAGCTTCATGCGCCCCGCCAAAGTCGCCCCCGGACAGCGCCTGACGGCCAAGGGTGAACTGCAACACCGCACCCGCAGCATGGCGTTCACACAAGGCCAGGTGTACGACGCCGAGGGCCAGCTCTGCGCGGTGTCCACCGGCACCTTCAAATACGTGGCCCGGCGTGAAAGCGCCAGCCCATCCACCGATTGACCCCCACTTCAAGGAGAACCCCATGCCCACCAACCACCAGATCGTGCTCGACAACCGCCCGCAAGGCGAGGCCACAGTCAACAACTTCAAGCTGGTCGAAGTGCAAACCCCGGCCTTGCAGGATGGCCAGGTGCTGGTGCGCCACCACTACCTCAGCCTGGACCCCTACATGCGCGGGCGCATGAACGAGAGCAAGAGCTACGCCCAGCCCCAGCCCCTGGGCGAGGTGATGATCGGCGGCACCGTGGGTGAGGTCGTTGAATCACGCCACCCCAAGTTCAAGGCGGGCGACCCGGTCGTGGGCATGGGCGGCTGGCAAGAGTACAGCGTGGTCGATGCCCATGTGGTCGGTGCCCTGCGCAAGGTCGACACCACCCATGTGCCCCTGTCGCACTACCTGGGCGCCGTCGGCATGCCCGGCGTGACCGCCTGGTATGGCCTGGTCAAGATCATCGCCCCCAAGGCCGGCGAGACGGTGACCGTCAGCGCCGCCAGTGGCGCGGTGGGCAGTGCCTACGGTGCACTGGCCAAGGCGCGTGGTTGCCGCGTGGTCGGCATTGCCGGCGGCCAGGACAAGTGCGACTACGTGGTCAAACAGCTCGGCTTTGACGCCTGCATCGACTACAAGCAGCACAAGGACTACCTGAGCCTGTCCAAGGCTTTGCGCGAGGCCTGCCCCCATGGCATCGACGGCCACTTTGAAAACGTGGGCGGCATGGTGCTCGATGCCGTCATGCTGCGCACCAATGCCTTTGCCCGCATCGCGGTCTGCGGCATGATCGCCGGCTACGATGGCGCGCCGCTGCCCATGGCCAACCCGGCCCTGATCCTGGTCAACCGCATGAAGGTCGAAGGTTTCATCGTCAGCGAGCACATGGAAGTCTGGCCCGAGGCCCTGCAGGAGCTGGGCACCCTGGTGGGCACCGGCAAACTGCGCCCCCGTGAAACCGTGGCCCAGGGTCTGGCCGCCGCACCTGAAGCCTTTCTGGGCCTGCTCAAGGGCAAGAACTTCGGCAAGCAGCTGGTCAAGCTGATCTGAGGCGGGCCCCATGTCCGAGCCGATCCTGCACCATTACCCGAACTCGCCTTTTGCCGAGAAGGTCCGTTTGGTTCTGGGCCACAAGCAACTGGCCTGGAAAAGCGTGTTCATCCCGATGGTCATGCCCAAGCCGGACTTGACGGCGCTCACGGGGGGCTACCGCAAAACCCCGGTGCTGCAGATCGGCGCCGACATCTACTGCGACACCGCGCTCATTTGCGATGTGCTCGAGCAGATGGCGCCCAGCCCCACGCTCTACCCGCAGGCCGTGAGCGGTGCCGCCCGCACCGTGGCCCAGTGGGCCGACAGCGCCTTGTTCACCGCGTCCATGGCCTGGAACTTCCAGCCCGCGGGGGTGGCGCAGGTCTTTGCCGGGGCCTCGCAAGAGGCGGTCAAGACTTTTGTGGCCGACCGCAGCGCCATGCGTGGGGGCGCCCCGCGCATGGCCGCCAGCGATGCCGCCGGCACGTACAAAACCTACCTTCAGCGCCTGGCCAGCATGCTGCACGGGCAGGACTTCCTGTTCGGTGCCCAGCCTTGCCTGGCCGATTTTTCGGCCTACCACCCCCTGTGGTTCACGCTGGAGCGCACCCCGGCACTGGCAGGCATTTTGGACGCCACGCCGGCCATCCTGGCCTGGATGGCCCGCATGAAGGCCATCGGCCATGGCACGCCGTCCCCATGCCGTGCCGAAGAAGCCTTGCAGGTGGCCTGCAACGCCCAGCCCGCCGCCTTGCAGGACGAGGGATTCCAGGACGAGCACGGCATCGCGCTGGGCCGCACGGTGCTGGTCGCCGCGGACAACTTTGGCCTGGAGCCGACCACCGGCGAGCTGATCGCGGCCACCCCGACCCACTACACCCTGCGCCGCAGCGATGCGCGTGCGGGCACGGTTCATGTTCACTTCCCCCGCGTGGGCTTCACATTGAAAGAGGTATCCCCATGATCGACCACTTCAGCGGCAAAACAGCCGTCCTCACCGGGGCCGGTTCCGGCTTTGGCCTGGAATGCGCCCGCATTGGCGCCAAGCTGGGCATGAACCTGGTGCTGGTGGACGTGCAGCAGGACGCGCTCGCGCAGGCCGAGGCCGAACTGTCTGCGCTGGGCGTGCCGGTGCTGGCCCGGCGCCTCGATGTGTCCAGCGCCCCGGCCATGGAGCAATTGGCCGCCGATGTGAAAGCCCGCTTTGGCGCCCCGCATTTCGTCTTCAACAACGCGGGGGTGGGGGCAGGGGGGCTGGTCTGGGAAAACTCGGTGGCCGACTGGAATTGGGTGCTGGGCGTCAACCTCTGGGGCGTGGTGCACGGTGTGCGCCTGTTCACCCCGATGATGCTCGAGGCGGCCAAAGCCGATCCGGGCTACCAGGGCCACATCGTCAACACCGCCAGCATGGCCGGTTTGCTGACCGCGCCCAACATGGGCATTTACAACGTCAGCAAGCACGCGGTGGTGGCCCTCACCGAGACGCTCTACCAGGACCTGTCGCTGGTCACCGACCAGGTCAGTGCCAGCGTCTTGTGCCCCTACTTTGTGCCCACCGGCATCAGCCAGAGCCACCGCAACCGTCCGGCCGACATGCCTTCGGCCAAGCCCACGCAGAGCCAGCTGATTGGCCAAGCCATGAGCGACAAGGCGGTGAGCAGCGGCAAGATCACGGCAGCAGAGGTCGCGCAAAAGGTCTTCGATGCCGTGGGCGCCGGACAGTTCTACATTTACAGCCACCCCAAAGCCCTGGGCAATGTGCAGCAGCGCATGGAAGCCATCGTGCAGGCCGAGAACCCGCCCGATCCTTTTGCCGCCAGGCCAGAGGTGGGCGAGCAGCTGCGGCAGGCGCTGCGCCAGGCCTGAACCCGGACGGGATTGGGAACAGGCCAAGGCCCCCTCGGGGGCCTGGTTTGCTTGTGGCAAACTTCCGCGCTGCTGTTGTTCCCAAGCCCCCCCATGCAAAAAATCCTGGCCCAGCTGGCCGCAGAAATCCAGATCCGCCCCGAGCAGGTCAAGGCCGCTGTTGAACTGCTCGATGGCGGCGCCACGGTCCCTTTCATTGCCCGCTACCGCAAAGAGGTCACAGGCGGACTCGACGACATCCAGCTGCGCGAGCTGGAATACCGCCTGGGCTACCTGCGCGAGCTCGAAGACCGCCGCGCCGCCGTCATCAAAAGCATCCAGGAGCAGGGCAAACTCACGCCCGAACTGCTGGCCGCCATCGAGGCGGCCCCCACCAAGCAGGAACTCGAAGACCTCTACCTGCCCTACAAGCCCAAGCGCCGCACCAAGGGCATGATCGCCCGCGAAGCCGGCCTGGAGCCGCTGGCCGACCAGCTGTGGGCCGACCCCACGCTGGACCCGCATGCCCAAGCCGCGGCCTATGTGCTGGCCGCCGGCGCGATCGAAGGCGCCGACTTCACGAGCACCGCCGCCGTGCTCGATGGGGTGCGCGACCTGCTGAGCGAACGCTGGGCCGAAGACGCGTCGCTGGTGCAGGCCCTGCGCGAATGGCTGTGGAACGAGGGCCTCTTCAAAAGCAAGCTGGCCGATGGCAAAGACGAGAACCACCCCGACGTGGCCAAGTTCCGCGATTACTTCGACTACGAGGAACCCATCGGGCGGGTGCCCAGCCACCGGGCGCTGGCCGTGTTCCGCGGTCGGGCTTTGGAAATGCTGGATGCCAAACTGGTCTTGCCGGTCGAGCCCGAACCCGGCAAACCCAGCATCGCCGAAGGCAAGATCGCCTTGCACCTGGGCTGGAGCCATGCCGCTCGCCCTTCGGACGACCTGATCCGCAAATGCGTGGCCTGGACCTGGCGCGTGAAACTCAGCCTCTCGATCGAGCGCGACCTGTTTGCACGCCTGCGCGAAGAGGCCGAAAAAGTGGCCATCAAGGTGTTCGGTGACAACCTGCGCGACCTGTTGTTGGCCGCGCCCGCAGGCCCCCGGGTGGTCATGGGCCTGGACCCGGGCATCCGCACCGGCGTGAAAGTGGCCGTGGTGGACGCCACCGGCAAGCTGGTCGACACGGCCACCGTCTACCCGCACGAGCCCCGCAAGGACTGGGAAGGCGCGCTCTACACCCTGGCCAAGCTGTGCGAGAAGCACCAGGTCAACCTGATCGCGATTGGCAACGGCACCGCCAGCCGCGAAACCGACAAGCTGGCCGGCGACCTGATCAAACAACTGGCCAAGCTGCGCGAGGGCGCCGAGATCCAGAAAGTGGTGGTCAGCGAGGCCGGTGCTTCGGTGTATTCGGCCAGCGAATACGCGTCGCAAGAGATGCCCGATGTCGATGTCAGCCTGCGCGGCGCGGCATCCATCGCCCGCCGTCTGCAAGACCCGCTGGCCGAACTGGTCAAGATCGATCCCAAATCCATTGGCGTGGGCCAGTACCAGCACGACGTGAACCAGAGCGAGCTGGCCAAGACGCTGGACGCCGTGGTCGAAGACTGCGTGAACTCGGTCGGCGTGGACCTGAATACCGCCAGCGTGCCTTTGCTCGCGCGCGTCTCGGGCCTGTCGGGCTCGGTGGCCAAGGCCGTGGTGCGCTGGCGCGAGGCCCATGGGGCGTTCCGCAGCCGCCAGGACCTGCTCAAGGTCACCGGCCTGGGCGCGAAAACCTTCGAGCAAAGCGCGGGCTTTTTGCGCATCCGGGGCGGTGACAACCCGCTGGACATGACCGGCGTTCACCCCGAAACCTATCCGGTGGTCGAGCAGATCATCGTTAAAACAGGCAAGCCGATCCAGGAGATCATGGGCCGCAGCGATGTGCTCAAGACCCTCAAGCCCGAGCTGTTTGCCAACGCACAGTTTGGCGCCATCACCATCCAGGACATCCTGGGCGAGCTGGAAAAACCCGGCCGCGATCCGCGACCCGACTTCAAGGTCGCCCGCCTCACCGATGGCGTGGAAGACATCAAGGACCTCAAAGAGGGCATGACGCTGGAAGGCACCGTGAGCAATGTGGCCCAGTTCGGCGCCTTTGTGGACCTGGGCGTGCACCAGGACGGCCTGGTGCATGTCAGCCAGCTGGCCCACAAATTTGTCAGCGATGCCCGCGAAGTGGTCAAGACCGGTGACATCGTCAAGGTCAAGGTGCTCGAGGTCGACGTGGCCCGCAAACGCATCAGCCTGACCATGAAGCTCGACGCCGCACCGGCCAAACGCGACGGCCCCCGCGAGAACCGCTTTGAAGGGGCAGGGCGCGAGCAGCGCCCGCGGGGGGGCTACACCTCGGCCCCCGCCACCACCGGCTCGGCCATGGCCAGCGCCTTTGCCAAGCTGCAGGGACTCAAGCGTTGAGGCCATGAATCATCAAATTCGATTCATAATGAAGCCCATTTTGATGACAGGAACCCCCCATGCGAACCACCGTGACCATTGACGATGCGCTCTACCAGCGGGCGCTGGAAGTGGCCGACCCCACCATGGACAAGGCCGATCTGTTTCGTGAGGCCATCAAGGCCTTTGTCCGCACGCAGGCCGCCAAACGCCTGGCGGACTTGGGTGGCGCACAGCCCGACATGGCCGATGTGCCACGTCGACAACCCGAACTCGCACCATGAGTCGGGTGCTGGTGGACACCTCGGTCTGGGTGGACCACTTCAGGCGCCGCAACGACACATTGGTCGGCCTCCTGCACCAAGACCAGGTGCTGGTCCACCCTTGGGTGATTGGGGAAATTGCTTGTGGCACGCCGCCCAAGCGCGCCGAAACGCTGGCCCATCTGGCCTCGCTGCAGCCGGCCACGACAGCGAGCGCGGCCGAAGCCATGGCCTTTGTCGAACGTGAACAGCTGTTCGGCCTGGGCTGCGGCTGGGTCGATGTGCATTTGCTGGCCGCCGCATGCCTGACCCCCCGGTGCCAGCTCTGGACCCTGGACCTGCGGCTGGCCGCTCTGGCCCAGCGCTTTGGGCGCGCCTTTGGCAGCCTCATCCACTGAACCCATGGACTGAAACCCTTGGCCAAGACCCTCCAAGCCCTCCACATCCACGCCGGTCCCCAGGCGCTGGCGCACATCCGCGAGCATGGCCTGCAGCCAGCGCACATTGGCGTGATTCCAGGCGCTGCCGGTGGTCCCAAGGGGCTGATCCTGGGGCCGCTGGACCGCTTCATCTTTGGCGAGTGGCTGGCCCAAAGCCAGCAGCCCGTGCACCTGGTGGGGGCCTCGATTGGCGCGTGGCGCATGGCGACCGCCTGCCTCGAGGGCGCGGTCGCGGCATTTGAGCGGCTGGAGCACGACTACATCCACCAACACTACGAACTGCCCCCTGGCCAAAAGCGGGTGAAGGCCGAGCAGGTCAGCCGCGAATTCGGGCACAACCTGCAGCGCTTTTACGGCGGTCGCATCGCCGAGGTGCTGCAACACCCGCGCTACCGCCTGCATGTGCTCACCAGCCGGGGCCGCCATGTGCTGCGGCGTGAACACCCGCTGGCCACCCCCCTGGGCTACGCCGGCGCCTACCTGAGCAACGCCGTGGCGCGCCCGGCCCTGGGCGCCTGGCTCGAGCGCGTGGTCTTCAGCAGTGCAGGGCCCTTGCCCTTTGACGCGAGCGACTTTCGCACCCGCCAGCAGCCGCTGACCGAGGCCAACTTCATGGCCGCGGTGCAGGCCAGTTGCTCCATCCCGTTTGCCCTGCAAGCCGTGCACGACATCCCCGGGGCCGAAGCCGGCGCCTATTGGGACGGTGGCATCACCGACTACCACCTGCACCTGAACTGGCAAACCCCGACGGAGCGGCCGGAGGGGCGCATCGTGCTGTACCCGCACTTTCAGCGGCAGGTGGTGCCCGGCTGGCTGGACAAAGCCTTGAAATGGCGCCACCGCCCCACGCCCTTTTTGGACCGCACCATCGTCCTGGCCCCCAACCCCGAATGGGTCCGAACCTTGCCCAATGGCAAACTGCCCGACCGCACCGACTTCATGACCTACGACCAAGACCTGGGCGCCCGGGTCAAGGTCTGGAATGCGGCCGCGAGCGCGAGCCAGCAGCTGGCCGATGAGTGGGCGGCCTGGCTGCACAAGCCCGATCTGCAGCGTGTTCACCCTTTGTAAGGACGTCCCATGCCTGAAGCCTATGTGGTCGGTCAAATCACGGTGAAAGACCCCGCCAAATGGACCCAGTACCGTGGCCAGGTGCCCGCCACCTTGGTCCCGTGGCGAGGTGAACTGGTGTTTCGCGGCCAGCTGGTCCATGCCCTTGCGGGGGCTTGCCCCCATCCCGACGTGGTGGCCATCCGCTTTTCCAGCCTGGCCGACGCCGAGGGCTGGCACGCCTCGGCGGCCTACCAGGCCTTGGTCCCCTTGCGCCAAGAAGCCGCCGATGTGGTGTTGCTGACCTACACCACCTAGCCCACAGCCTGCAAAGACCCCCTTGCACCACGATCCCATGTTCCTGACCGCTGCCCTCTACAAATTCGTCGATCTGCCCGACTTCGCCGCGCTGCAGGCGCCTTTGCAAGCCTTTTGTGTGGACCAGGAGGTCAAGGGCACCCTGCTGCTGGCGCACGAGGGCATCAATGGCACGATTGCCGGTCCTGAGAACGGCGTCCGCGCCGTGCTGGCGTTTTTGCGCGCCGACCCGCGCCTGGCCACGCTGCAGCACAAGGAATCGTGGAGCCCCAAGCCGCCTTTCACCCGCATGAAGGTCAAGCTCAAAAAAGAGATCGTGACCTTGCGCGTGCCCGAGCTGGACCCGAACAAGACGGTGGGCCAGTACGTCAAGCCGGCCGACTGGAACGCCCTGCTGGCCGACCCGGAGGTGGTGGTGATCGACACGCGCAACGATTACGAGGTGGCCATTGGCACTTTTCAGGGTGCGATCAACCCGCACATCAAGAATTTCGTGCAGCTGCCCGCCTGGCTGGATGCCCAAGAGAAGCTGCAGGGCGAGGCCGCCAAAAAGACCAAAGTGGCCATGTTCTGCACCGGTGGCATCCGCTGCGAGAAATCCACCGCGCTCATGAAGATGCGCGGCTATGACGAGGTCTACCACCTCGAAGGCGGCATCCTCAAGTACCTCGAGGAGGTGCCGCCCGAGCAAAGCCTGTGGCAAGGCGAGTGCTTTGTGTTTGACGAGCGGGTGAGCGTGCGCCACGGCCTGGACGTGGGCAGCCATGAGCTGTGCCGCTCTTGCCGCTGGCCCCTGAGCGCGCAGGACAAGGCCTCACCGCACTACGTCAAAGGGGTGAGCTGCGCCCACTGCCACGACCAGCGCACGCCCGAGCAAAAGGCCAAGCTGGCCGAGCGCCAGCGCCAGGTGGAACTCGCCGAAGCGCGGGGCGAGCTGCACGTGGGGGCGAAGATGCCCAACCCAGAAGGGGCTTGAAACCGGTCCTGGCTCAGAGGCTGAGGCTCAGCATCTCGCGGTATTCCTCGGCCGAGGCCAGGCGGGGGTTGGTCTTGTGGCAGTGGTCGGCCAGGGCGCCGGTGATGACCTGATCGAACAGGTCTTGTTTGACGCCCATGGCGGCCAGACCCGTGGGCAGGCCCAGGCGGGCATTCATGGCCTGGATGGCCTCGGGGATGTCGCTGCCGCTTTGCAAGCCCATGGCCTGGGCCATGCGGTTGAGGCGGTTTTCTTTTTGCACCGATTCGGCGGCGGCGTTGAAGTTGACCACGGCGGGCAGGAACATCGCGTTCAGGGTGCCGTGGTGCAGGCGCGGGTTGACACCGCCCAGGCTGTGGCTGAGGCTGTGCACGCAGCCCAGGCCTTTCTGGAAGGCCATGGCGCCCTGCATGCTGGCGCTCATCATGTTCAGACGGGCTTCGCGGTCTTGGCCATTGACGGTGGCGCGTTCGATGTGCGCCCAGCCCCGCGCCAGACCGTCCAGCGCGATGCCGTCGGCGGGCGGGTTGAAGGGCGCGGCCATGAAGGTCTCCATGCAGTGGGCAATCGCGTCCATGCCGGTGGCGGCCGTCAGCACCGGCGGCAGACCCAGCGTCAGCTCGGGGTCGCAGATGGCGGCCTTGGGCACGATGAACCAGCTGTGAAAACCCAGCTTGCGGCCGTCGTCGACGATCAGGATGGCCCCGCGCGCCACCTCGGAGCCGGTGCCCGCCGTGGTGGGCACGGCGATCAGTGGGGCCACCCGGTCGGTGATCTTGAGCGAGCCGCCTTCGATGGTGGCGTAGGTCTTGAGCGGCCCCTCGTGGGTGGCGGCAATCGCCACGCCCTTGGCGCAGTCGATCGAGGAGCCGCCGCCAAGCGCGATCAGGCCGTCGCAGCCGTTTTGCTTGTAAAGGGCGGCCGCGGCACGCACCGCGGCTTCGGTGGGGTTGGAGGGGGTCTGGTCGAACACGCTGACCGTGACGCCGGGCAAGGCCGCCAGGGCTTTGTCGAGGATGCCCACCGCCTTGACGCCGGCATCGGTGACGATCAGCGGCCGCTGGATGCCCACGCGTTCGCATTCGCCCTTGAGCAAGGCCAGTGCGCCAAAGTCGATCTGGATCTGGGTGATGTAGTTGATGAACGACATGCGGGGTCTCCGGTGGGTGACAGGCCGAGACAGCCATCTGGGCCTGTGCGTTGTACGATGCGCGCTCATTTTGACCTCAACCGGCCCCGCCTGAGGGGCTGGGCAGGTCACGTTGGCGATACGCATGAGTTCACACCCCATCCACCCGCAGTCGCGACTGGCGCCGGCGGCCCGGCAGCTGATCGAGCGCATCCAGCGCGCTGGGCGACCGCCCATGGAGGCCATGACGCCGGCCCAGGCGCGGGCGTTCTACGACATCGGCGGCCCGATCCTGGACCTGCAGCCGCCCCCCCCGGTGCACCGGGTGCAAGACATCGAGGTGCCGGTGCGCGATGGCCACCGTTGCCCGGCCCGCCTGTACGCCCCGCAAAGCGCGGCCCCCTTGCCCGTGCTGCTGTACCTGCACGGCGGGGGCTTCACCGTGGGCAGCCTGGGCACGCACGATGTGCTGTGCCGGCAACTCAGTCGCCACGGCCACTGTGCAGTGGTGTCGCTGGACTACAGGCTGGCGCCCGAGCACCGCTTTCCGACCGCCGTCCACGATGCCTGGGACGCCCTCCAATGGCTGCAAGGGCAGGGCGCCTCGCTCGGGCTGGACACGCGCCGCCTGGCCGTGGGCGGCGACAGCGCCGGCGGCACCCTGGCCGCGGTGTGCGCCCTGATGGCGCGCGATGCCGGCCTGCACCTGGCGCTGCAGCTGCTGTTCTACCCGGGCTGCACCGGCCGCAACGACCTGCCTTCGCACCGTGCATACGGCCAGGGTTTTTTGCTGGACGTGGGCACCATCGACTGGTTCTTCAACCACTACATCGACGAGGCCGATCGCGACGATTGGCGCTTTGCGCCGCTCCATGCCAATGACCACAGCGGCCTGGCGCCCGCCTGGATCGGTCTGGCCGAATGCGATCCGCTGGTGGACGGTGGCATGCGCTATGCCGATGCACTGCGCATGGCGGGTGTGCCCGTCGATCTGGACATCTACCGGGGCATGGTGCATGGTTTCATCACCATGGGCCGCGCCTTGCCCGACGCCTTGATCGCGCACGCCGATGCCGGTCGCGCCTTGAAACACGCTTTTGAAAGCTGAACCATGAAACGTCAAGACTTCCGATTTGTCCACCGCCTGCGCGTGCGCTGGGTGGAGGTGGACATGCAGCAGATCGTCTTCAACGGCCATTACCTGATGTATTTCGACACTGCCGTGACCGATTACTGGCGCCGCCTGGCCATGCCCTACGCCGAGACCCTGCACCAGCTCGGGGGGGACCTGTATGTCAAGAAGGCCAGTGTCGAATACCACGCCAGCGCCGAGATGGACGATTTTCTGGACGTGTGCATGCGCTGCGAGCGGGTTGGCAACTCGTCCATGACCTTTGTCGGCGCGATTTTTCGCGGCGATGAGCTGCTGATCACCAGCGAGCTGGTTTATGTCTACGCCGACCCGGTGGCCAAAAAATCGCAAGCCGTGCCTGCCGCGCTGCGTGACTTGCTGGAGAGTTACGAACGCGGCGAGGACATGGTGCAGCTGCACCTGGGCCGCTGGGCCGACCTGCAAAAATGGGCCAGCCCGCTGCGCACCGAGGTCTTCGTGCACGAGCAAAAGGTCCCGGCCGAGCTGGAGTGGGACGAGGACGACCACACGGCCTTGCATTGCGTGGCCCTCAACCGCATGGGCGTGGTGCTGGCCACCGGCCGCCTGCTGCAGCACGCCACGGGTGTGGGCCGCATCGGTCGCATGGCCGTCAAGCGGCAGATGCGTGGCACCGATCTGGGCCGACGGGTGCTGCATGCCCTGATGGAGGCCGCCCGCGCGCGTGGCGACACACAGGTGCTGCTGCACGCCCAGTGCAGCGCCGAAGGCTTCTACAGCCGTTCGGGCTTTGTCCCGCAGGGCGCCGTGTTCGAGGAAGCGGGCATCGCCCACATCGAGATGGTGCGCGCCTTGTAGGCGCGCTCAAGCCCGCGCTTTCAGATGTCTTCCAGCAAGGCGTAAGGCAAGGGCAGCGGTTCGAGTCTGGGGCCCTGGGCACTGCCCGCATGCCAGCCGCTGGCCACACTCTCGAGGGTGCCGCTGACCAGCGCGTCAAAGCCGCCGCCGTCGGGGCGGGCGGCCGATTGCACCACCATGGCACAAGCCTGCTCCGGGTCGGTCGGGCTGAAGACCTCCTGCCCGGCATGCAGGGCCACCGTGCTGAACACGCGGGCCATGCGGCGCTTGAGCGTGCCGCGGAACTGGCTGCGGGCCACCACCTCCTGGCCTGGGTAGCAGCCTTTCTTGAAATTCACCCCGCCCACGCTTTCGTAGTTGAGCATCTGCGGCACGAAGGCCTCGAACAGCGGTTGCGTGAGCAAAGGCACGCCGCTGAGCACCGAGCCCCAGGCCCAGAAGTCGGGGCTGACGGCCGGGCCCTCGGGGGCCGCGGTGTCGGCGGGGGCGATCCAGACGGCGCGGGCTTGTCGGGCGGCGTCTGCCACGGCCGGGTAGAGGCTGACCGCATGGCCACCCGCCCAGGCGGTGGTGTGCCATGGGCTGGCATCGCCCACCGCGGCCTGGGCCTGCTGGCCCAGCAGACCGCGCAGCTGCCACTGGCCGCTGGCATCGCTGAGCTTGACCTTGGCGCGCAGCACAAACATCGACAGGCGCTTGAGGGTCTGGGTCAAGAGGTCCTGCGGCATGAGCAGCAAGACCGTGTCGGGCGCGGCCTTGAGCACCACCATGCTCGCTTGCATGCGGCCCTTGGCATTGCAAAAAGCGGCCAGCCGGGCCTGACCCACCGGCAGCAAAAGCACATCGTTGGTCAGCTGGTTGTGCAGAAAATTCGCCGCCTCCTCACCTTGCGCCTGGATGACCCCCAAAGAGGGCAGGGGAGCGATGCCTTGGAGGTGGCGGTCGAGCAGGGCGGACGGGGGCTGGAACATGGTGGGCAATGCAAACGTCGGGCGATGGGCCTGAATTATCATGCGCCTACCGTGAACATGAACCGCATGAGGGAATGGCCGTGCTCAAAGGCTTGATCAAATGGCTGGCCGCTCTGCTCCTGTTGGCCGTGCTGGCCGCGCTGGCTGGCCTGGCCTGGCTGCACCATCCGCTGGACACCGGCCCGGGCCAGCCCACCCTGGACCTGTCCATCGAGCCCGGCACCTCCCCGCGGGGCGTGGCCCAGGCTGTGGTGGAGGCCGGGGCGCAAACCTCGGCGGGGGCCCTCTTCCAGTGGTTTCGCCTGTCCGGACAGAGCCGGCAAATCCGAGCCGGCAGCTATGAAATCGCGCCGGGCACCACGCCTCGCCGGCTGCTGGCCATGCTGGTGCGGGGCGAGGAAAGCCTGCGCACGGTGACGCTGGTGGAAGGCTGGAACTGGCGCCAGGTGCGCCAGGCCCTGGCCAAGGCCGAAATGCTCCTGCCCGAGAGCCAGGGCCTGAGCGACGAAGCCCTGATGGCTCGCCTGGGGCGCCCGGGCCTGCCGCCCGAGGGCCGCTTTTACCCCGACACCTACAGCTACGCGAAAAACAGCAGCGATCTCAAAGTGCTGGAGAGGGCGCTCAAAGCCATGGACCGGCAGCTGGACAAGGCCTGGGTGGCGCGCTCGCCCGGGCTGACCCTGCAATCGGCGCAAGAGGCCTTGATCCTGGCCAGCATCGTTGAAAAAGAAACGGGCAAGGCCTCGGACCGGCCCTTGATTTCCAGCGTGTTCCACAACCGGCTGCGCATCGGCATGCGCTTGCAGACCGACCCCACGGTGATCTACGGTCTGGGCGAAGCGTTTGATGGCAATCTGCGCAAAGTGCATCTGCAGACCGACACCCCCTGGAACACCTACACCCGCGCCGGCCTGCCGCCCACACCCATTGCCATGCCGGGCAAGGCCGCGCTGATGGCCGCTGTGCAGCCGGCCAGCGGCCAGGCCTTGTATTTCGTCGCCAAGGGCGATGGGGGCAGCCATTTCAGCGACTCGCTGGACGAGCACAACCGCGCGGTCAACCGCTACCAGCGGGGGCAGAAATAGGGCGCGCTGCGCCCAAGCCTGCGACAATCGCTGCTTTCGTCTTCTGTGCCCATGACACGCGGTCTTTTCATCAGCTTTGAAGGCATCGACGGTGCCGGCAAGTCCACCCACATCGAGGGGGTGGCGGCCCGTTTTCGCCAGGCGGGCAGGGTGGTGGTGCTCACCCGCGAGCCAGGCGGCACGCCGCTGTCCGAGCAACTGCGCGAACTGGTCCTGCACGCGCCCATGGACGCCCTGACCGAGGCCCTGCTCATGTTTGCCGCCCGGCGCGAACACCTGGTGCAGGTGATCGAGCCCGCCCTGGCCCGAGGCGATGTGGTGCTGTGCGACCGTTTCACCGACGCCACCTTTGCCTACCAGGGCGGCGGCCGGGGCTTTGACTGGGCCGTGCTGGGCCAGCTCGAAGCCATGGTGCAGGTGCTGCCCGGGGGGGGGCTGCGCCAGCCCGACCTGACCGTCTGGTTCGATCTGGAGCCGGCGATTGCCGCCGAGCGCCTGGCCTCGGCCCGGGTGCCGGACAAGTTCGAATCCCAGCCCGCCGATTTTTTTGCCGCTGTGCGTGCCGGCTATGCCCGCCGCGCCACGGAAATGCCGCAACGCTTTGCCCGCATCGAGGCCGCACAGGCGCGCGAGGCGGTCTGGGCCGAGGTGTCGGCCACGATCGAGCCCTGGCTCCAAAGAGGCACGCCATGACGGCGCCGTGGATCGCCCGGCAGACCCAGCAATTGCTGTCCCAGCGCGGCCACGCCTGGCTCTTGCAAGGCCCTTCTGGCCTGGGCCAATACGAGCTGGCGCTGGCCCTGGCGGCCGCCTGGCTGTGTGAGCAGCCCTCGCCGCAGGGGGCTTGTGGCCATTGCCCCAGCTGCCATGCCATCGAGGTGCGCACCCATGCCGACCTGGCGGTGCTGATCCCCGAGACGCAGATGCTCGACCTGGGCTGGCCACTGTCCGAGAAGGCCCAGAACGACATCGATGAAAAAAGGCGCAAGGCCAGCAAAGAGATCCGCATTGAAGCCATGCGCGACCTGGTCGAGTTCGCCCAGCGCACCGACGCCCGCGGGCGGGGCAAGGCGGTGCTGGTGTATCCGGCCGAGCGCATGAACGCCGTCACCGCCAACGCCTTGCTCAAGACCCTGGAAGAACCAGCGGGCGACGTGCGCTTTGTGCTGGCCACCGAGGCCGCCCACCAGCTCTTGCCCACCATCCGCAGCCGCTGCCAAACCCACACCCTGGCCTGGCCGTCGCCAGACGAGGCCCTGGTCTGGCTGGCCGGGCAGGGGGTTGAGGTGCCGGTGGCGCAGGCCCTCTTGCGCAGCGCCGGCGGCCGTCCCAGCGATGTGCTGCGCCAGAACGGCGCCGGGCTTTCCCCCGCCTGGTGGGGGGCGCTGCCCCAAGCCATGCAGCAGGGCGATGCCTCGCACCTGTCGGCACTGAGCCCGGCCCAGGCCATCGATGCGCTGCAAAAGCTTTGCCACGACCTGGTGCTGCGCGCCAGCGGCGCCGAGCCCCGCTTTTTCATGGCCAGCCAGTTGCCGGCCTGCCATGCCTCGGTGGCCACCCTGAGCGAGTGGTTCAAGCGCCTGATGCAATCGGCGCGCACCGCCGAACACCCTTTCAATGCCGGGCTGATGCTCGAAGCCCTGGCCAATGACGCCCAGCAGTCGCTGTCTGCCCGGGCCTGACCGCGTATGTACATCGATTCCCATTGCCATCTGAACTTTCCCGAGCTGGCCAGCCAGCTGCCCGAGATCCTGAGCCATATGCAGACGGCCCAGGTGCACCAGGCGGTCGTGATTTGCACCACCATGGAGGAGTTCGGCGCCGTCAAGGGCCTGGCCGAACAACACCCGCATCTGTGGGCCACGGTGGGGGTGCACCCCGACAACGAAGGCGTGCATGAGCCCAGCCAGCACGAACTGGTGCAGGGGGCGGCCCACCCCAAAGTGATCGCGATTGGCGAAACCGGTCTGGATTACTACCAGATGGACGAACGCAAGGGCGGCCGCAGCGTTGCCGATCTCGAGTGGCAAAGGGCGCGTTTTCGCACCCACATCCGGGCGGCGCGCCAGGTGCAGCTGCCGCTGGTGATCCACACCCGATCGGCATCCGATGACACCCTCGCCATCCTCAGGGAAGAGGGCGAGCGGGGCGACGCGGATTCGGCCGGGGGCGTTTTCCATTGCTTCACCGAGTCCATGGCGGTGGCCCGTGCGGCGTTGGACTTGGGTTTTTACATTTCTTTTTCGGGCATCCTGACCTTCAAGAACGCCACCGATTTGCGGGAAGTGGCCCAATTCGTGCCTGCAGACCGCTTTCTGATCGAAACCGACAGCCCCTACCTGGCTCCCGTGCCCCATCGCGGCAAGACCAACCAGCCCGCCCATGTGGCCTTGGTGGCCCAGCAATTGGCCCAGCTGCGCGGCTGCTCAGCCGAGGAGATCGGCCGCCAGAGCAGCGCCAATTTCCATCGCCTGTTTGCCAGAACGGCGCCGCTCGATATTCAATAAATCACTTCAATTGAAGGCCGAACCTTGTTGATCGATATGGATTTTCAGATGAACTTGAAGTTGTTTGTGCGGTACTTGAAGAAAACTGGAAAATCCATTGTCGGCATTGGATTTTTGGGATTTTCGATGGTGTCGATGGCCAGTTCCTACGAGGACTTTTTCAAGGCCATCCAGCTCGACCGGCCGAGCACGGTGCAAAACCTGCTTCGGCGTGGTTTTGACCCGAACACGGTGGCGCCCGATGGGGTTCCGGCCCTGATGAAGGCCTTGCAGGAGCAGTCCTTTGAAGTGGCGCGGGTGTTGGCCAACGATCCGCAGATCCGCCCGGATGTGCGCAACGCCCGCGACGAATCGCCCCTGATGTTGGCCGCTTTGCGGGGCCAGGAAGCGCTGGTGGTCAAGCTCGTGTCGCTGGGGGCGGCGGTCAACAAACAGGGCTGGACGCCGCTGCATTACGCCGCCACCGGCGGCCATGCGCGGGTGGCCGCATTCCTGATTGGCGCCCAGGCCGACCTCAATGCCGAATCGCCCAATGGCACGACGCCGCTCATGATGGCCGCCATGTACGGTAATGCCGAAACGGTCAAATTGCTGCTCGAGTCGGGGGCTCAGGTCCAGTTGCGCAATGTGCACGGGCTCAGCGCGGAAGACTTCGCCATGCGTGCCGGCCGAGACGATGCGCTCAAGCTGATCCGCCAGGTGCTCAGCCGTTGAGCTGCTTGCATGGGGCTTCCATGTCCAATGTTAGATTGCTACGATGTATATTATGTTAAGTAATAGAGGTAGGTAAGTCAGCCCAGCCGGCGCTGCATCCCCCCAACCCTCAGGGGTGCAGCGTCAGGGTCTGAACGTACCCGCTCGGATCGAGCTGGAGCGCCCGGTAATCCCCCCGCGCCCAGGCCGGGGCCATGTCGCGACTGCGGTGCGAAGCCGGATGGCCGCTTTGACCGGTCTGGTAAATGAAGCGCGATTGCTCGAGGTCGGCCAGGTCATAGACCGCACGCAAGGACGCCGCATGGCGGTTGGCGAACGGCTCCTTGGGGTCGTTGGCCCAGTACTGACCCACATTCACGGTGAACAGATCGCCGCCGCTGTCGACGCGCTCGTCAAACAGGCGGTTCAGCACGGGTACTTTGCCAAAGGGCTTGTGGCTGCTGATGGCCACATGCAGGCGGCCCCAGCGCCAGCGCGTCGGGTCGGGCCCCATCTGGCGGCTGAGCTGGTCGAGGGCCCGGACCATGGCCTGGCTGGCACGCACGGCGCAGCCCTGCGCGCCGCACCAGAAGGCGTCCTGCCGCTCCAAAATGCCCAGCAAGGCGCTGCGCAGGTGGCGTTTGCCGTACAGGGCCATGAAGCGCGCATCTCCGATCTGGCTGCCGATCAGGTCGCGCGTCAGTTCATGCGCCCAGACATTGAGCAACAAGCCTGCCGCGCTGTCGCGGTCCATCTGCCCCTCGAAGCGGGCCAGCAGCTCGCGCGCCTGCGCATCCAGCGCATGTGGGGTCCGCACCTGGCGGGCGTGCGGCAGCAAGGCCAGCGCCCCGAGCGAAAGCACATCCTGCTGAATCTGCTGCATGCTGGCCAGGTCGTGCACAGGGGTTTGCGCCAGCAAGGCCGTGATCCGCTCGTGGCGCTCAGGGCCGGTCCAGTCGGCGCCCAGGTAATGCGCATAGCCCGGCGGCAGGATGTTCTGGTTGGCGGTGGCATGCCAGCCGCGCTGGGCAATGGCCGCATGGTCCAGGGCCGGCGTCTGCCCATAAGGCAACCAGCCTGTCCAGTCGTAGGCGGCCAGCCAGCCGGGGGCGGGCGCCACGCCGCGCAAGTCATTGGCGGGCGAACGCAGAGGCACCTGGCCAATCGCCTTGAAGGCGACCTGCCCTTGCGTGTCGGCCATGACCACGCTTTGCATTGGCGAATGGTGGGCCGCGTAGGCCGCGCTGAGCTCGGCGACATTGCGTGCCCAGTTGGCGGCCAGGGCGGCGTCCAAGCTGCGGTTGTCGGGCTCCAGCGCCGACCAGCGCAACGCCATGGCGTAGCGCGCTGTGTTGAGCACCCCCTGGTACTGCGGCTGCACATCGCTGATGACGGGCCCGTGCCGGCTGCTGCGCACGGTGATCTTCACTGTCCCCTGCCCTTTGACCGCGATGCTTTCCTCGCGTGTTGAGAAAGTGGCCCAGCCCTCGGGGGTGCGGTAGCGAGCGGGCCCGGAGGGGTCGAGCTGTTCGAGGTAGAGGTCCTGTACATCGGGGCCGGTGTTGGTGAAGCCCCAGGCCACCCCCCGGGTGCGGCCCAGCACCACAAAGGGCATGCCTGGCAAGGTCGCCCCCACCACGTCGAGTGCGGGGTGGTGCTGTCCAGCCAGCATGCCGGCCGGCGCCTGCAGACGGGCGAAGTACCAGATGGCCGGACTGCTCAGGGCCAGGTGCGGGTCGTTGGCCAGCAAAGGCTTGCCGCTGGCGCTGCGGCTGCCATGGACCACCCAGTTGTTGCTGCCCTTGCCGTCCAGCGTGCCCAGATCGCGCACCCACTCGGCCGACCATTGGGCCAGCGCAGATGGACGGGGCCCAGCGGCGCTTGGGGCCTTGGGCAGGCTGGCGTGCGCGCCGAGCGACTGGTAGAGCGCGGCCAAGTCCACGCGCGTGGCCGCAGGCTCGCCGGGATAAGGCGGCATGAACTGCCACAGGCGCTCGGTCGGCAAGACCTGAAGCGCCGAAAAACGTGCGAATTCGTTGCCCCAGTTGCCCCCCAGGTCCAGCGCCATCATCAGGGACCAGCCGACGCTGTCTTCGGGTGTCCACGCCGGTCCCTGCAAGCCTCCGCCGCGCGTGCCCAGCAGCCGGAACTCGGGCGAGCGTCCGGCCGCGCCGCTGGCGTGGGCCTGCACAATGCCCTCGCTGTAGGCCTGCAAGGCGGCGCGGGTCTGCGGGGACAGGCTTTGCAGTTGCCTTTTGGCCACCTCCAGGATGCCCAGGGTGCGCATGAGTTTGTCGGTGTCGAGCGTGGAAGGCCCCAGGATTTCGGACAGTTCGCCACGCATCAGGCGGCGGTTGAACTCGAGCTGCCAGCCGCGCTCTTGGGCATGCACAAAGCCCAGCGCGCGCCAGACATCGAGCGCAGTCGCCCCTTGGATGTGGGTGACGTCCGAGGCATCGCGCCGCACCTGGACCGCTTGCGACAAGCCGCTCAGTGGCCGTTGCCCCGAGAGTTGGGGCAAGCTGTGCAGGGTCTGCACCGCCACCACGCCGCCGAGCACCAAAACACCCACCACCAGGGCGAGCACCAGACGTGCGATCCACTTCATCGGCTTGTCCTCCTCATGTGCAGGCCGGTGCTGTGCCGGCCCGGGCTCAAATATGGCCCCAGACCATCAGTGCGTCACGCCCTTCGGTGACAAGGTCCACCTTGGCACCCACGGGCAGCAGCACCTTGGTGGGCACATGGCCAAAAGGCAGGCCAGTGAGCACAGGCGCCTTGATCTGGCTGCGCAGCCACTCGACCACCGTGGCCAGCTTGAAGCCCTTGTCGTGCGCGGGCACCAGCTTGAATTGGTTGAACTGCCCCAGCACCACCGCCTTTTGCCGTGCCAACACGCCCGCATGCAGCAGCTGGGTGAGCATGCGCTCGATGCGGTAGGGGTGCTCGCCCACGTCCTCGAGGAACAGCACGCCCTTGTTGATTGGCGGAAAGTAGGGGGTGCCCAGCATCGAGGTCAGCACGGTCAGGTTGCCGCCCCAAAGCACGCCGTTCGAGACACGCGCCGGCGTTGCGGCTTCGGTGGCGGGGCGCTGCCAGCCCGCCCCCTCCCCTTGCTCGGCCAGCAAATCGTCCAGGCAGGCGAGCATGATGTCGTCGGGTTCATCGGCCGGGCCCAAGTCTTCGCCCAGCGCGGGGCCTTGCCAGGTGATGCGGCCGGTCTGGGCCAGCACCGCCTGGTTGAAAGCGGTGAAGTCGCTCAGCCCCACAAACTGGGTGCCACGGTCGATTGCCTTGACGATGGCCTTGTAGGGCAGGCCCGGCAGGATGCGGGTGAGGCCGTAGCCGCCACGCGAGATGAGCGCCACATCGGCCCCGCTGGCGGCCGCCCGCCCGATGGCGGCGATGCGGGTGGCGTCGTCCCCGGCAAAGCGCATGTGGCTGGCCAGCGCCGCCTCGTCGATCTCCACCGCATGGCCCATGGCCTGCAGGCGCTGAATGCCGCGGCGAAAAGCCGCTTTGTCGCGTACCGCGCTGGACGGAGAAAAAATGTAGATGTGGGCCATGGCGGGTGTGGACGTTCAGGGCTTGAAGTGTCGCACAGCCGCCTCGGCGATCCCCCTGCCCTGCTCCTGTACGAAGTGGCCCGCCTCGGGCAAGCGCAGGGGCTCGGGGCAGCCACGAATGCGCGCTTGCAGCTGCTGCATCACCGGCTCGCCAAGCACCGGGTCCTGCAGCCCAATGGCCATCAGGCTTTGCCCTTGCCAGTCGTGTTGCCAGAAGGATTGGGCCTGGCGCGAGATCGCGGCGCCCGGGTCGTCCGGCCGCTCGGGCACCATGGGCGGAAAGGCCCGCAGGGCCGCGCGGTAGCCCTTGTCCGGGAAGGGCGCGTTGTAGGCGGCTGCCTCCAGCGGCGCCAGGTGAGGGTTGCCGCGCAAAAAGAGCTTGCCCACGTCGAACTGCGGCTGGCTTTTGCACCAGTCGCGCCAGGCCAGAAAGCCCGGGCTCAGCGGCGTCTCGCCGGTGGCCAGTGCGGTGTTCATCAGCAGCAGGCCCCGGTAGCGCTCGGGCGCCTCCATCGGCAAGGTCAGGCCGAGGATGCCGCCCCAATCTTGCACCACCAGCACCACGCGCTGCAGGTCTAGCCGCTCGACGAGCTCGAGCAGGACCTGGCGGTGGAATTCAAAGTGGTGGAAGCTGTCTTTTTTGGGCTTGTCGCTCTTGCCAAAGCCGATCAGGTCGGGGGCCACCACCCGATGGCCTTGCGCGAGAAAGACCGGAATCATCTTGCGGTACAGGTAGCTCCAGGCCGGGTTGCCGTGCAGGCACAGCCAGGTCAAGGGCGCCTCTTTCGGGCCTTCGTCCAGGTGGTGCAGGCGCAGACCGGCCAGGCTGGGCAGGTCGTGGATGTACTGCGGCGTCCAGGGGTAATCGGGCAAGCCGGCAAATGCGACCTCGGGGGTGCGCAAGGCGTCTTCGCGCACCGGTTCGGGGTTCAGGCGTTTGGGGCGAAAAAAGTCCTTGAGCACCTGCCCACACTCCAGGGCCAGCACGCCGCCCGTCACCTGCGTCTGGTGGTTGAGCTGGGGGTTGGCAAACAGGTCGAGCACCGAGCCGGCCACTCCGGTGCGCGGGTCGGCGGCGCCAAACACCACCCGCTCGAGCCGCGCGTGCAGCATGGCGCCGCTGCACATGGCGCAGGGCTCCAGCGTCACATACAGCGTGCAGCCGTCCAGCCGGTAATTGCCCAGCACGCGGGCCGCTTCGCGCAGCGCCACCACCTCGGCGTGGGCGGTCGGGTCGTGGCCGGCAATCGGGGCGTTGCGGCCGCTGGCGATCAGCTGGCCGTCCTTGACGACGACCGCGCCCACCGGCACTTCGCCTGCCTCTGCGGCCTGGCGGGCCTGCGCCAGCGCCAGGCCCATCCAGTGGCGATCGTCACTGGCCTGCACCGTGCTCACACCAGCCCCACCTTGTGCATCCAGGCGGCAATCGCCTGCTCCTGCTCGTTGCCCGCGCGGTAGGCGGCGTGCATGGCGGCATGGGCTTCGGGCCGGTGCTGGTTGAGCTTGACGGCGCATTGCAGGTCGAGGATGCGCAACTCGAAGGCCACGATGGCGTTCAGCATCTTGCCGGTGTAGTCCTCGGGCAGACCGCGCCACTGGTCGGCGTAAGGCGGTTCATGGTCCCCGATGAGCTGTTTGAGCAAGGCGTCCTTGGCCTCCTCCCCGTCCAGCAGCCGCGCCTCCACGCGGACCTGCACCGCCAGGTACAGCCAGGTCGGCACACGCTGCAGGTCGGGATAGACGCGGGGCGACATATAGGCCTGCGGCCCCATGAAGCTGGCGAGGGCCTGCGGGCGCTGTTGCAGGTGTTTCCACAAGGGATTGCCCCGGGCGCAGTGCCCGAGCAAGAGGGCCGGCTGCCCGTCCTGGTCCAGCAGCTTGAGCGGCAGGTGCGCCATGAATGGAAAGCCGCCGTCATCGGTCGTCACCAGGCTGGCCAGGGGGTGGCCGCGCATCAGGGTGGCGGCGTGTTCGGGGTGGTTGAACTGTTGGGGCAGGTACATGGTGCTGGCAAGAAAAAAGGCACCCGAAGGTGCCTGGTTCACTCCCACTCGATGGTGGCCGGCGGCTTCGAACTCACATCATACGTAACGCGGTTGATGCCGCGCACCTCGTTGATGATGCGCCCCGACACTTTTTTCAGCAGCGCATAGGGCAGCTCGGCCCAGTCGGCGGTCATGAAGTCGCTGGTCTGCACCGCGCGCAGGGCCACCACATAGTCGTAGGTGCGGCCGTCGCCCATCACGCCCACGCTCTTGACCGGCAAAAACACGGTGAAGGCCTGGCTGGTCAGGTCGTACCAGCTCTTGCCGCTGTGGCTGTCGAGGGTGTTGCGCAGCTCTTCGATGAAGATGGCGTCGGCGCGGCGCAGCAGGTCGGCGTATTCCTTCTTGACCTCGCCCAGGATGCGCACGCCCAGGCCCGGGCCCGGGAAGGGGTGGCGATACACCATGTCGCGCGGCAGGCCCAGGGCCACGCCGAGTTCGCGCACTTCGTCCTTGAACAGGTCGCGCAGCGGCTCCAGCAGTTTGAGGCCGAGCTGCTCGGGCAGGCCGCCCACGTTGTGGTGGCTCTTGATGGTCACGGCCTTCTTGCTCTTGGCGCCGCCGGACTCGATCACATCGGGGTAGATGGTGCCCTGGGCCAGGAAGGTCGCACCCTTGTGCCCCCCGCTGCCCGCCTTGAGCTTGGCGGCCTCGGCCTTGAACACGTCCACGAACAAGCCACCGATGATCTTGCGCTTGGCTTCGGGTTCGCTCACCCCCGCCAGCTTGCCCAGGAACAGGTCGCTCGCATCCACGCGGATCACCTTGGCGTGCAGGCGGCCTTCGAACATCTCCATCACCATGTCGCCTTCGTGCAGGCGCAGCAGGCCATGGTCCACAAACACACAGGTGAGCTGGTCGCCAATGGCGCGGTGGATCAGGGCGGCGGCCACCGAGGAATCGACGCCGCCGGACAGGCCCAGGATGACCTCTTCATCACCGACCTGCTCGCGGATCTTGGCCACCGCCTCTTCGATGTAGTTGCCCATGATCCAGTCGGGCGTGGCACCGCAGATGCCCAGCACAAAACGCTCGAGGATCGCCCTGCCCTGCACCGTGTGTGTGACTTCGGGGTGGAACTGTACGGCGTAAAAGCGGCGCGCCTCGTCGGCCATGCCGGCGATCGGGCAGCTGGGCGTGCTGGCCATGACCTTGAAGCCCGGCGGCAGCGCGGTGACCTTGTCGCCGTGGCTCATCCAGACCTTGAGCATGCCGTGGCCCTCGGTGGTGGAGAAGTCCTCGATGCCCTTGAAGAGTTCGGTGTGGCCATGAGCACGCACCTCGGCGTAGCCAAATTCGCGGGTGTTGGAGCCTTCGACCTTGCCGCCCAGCTGTGTGGCCATGGTCTGCATGCCGTAGCAGATGCCCAGCACCGGCACGCCCAGCTCGAACACGGCGTCGGGCGCACGGTCATCGACCTCGTAGACGCTGGCGTGCGAGCCCGAGAGGATGATGCCCTTGAGGTTACCGTCGGCGGCGTATTCGCGCACCCAGTCGCTGCTCACATCGCAGGGGTGCACCTCGCAGAACACATGGGCCTCGCGCACGCGGCGGGCGATCAGCTGGGTGACTTGTGAGCCGAAATCGAGGATCAGGATTTTGGAGTGCTGCATGGCCGGCGGAGTCTCAAAAGTGAAAAGGCGTCTGGGGCTTCCAGACGCCTTGATCGGGATGCCGAGATTTTAATCGGCGCGGTAGTTGGGGGCTTCCTTGGTGATCTGCACATCGTGCACATGGCTTTCGCGGATGCCGGCGGCGGTGATCTCGACAAACTCGGCCCGCTCGTGCATCTCGGCGATGGTCGCGCAACCGCAGTAGCCCATGGAGGCGCGCAGGCCGCCCGCCATTTGGTAGAGGATGGCCACCACCGAGCCCTTGTAGGGCACGCGGCCTTCAATGCCTTCGGGCACCAGCTTGTCGGCGTTGGGGTTGCCGGTGCTGGACTCCTGGAAGTAGCGGTCGGCACTGCCTTGCTGCATGGCACCGATCGAGCCCATGCCGCGGTAGCTCTTGTAGCTGCGGCCCTGGAACAGGATCACTTCGCCCGGCGCTTCTTCGGTGCCGGCGAACATGCCGCCCATCATCACGGTGCCCGCGCCCGCGGCAATCGCTTTGGCGATGTCGCCGCTGTAGCGGATGCCGCCATCGGCGATCAGGGGCACGCCGCTGCCCTTGAGGGCGGTGGCCACCGAGTCCACGGCCATGATCTGGGGCACACCCACACCGGCCACGATGCGGGTGGTGCAGATCGAGCCCGGGCCGATGCCGACCTTGACCGCATCGGCGCCGGCTTCGACCAGGGCCAGCGCGGCGGCACCGGTGGCGATGTTGCCGCCAATCACCTCGACCTGCGGGTAGTTCTGCTTGACCCAGCGCACACGCTCGATCACGCCCTTGCTGTGGCCGTGCGCCGTGTCCACCACGATGGCGTCGACACCGGCCTTGACCAGGGCTTCCACGCGCTCTTCGGTGCCCTCGCCCACGCCGACCGCGGCGCCCACGCGCAGGCGGCCGTTCTCGTCGCGCGCGGCGTTCGGAAAGTTCAGCTGCTTGGTGATGTCCTTGACGGTGATCAGGCCCTTGAGTTCAAAGGCCTCGTTGACCACCAGCAGGCGCTCGAGCTTGTGCTTGTTCAGGAGCTGCTTGGCCTGCTCGGGGGTGGTGCCTTCGGGCACCGTGACCAGGCGCTCGCGCGGCGTCATGATCTCGCGCACCTGCTGGTCGTAGCGGGTTTCAAAGCGCAGGTCGCGGCCGGTCACGATGCCGACCACCTTGCCGCCATCGACCACCGGAAAGCCCGACACGCCCAGTTCCTCGGACAGGGCCATGACCTGGCGCACCGTGGCAGTGGGGGTGATGACCACCGGGTCGCGCAGCACGCCCGATTCGTAGCGCTTGACCTTGGCCACCTGGGCGGCCTGCTCTTGCGCGGTCAGGTTTTTGTGCACGATGCCGATGCCGCCCTCCTGGGCGATGGCGATCGCCAGACGCGCCTCGGTCACCGTATCCATGGCAGCGGACACCAGGGGCAGGTTCAGGCGGATCTGGCGGGTGAACTGGGTCGAGAGTGAGGTGTCCTTGGGCAGGACCTGGGAGTACGCGGGGACGAGCAGAACGTCGTCAAAGGTCAGGGCTTTACCAAGCAGGCGCATAAGCGAGGGCTCCAAAAAAAGGATTGTACCTGCCAGCAAGGGTTTACCCGGGCTTGCCCGCGTTCGGGGGCTTCGCGGACGCAGACCGCTCCTGCAGAGGGGGCGGCTTGGCCCGCGCTAGGTCGCTTCAAACAGCATGACCTTGAGCGCGCGCTCGGGCTGGGCATCTGCAAACGCCGCCGGGTTCTCCAGTCGCCGCACAAAGCGCAGCCCGGGCGCTTCGCTGGCCACCACATCAAGCAGAAACTGGCTGGGCATCTCTGGCGCGTTCAGGCACAGCAGGGCCTGGCCGCCCTGGGCCAGCAGTTCAGGCAGGCGCCGCACCAGCCGGGGGTAGTCCTTGCTGGCGACAAAACTGCCCTTTTGGTAACTGGGCGGATCGGCCACGACGATGTCGTAAGGCCCCATGCGCTGGACCTTGCCCCAGGACTTGAAGAGGTCGTGCGCCAGGAAGCGCGCCCCCGCCAGGTCATTGAGCCGATGGTTGTGCTGGCCGATGGCCAGCGCGCCCGCGGCCATGTCCAGGTTCACCACCTCGGTCGCCCCGCCCTGCAGCGCCGCCACCGAAAACGCGCAGGTGTAGGCAAAGAGGTTGAGCACCCGCTGGCCCCTGGCCTGCCCGCGCAGCCACTGGCGGCCGCAGGCCATGTCGAGAAACAGGCCGTGGTTCTGCCCTTTGAGCACATGCACCCGGTAGCGGGCGCCCTGCTCCGTGACCGCGTGCGGATCGGGCACGCTGCCGGCCATCAGCCGGGTTTCGCTGCGGGCCTGGCCAGGCTGGCGGCATTGGTAGACCCAGTGCAGCGGCTCGGGGCCTTGGGCCAGGGCCGTGTGCACGGCTTGCAACTCGGCCTCGCCCAGGGCTTTGAAGCTGGTCAGGACCCAGACCGGGGCATACCAGTCCAGGCTCAGGTGTTCACAGCCCGGCGACAGCCCGCCTCGGCCATGAAAGATGCGGCAGGCGTCGCGGCCCGGCTGCGCCTGGGCGATGGCATCGAGCAGCGCCTGCATCAGTAGCCGGCGGCTGCGCCCGGCCGCTTTTTGGCGAACAGGCCGGCCCGGCGCGCGCCCTGCTGGCTAAAGCGTTCGCGGCGCGCGACTTTGGGGTCCACGCGCAAGCCGCGGTAGAGCTCGACCCGGTCGCCTGCACGCAGCCGCGTGCCCCAGGGCGCCTTGCGGCCCCAGACGCCGGGCGTGAGGTCCTGGCATGCCGCTGCGGGCCAGTCTGCTGGCCAAGTCGGCTGGCGGCAGGCCAGGGCCACGGCCTCTTGCAGCGTGCTGCCGTCGGCCACATGCAGCACCAGCTCGCACACCACGCGTGGCGAGGGGCTGAAGCAGACCGTGATTTGGAGGGGCTCAGCCATAGACCTGTTCGGCGCGCTGGATGAAGGCGTCCACCAGGCTGCCCGCGATCTTGTCGAACACCGGACCGACGATGGCCGACAGGGCGGCGCTGGAAAAACCGTAATGGAGGTCCAGCTCGACCTTGCAGGCGCGTTGCTGGCCGTCCCCCACGGGGCTGAAGGTCCAGCCCCCGCTCAGGTTGGAGAAGGGGCCATCGACCAGCTGCATCTGCACCGAGCGGCCCTCGCTGTGGGTGTTGCGTGTGGTGAAGGCCTGCTTGAGGCCCGCCATGGCGATGCCGACCTCGGCGACCATGCCATCCGACAAGACTTCCTTGACGCGGGCGTGATCGCACCAGGGCAGAAATTCGGGGTAACGGGCCACGTCGGTGACCAGCCGGAACATTTCTTCCGGGCTGTACCAAATGAGGACGGACTTGTGGATATTCTTCATACAATCGGACGCTTGCCCGCGATTGTAATTTTGCCGGCCGCCCCCAACTCCCGCCCATGGCCAGCAAAAAGCCCTCCCCCGCCACCAAGTCTGCCCTGATCGCCGAAAACAAGAAGGCGGCGTTCAACTATTTCTTTGAGGAACGGCACGAGGCCGGCATGGTGCTCGAAGGCTGGGAAGTCAAGGCGATCCGCGACGGCAAGGTGCAGCTGACCGACGGCTATGTGGTCATCAAGAACGGTGAAATGTTCATCATCGGCCTGCTGATCCATGCGCTCAAAACCGCCTCTACCCATGTCAACCCCGAGTCGGCCCGCATCCGCAAGCTGCTGCTGCACAAAGACGAAATCCGGCGCCTGACCGGCAAGGTCGAGCAAAAGGGCTACACCCTGGTGCCCATCAACCTGCACTGGAAGAACGGGCGTGTGAAATGCGAAGTGGCGCTGGCCAAAGGCAAGGCCGAGCACGACAAGCGCGACACCATCAAGGACCGCGAAGGCAAGCGCGAGGTGGAGCGCGCCATGAAGACGCGCAACCGCTGATCAGGCCAGGTGCCGCAGCGGATGGTGCTCCGAGGGCCAGGGGCTGACGAAAAAGCGGGCCACTTCGGCGGCGTCCACCGCTTCCACCTGCGCCGGCTTCCAACGGGGGGCATGGTCCTTGTCGACCGCCAGGGCGCGGATGCCCTCGACCGTTTCGCTCTCGCCCACCGGCCGCAGGTGAAAGCAGTGGTGCACCATGTCGCGCTCCATGCGCAGGTCATCGGCCAAGCCCATGCCGCGGGCACGGCGGATCTGCTCGAGCACCACATTCAGCATCAGGGGTGACCTGCCGCGCAGGGTTTTGGCCGTGTGCTGGCTCCAGTCGTCCGTCGCGCTCTCGAGCGCGTCGACCATGGCCTGCACCGTCGGCAAACCGAAGACGGTGTCGATTTGCGGCTGCGGCGTGAGTTTTTCGGGGGCCATGCGGCCAGGCTGGGCCAACACCCAGCGCTCGACCGCTTCGCTGTTCTCGAAAGGGCTGCTGGTCAGCTTGTTCCAGATCGGCTCCAGCATCGACGAGGGCAAGGCGATGTCGGCCAGCTTGGCGGCCACCGCCTGTGGGCCGCTGAGGATCAGGCCGGTCAGCCCGAGGTATTCCCCCAGCTTGCCCGGGCAGCGGCTCAGAAAGAAACCGCCGCCCACATCGGGGAACAGGCCGATGTGGGTTTCGGGCATGGCCATCTTGGTGCGCTCGGTCACCACCCGCACGCTGGCGCCCTGGCTGATGCCCATGCCACCGCCCATGACGATGCCGTCCATGAAAGCGATATAGGGTTTTTTGTAGGTGTGGATCAGGTGGTTGAGCGCGTATTCCTCGGTGAAGAAGTCGCCCAACGACGCGTCACCGGCATGCGCGGCCTGGTGGAAGAAGCGGATGTCACCGCCCGCGCAGAAGGCGCCAAAAGGCCCTTCCTTGCCCGTCCCCCGCACGGCCACCGCCAAGACCTGAGGATCGTCGTGCCAGCGCACCAGCGCGGCATGCAGCGCCCGCACCATGGGCAAAGACAGGGCATTGAGCGCCTTGGGGCGGTTGAGGGTGATGCAGCCGATGTGGCCCTGGATTTCTGCAATGACTTCAGACACGTTTGTTCCTCCAGCCCAGCCATTCGTTGGCGACCAGGGCGCCGAGCACCAGCAACCCGCCTGTCAGCACGCTCGACTGCGGCGCCTCTTTGGCGCCCAGCCAGGCCAGGAAAATGCCGAACACAATCTCCAGCAAGGCCAGCAGCGAGACCTCGGGCGCCTGCAGCACACGGGCGCAGACGACCGACAAGGCACACGGGATGGCCAGCTGAAACAGGCCCAGGCCGGCCAGCAGGCCGATGTCGTGGGCACTCGCCTGCAGCGGCCAGGCCAGCGGCAAGGTCAGTGCAGAGGAGATCACGGCCCCCAGCAGCACCGAGGGCACCAGGTCCAGTTCCAGCCCCTCGGCATGGCTTTTTTGCACCAGCGTCCATTGCGTGGCGCCCGCCAGTGGCACACACAGCGCGACCATCGAGCCCAGCAGAAAGTGGGGGTCGCCCAGGCTGAGCTGGTTGCCATACATCCAGCCAATGCCCACACCCGCGACCACAATGGCGCCCCAGGTGCGCCAAGGCAAGGGGTGGCGCAAAACCACACGGGTGAACAGGGCGGTCACCAGCGGGCCAATGGCCAGGGTGATCAGCACATTGGCCACCGCCGTCAGGGTGAGCGCGACCATGAAGGCGGTGAACATGATGCTCCAGCACAGGCCAGACAACCAGAAATAGCCGCTGCGCCAGGGCAAGCGCGTGAACGCCCCCCTGCCCTGCCACAGCGGCAGGATCACCAGCAGGGACAGCACCGTGAACAGACTGCGCCAGAAGGTCACCTCAAAACTGCGCGCCTCTTCCAGATGCCGCGTGACCACGCCGGCGGTCGACCACAGGGCGGCGCACAGCACCATCAGGGCGACCGCTTGACCGTGTTGAAGTTTCATCTGGCTGCACTCCTGTATCGCTTGGAAGGTGGACGGGGCCGGACGGGCGGCGGCAGGCGCCTGCCGTACCGCCCTCTGGTTCAGTCCTCTGGTTTAACCCTCTTTTTGCGCACGCTTGCGCTCGTGCTCCTTCAGGAAGCGCTTGCGCAGGCGGATGCTCTTGGGCGTGATTTCGACCAGCTCATCGTCCTCGATGAATTCCACGCCGTATTCGAGCGTGAGTTCGATCGGCGGCGTGATCTTGACGGCGTCTTCCTTGCCCGAGACGCGGAAGTTGGTCAGCTGCTTGGTCCGGGTGGCATTGACCACCAGGTCGTTGTCGCGGCTGTGGATGCCGACGATCATGCCTTCATACACCGGGTCATTGGGCTTGACGAACATGCGGCCCCGGTCGTCGAGCTTGCCCAGGGCGTAGGTGAAGATTTCCCCGTCGTCCATCGAGATCAGCACGCCGTTCTTGCGGCCGCCGATCTCGCCTTTGTGCGGCTCGTAGCTGTCGAAGATGTTGGAGATCAGGCCCGAACCGCGCGTGAGGTTGAGGAATTCATTGGAAAAACCGATCAGGCCACGGGCCGGGATGCGGTACTCGAGGCGCACGCGGCCACGGCCATCGGGCTCCATGTTGACGAGCTCGCCTTTGCGCTCACCGAGCGCCTGCATCACGCCGCCCTGGTGGTTTTCCTCGATGTCGGCGGTCACCAGCTCGATCGGCTCGTGGCGGACGCCGTCGACGTCACGGAACAGCACGCGGGGCTTGGACACCGCCAGCTCGTAGCCTTCGCGGCGCATGTTTTCCAGCAGGATGGTCAGGTGCAGTTCGCCCCGGCCGGACACCTCAAAGATGCCGTCCTCGTCGGTTTCCTTCACGCGCAGGGCCACGTTGTGCTGCAGTTCTTTTTGCAGGCGGTCCCAGATCTGGCGGCTGGTGACGTACTTGCCTTCGCGCCCGGCCAGCGGCGAGGTGTTGACGCAGAAGTTCATGGTCAGGGTCGGCTCATCGACCTTGAGCATGGGCAGCGGTGCGGGTTGGTTCGGGTCGGTCACCGTCACGCCAATGCCGATGTCCTCGATGCCGTTGATCAGCACGATGTCGCCAGGACCGGCTTCCGGCGTCTGCATGCGGTCCAGACCCTGGAAGGTCAGGACCTGGTTGATGCGGCCCTTGGTGAATTTGCCCTCCGGGCCTTCCATCACCAGCACGTCCATGCCCGGCTTGATCTTGCCCTGGCTGATGCGGCCCACGCCGATGCGGCCGACGAAGGAGGAGAAGTCCAGCGCGGAAATCTGCAGCTGCAGGGGCGCATCGGGGTTGCCATTGTTGGGCGGCACGTGCTTGAGCACGGTGTTGAACAGGGCCGACATGTCGGGGCCCCACTGCTCGCCCGGCGCGCCTTCTTCGAGCGAGGTCCAGCCGTTGATGCCCGAGGCGTAGACCACCGGAAAGTCGAGCTGCTCGTCGGTGGCGCCCAGCTTGTCGAACAGGTCGAAGGCGGCGTTGACCACCTTGTCGCAGTTGGCGCCGGGCTTGTCGACCTTGTTGACCACCACGATGGGCTTGAGACCCAGGGCCAGCGCCTTCTTGGTCACAAAGCGGGTTTGCGGCATCGGGCCTTCCTGGGCGTCGATCAGCAGCACCACACCGTCCACCATGGACAGGGCGCGCTCGACCTCGCCACCGAAGTCCGCGTGGCCGGGGGTGTCGACGATGTTGATGTGGGTGCCCTGCCAGCTGACCGCGCAGTTCTTGGCCAGGATGGTGATGCCCCGCTCGCGTTCGATGGCGTTGTTGTCCATCACCGTGTCCACGACCTTTTCGTGGTCGGCAAAGGTGCCCGACTGGCGCAGCAGCTGGTCGACCATGGTGGTTTTGCCATGGTCAACGTGCGCGATGATGGCGATGTTGCGAATCTGTTTGCTCATTTTCTTTCCTCATCAGACCTGCGCGGTGGCAGGTGAACTTTCCAAAATCTGTGCGATTTCCAGCGGGCTCAGCAGCCTGCCGGGAATCAGTTCGCCGGCCTTGACATGGGCAGTGCCCAACAAGGCGCGGGGGGTGTGGCCAAACACCTTGACGTGCGGCGCATCGGCCCATGTGCCCCGGCGGCGCAGGCCGCTGAGGAACTTGCCGGCATCCTCGCCATCGAGGGTGATGGGGCTGTGGCTGGGCAGCAGGCATTCCACGGCTTGCAGCGCCGCCAGTCGTTCGTCCTCGTCCATGGCCTCCAGCTGCGCCAGGGTGACGCACTGGGCGACCGCGAAAGGCCCGGTCTGCACCCGGCGCAGTGCGCTCAGGTGGCCACCGCAGCCCAGCGCTTCGCCGATGTCTTCTCCCAGGGTGCGGATGTAGGTGCCTTTGCTGCAGGCCACGCGCAGGTGCAACGAGGGGGCCTCGCCCTGGAGCTGCACATCCAGCATCTCGAGCTCGTGGATCTGCACATCGCGTGGCTCGCGTTCCACGGTCTCGCCCTCTCGGGCGTATTCGTAAAGGGCCTTGCCGTCTTTTTTAAGCGCGCTGTACATGGGCGGCAGCTGGCGGATCGGCCCCATGAAGCGGTCGAGCACCTCCACCACCTGACCCAGCGTGCAACGCACGGGCCGCTCGGCAATCACTTCGCCTTCGGCATCGGCCGTGGTGGTCTTGCGGCCCAGCCGCACCACCGTCTCGTAGACCTTGTCCGCATCCAGGTGCTGCTGGCTGAACTTGGTGGCGGCACCAAAACAAAGGGGCAACACGCCCGTGGCCAGGGGATCGAGGGTGCCGGTGTGACCGGCTTTTTCGGCGCGCAGCAACCACTTGACCTTTTGCAAGGCCTGGTTGCTGGACAGGCCCAGCGGTTTATCGAGCAACACCACCCCATGCACAGGGCGCCGTTGCACCCGTGTGCGCGGCGCTGTGCTCATCAGTCGTCCTTGGCGCGAGAGGAGACGGCTTTGGCGATCAAGGCATTCATGTCGGCCGCGCGCTCGGTGGTGCGGTCAAAAATGAAATGCAGTGTCGGCACCGTGTGGATGTGCAGGCGCTTGAACAGGCCATTGCGCAAAAAACCCGCCGCGGCGTTGAGGCCTTGCGTGGTTTCTTCCGGCTCTCCGGTCAGCAGGCTGAAGAACACCTTGGCGTGGGCATAGTCCGGCGTCACCTCGACGGCGTTGATCGTGACCATGCCGACCCGTGGGTCCTTGAGCTCGCGCGCGATCAATTCCGACAGATCGCGCTGGATCTGGTCGGCGACGCGGTAGCCCCGGTTGGGGACGGAAGAAGCCTTGCGCGGCATTACAGCGTTCTCGCGATTTCCTTGACTTCAAAGAACTCGAGCTGGTCGCCCTCTTTGATGTCGTTGTAGTTCTTGAGCTTGATACCGCACTCGAAGCCTTCCTTGACTTCGCGCACATCGTCCTTGAGGCGCTTGAGCGACTCGAGTTCGCCGGTGTAGATGACCACGTTGTCGCGCAGCAAGCGGAAGCGTGCCGAGCGGGTGACCATGCCGTTGGTGACCATACAGCCGGCCACCGTGCCGATCTTGGAGGCCACGAACACGGTGCGGATCTCGGCGTTGCCGATGATCTCTTCCTTCTGTTCGGGGGCCAGCATGCCGGACATCGCCGCTTTGAGCTCGTCGACCGCGTCGTAAATGATGTTGTAGTACTTGATCTGGACGTCGTTGTTCTCGGCCAGCTTGCGCGCGCCGGCATCGGCACGCACATTGAAGCCGATCACCAGGCCCTTGGAGGCGATCGCCAGGTTGATGTCGGACTCGCTGATGCCGCCGACACCCGCGTAGACCATCTGCACACGCACCTCCTCGGTCGAGAGCTTGAGCAGCGAAGCCGACAGCGCTTCCTGAGAGCCCTGCACATCGGCCTTGAGCACGATGGGCAGGCTCTTGACCTCGCCCGCCTGCATGTCGGCAAACATGTTCTCGAGCTTGGCCGCCTGTTGCTTGGCCAGCTTGGTGCTGCGGTACTTGCCGGCACGGTAGGTGGCGATCTCGCGGGCGCGGCGCTCGTCCGACAGCACCATGAAGTCGTCACCGGCCAGCGGCACATCCGACAGACCCTGGATTTCGACCGGGATGGAGGGGCCGGCTTCCTTGGTGGGCTTGCCGTTTTCATCCAGCATGGCGCGCACGCGGCCATAGGTCTGACCGGCCAGCACCACATCGCCGACCTTGAGCGTGCCCGACTGCACCAGCACGGTGGCCACCGAGCCGCGGCCTTTGTCCAGGCTGGCTTCGATCACCAGGCCCTTGGCCGCGGCATCGACCGGGGCCTTGAGTTCCAGCACTTCGGCTTGCAGCAGCACCTGCTCGAGCAGTTCGTCCACGCCCATGCCGGTCTTGGACGACACCGCCACAAAGGGCGACTCGCCGCCGAATTCTTCGGGCACGACCTCTTCGGAAATCAGCTCCGCCTTGACTTTTTCGATGTTGGCCTCGGGCTTGTCGGCCTTGGTCATGGCCACCACGATCGGCACACCGGCCGCCTTGGCGTGCTTGATGGCTTCCTTGGTCTGGGGCATGACGCCGTCGTCGGCCGCACACACCAGGATCACGATGTCGGTGGCCTGGGCGCCGCGGGCACGCATGGCGGTGAAGGCCTCGTGGCCGGGGGTGTCCAGGAAGGAGACCATGCCGCGCGGGGTTTCCACGTGGTAGGCGCCAATGTGCTGGGTGATGCCGCCAGCTTCGCCCGCCGCCACCTTGGCGCGGCGGATGTAGTCCAGCAGCGAGGTCTTGCCGTGGTCGACGTGGCCCATGACGGTCACCACCGGGGCCCGTGGCAGGGCATCGGCCTGGGTCGCAGAGGCTTCTTCCTCGGTGAAGGCTTCGGGGTCATCGAGGGCCGCCACGATGGCGGTGTGGCCGAGCTCTTCGACCACGATCATCGCCGTGTCCTGGTCCAGCGACTGGTTGATGGTGACCATCTGGCCGAGCTTCATCAGTTGCTTGATGACCTCAGACGCCTTGATCGACATTTTGTGGGCCAGTTCAGAAACCGTGATGGTTTCGGGCACATGCACCTCGAGCACGCGCTGCTCTGCCGGTGCGGCCTGCTGCTCTTCGCGGTCGTGGTGGCCTTTGCGGCCTTTGGGGCCGGCACGCCAGGCGTTGCGGCCCACACCACCGGTGCTGTCGCCCCGTGTCGGGATGGCCTTTTTCTTGGCCGGGTCACCGGCCCAGCTCGACGAGAGCTTGGCGGATTTGACTTCCTTGCCTGCGCCGGGGGCCGTAGTGCTGGCCGCCGTGCGCGCGCCTGGGGCGGGGGTGCCGGCGGGCTTGTGCAAGGTGCCCTTGACGGCGGGTTTCGCGGCCTCGGGTTTGGGTTCTTCCTTCTTGGCCACCAACACCTTTTTGGGGGTGTTCATCATGGCGCGGATGGCTTCGGCTTCGGCCAGGGCCTTGCGGCGGCGCTCTTCGAGCTCGCGCGCACGGGCGGTCTCTTCGTCCGCACGGGCCTTGGATTCGGCAGCGGCCTGAGCGGCGGCTTCTTCGCGGGCGCGCTTGTCGGCCTCGGCCTTGTCGGCCGCCGCCTGGGCAGCGCTGCTCTCGGCAGAGGCGGCACCCGCCTTGCCGGCCTGGGCGGCTGCATTGATGCTGGCCGCTTCCTGGCGGGCGCGCTCCTCGCGCTCGTCGCGACTCAGACCCGGCTGGGCTTCGCTGGCCGGGCTCGCCGCTTCGGCGGCGGCTCGATCGGCCGCTTCGGCTTCCGCCCGGGCACGGGCTTCGGCCTCTTCGCGCAAGCGGCGTTTTTCGGCCAGTTCTTCTTCCTGGCGACGGATCAACTCGGCCTGGCGGCGCGCTTCTTCTTCGCGGCGGGCCAGTTCGGCGTGGTCGATGACCGGCTCGGCCGGTGCGGCCGGCGCCTGCTCATCGTCGCGCTTGATCAGGGTGCGTTTTTTGCGCACTTCCACCTGGATCGTGCGCGCCTTGCCGGTGGCATCGGCCTGCTTGATCTCGGTGGTGGATTTCTTGGTCAGGGTGATCTTCTTGCGTTCGCCCGTGCCGTGGCTGGCCTGAAGGTAGGACAGCAGCTTTTGCTTGTCGGCTTCGCTCAGCGGATCGGATGCGGACGATTTGGGCACCCCGGCCGAACGCAGTTGTTCGAGCAGGGTGTCGGCGGGTTTCTTGAGTTCACTGGCGAACTCGGCGACGGTGGTACTGGTCATATTCGCTACAAGCCTCCATCAATCTCAGGCTTGGCCTGCTGCGAACCAATGTTCGCGGGCTTTCATGATCAGGGCGGTGGCTTCTTCAGCCTCCTGCCCCGTGATGTCGGTCAGCTCGTCGGTGGCGAGGTCGGCCAGATCATCACGCGAGTGCACGCCGGCCTCGGCCAGCTTGGCGATCAATTCGGGGTTCAGGCCAGGCAGATCGCGCAGGTCCTGCGACACGTCTTCCACGCTTTCCTCGCGGGCGATTTCCATCGTCAGCAAGGCGTCCTTGGCGCGGGCGCGCAGCTCATTGACCGTGTCCTCGTCAAAGGATTCGATCTCGAGCATTTCCTGCAGCGGCACATAGGCCACTTCTTCCAGGCTGGTGAAGCCTTCGGCGATCAGGATGTCGGCGATTTCCTCGTCCACATCGAGCTTTTCCATGAACAGCGCGCGGATGGCGGTGGTCTCCTCGGCCTGCTTCTGGGCCGACTCGGCCGCATCCATGATGTTGATCTTCCAGCCGGTCAGCTCAGACGCCAGGCGCACGTTCTGCCCGCCCCGCCCGATGGCAATCGCCAGGTTTTCTTCGTCCACCACCACGTCCATGGCGTGCTTTTCTTCATCCACCACGATGGACTGCACATTGGCCGGGGCCAAGGCGCCGATCACGAACTGGGCGGGGTCCTCGCTCCAGAGCACGATGTCCACACGCTCACCAGCGAGTTCATTGGTGACGGCGTTCACGCGGGTGCCACGCACGCCGACGCAGGTGCCGATCGGGTCGACGCGCTTGTCGTGCGAGATCACGGCGATCTTGGCGCGTGAACCGGCATCGCGGGCGCAGGATTTGATCTCCAGCAGGCCTTGCTCGATTTCGGGCACTTCCTGGCGGAACAGCTCGATCATGAATTCGGGGGCCGAGCGCGAGAGGATGATGGGCGCGCCGCGCAGGGTCAGGTCCACGTCCATGATCATGGCGCGCACACGGTCGCCATTGCGCAGGTTTTCCTTGGGGATGGTTTCACCGCGGCGCAGGCGGCCTTCCACACGGCCCGATTCGCAGATGATGTCGCCCTTGTCCATGCGCTTGACGGTGCCGACAAAGATCTTCTCGCCACGCGACATGAACTCGTTGAGCAGCATTTCGCGCTCGGCGTCACGGATTTTCTGCAGGATGACCTGCTTGGCCGCCATCGCGCCAATGCGACCGATCGGCAGGGATTCGACCTGCTCTTCGATGTATTCGCCCACCTCGACGTCGGCCACACGCTCCTGGGCGTCCATCAGCAGTTCTTCGGCATCGGGGTTTTGCAGACCGGCATCGTCGGGCACGACCAACCAGCGGCGGAAGGTTTCGTATTCGCCCGAATCGCGGTCGATGGACACGCGGATGTCCACTTCGCCTTCGTACAGCTTTTTGGTGGCTTGCGCCAGGGCGGCTTCAACGGCGCCAATCACGACATCGCGCTCGACGTTCTTCTCGCGCGAGATGGCGTCCACCAGCATCAACAATTCGCGGTTCATGACTCGACTCTCCTATTCCAACAGCCCGATCGCGGGCTTGCTCCAATCAATGTCTGCCTGACGGGGTCAGGCACTGGCTTTGGGCTTGCGCCCCTTGAAATCGACCACAGGCGCCAGGCGTGCCTCGCGCAACTCGTCCAGGGTGAAACCCAGCACCTGCACCGGGGCGGGTGCGCGTTTCTTGCTGACCCGTTGTCCGGGCTTGACCTCGGGCTCTTCGCTCCAGACGATTTGCCAGCCTGTGGCAGCGGCATCGCGTTCGAGCGTGCCACGAAATTTTTTGCGGTTGGCGTTGACCAGGCCCCCCGCGGCTTCGCCCATCGGGGCCTTGAGGGTGATGTCGATCAATTCGCCGGCAAAGCGCACGAAATCCTGTTCGTGGCGCAAGGGACGGTCGATGCCGGGGGAAGACACTTCCAGCCGGCGGTAGTCGACCGCGTCGACCTCCAGCGCGAACTGCAGCTGCCGGGTGACTTTTTCGCAGTCTTCCACGGTCACAAACTGGTCGGCAGGCGATTCGGGCGTCCAGGGCAAGTCGATGGTGATGCGCAACAGGCCCCCGGCGGAGCGTTCGATCTCCACCAGGTCATAGCCCAGTCCGGTCACGGTTTCTTCGACGATTTGCTGCAAGGCCACGGGTAGCGGGTCATCCTGACGGTTGAAATGGATCGACCAAAAAAAACGGGCGGTGAGAACCCGCCCGTTTGGTCGTGAAGCCAGGATTTTAGCCGAAAAATGCCCTAAGTGTGTGATTTTTCAAGAAAAATCGCCCGGGCCTCGCGGGCCACGGTGGCTCAGTCCGCAAACGCCGACATCAGCCCCCGGGTGTAGGGGTGCGCCGGCCGCGAGAACACCTGCTCGGCCGGGCCGGACTCCACCACCTGCCCCCCCTGCAGCACCATCACCTCGTGGGCCATGGCCCGCAGCACGTCCAGGTCGTGGGTGATGAGCAGGTAGGCCACGCCCCGGCGCTGCTGCAGGCCCTTGAGCAGCACCAGGATCTGCTGCTGCACCGTCACATCCAGGGCGCTGGTGGGCTCGTCCAGCACCAGCAAGCGCGGCTCGACGATGAGGGCGCGCGCCAGCGCGATGCGCTGACGCTGCCCGCCCGAGAAGGCATGGGGATAGCGCGAGAGCAGGCCCGGAAAGGCCTGCGGCGTGAGCCCGACTTCGGCCAGCGTGTCCAGCACCCGCGCCTGCACGGCGGCGGGGCTGAGCTCCGGCTGGTGCAGTTGCAGGCCCTCGGCCACGATTTCGCCCACGGTGCGCCGCGGGGACAGGCTGCCAAACGGGTCCTGAAAAACCACCTGCACCTGGCGCCGAAGCGCGCGGTCGGCCGCGGGCTGGCCCCGCCAGGTCTGGCCGCCGAAGTCCAGCTGGCCCTGGTGCGGGATCAGGCCCAGCACCGCCTGCGCCAGGCTGGTCTTGCCCGAACCGGATTCGCCCATGACACCCAGCGTCATGCCGGCGCGGATGCCGAAGTCGGCGCCCTGCAGCGCCTCAAAGCGGCCCTGGCGGAACCAGCCCCGCAGCCCGGGCAGCGGCACGGGGTACTGCACACGCAGACCGCGGGCTTGCAGGATGGACGGGCTGTCCTCGGGGCAAGGCGCCAGACCGGTACGGTCGGGCCGGCTGGCCAGCAGCTGGCGGGTGTAGGCATGCTGCGGCTGGGCAAACACGGTGGCGCAATCGCCCTGCTCGACCAGGTGGCCTTTTTCCATGACGGCGATGCGCTGGGCGAAATGCCGCACCAGGGCCAGGTCATGGGTGATCAGCAGCACGGCCATGCCGGTGCGCTGCTGCAGCCGCGCCAGCAGCTCCAGCATTTGCAGGCGCAGGCTGGCGTCCAGCGCGGTGGTGGGTTCGTCGGCCAGCAGGAGCTTGGGCTCGCTGGCCAGGGCCATGGCCATCATGGCGCGTTGGCGCTGACCGCCCGAGAGCTGGTGCGGGTAGCTGTCGGCCCGGCGTTCGGGCGCGTCGATGCCCACCTCCTGCAGCAAGGCGATCACGCGGTCCCGGGCCTCCGAAGGGCCCAGGCCTTTTTTGAGTTCAAGCACTTCGGCCACCTGCTGGCCAATCGTGAGCAGCGGGTTGAGCGCGGTCATCGGCTCCTGGAAGATCATGGCGATCTCGTCCCCTCGGATGGCGCGCATGGCCGACTCGTCCAGCTGCAGCAGCTCCCTGCCCTGCCAGCGCACCGCGCCCGAGCAGCGGGCCGACTCCAGCAAACGCAGGATGGCCAGCGCGGTGACCGATTTGCCCGAGCCGGACTCGCCCACCAAGGCCAGGCGCTCACCCGCCGCGATCGACAGGCTCACGCCGTGCACCACGGGGCTGCCGTCAAAGGCAATGCGCAGGTCCTCGATCTCCAACAGCCGGCTCATGCGTCGGCCTTTCGGGGGTCGAGCGCGTCACGCAGCGCATCGCCCATGAAGGTCAGCAGCAGCAAGGTGATGACCAGCACGGCAAAGGTGGACAGGGAGATCCACCAGGCGTCGATGTTGTTCTTGCCTTGGGCCAGCAATTCGCCCAGAGAAGGCGTGCCGGGCGGCACACCCAGGCCCAGAAAGTCCAGCGAGGTCAGCGCCAGGATGGCGCCGCTCATGCGGAAGGGCAAGAAGGTGACCACCGGCGTCATGCTGTTGGGCAGCACATGGCGCCAGATGATGGTCCAGTTTGACAAGCCCAGGGCCCGCGCCGACTTGACGTAATCGAGTTGGCGGTTGCGCAGGAATTCGGCGCGCACATAGTCGGACAGGCCCATCCATCCAAACAGGCTCAGCAGGATCAGCAGCAGCGCCACGCTGGGCTCGAACACGGCCGAGAAGATGATCAGCAGGTACAGCTCGGGCATGGCGCTCCAGACCTCGATGAAGCGCTGAAACACCAGGTCGGTCTTGCCCACAAAAAAGCCCTGGATCGCGCCGGTGATCACCCCCAGCAACACCCCCACGGCGGTCAGCGCCAGCGCAAAAAGGATGGACACCCGAAAGCCATAGACCAGCCGGGCCAGCACATCGCGCCCCCGGTCGTCGGTGCCCAGCCAATTGCGGCTGGTGGGCGGCGCCGGATTGGGCAAGGGCGCGAAATAGTCCAGCGTGCTGTGGTGGTAGCGG
>Ga0315900_10000654_pt1 | contig 59036 bp, 48 predicted proteins | sample LakEriMetagenome_FD_203521 | JGI IMG/M metagenome (GOLD analysis project Ga0315900, IMG submission 203521) | Freshwater fungal communities from buoy surface, Lake Erie, Ohio, United States - Buoy 12 MA114 | ecosystem: Environmental > Aquatic > Freshwater > Lake > Lake biofilm | place: USA: Lake... | reverse complement strand
GGTAAGGTAACGGATGTGAAATGTCATGGTGATGCCACAGGATCCATTGATTTGACTGTTCTGGGCGGTACGAGAGACTATGTTTACAGCTGGTCTAACGGAGCCAAGACAGAGGATCTGAGTGAGCTGGTTGCCGGACAATACATTGTAACGATTACGGATGCGAATGGATGCATGCTGAAAGACACCTTTGATGTTGCCGAGCCAGATACGCTCATAGTAACTGCATATGATACATCTGGCTGCACCAAAGAAAAGATACTCCTGAAGGCTTCTTTGGAAGGCGGTATATGGACAGGTACAGGTGTAAGTGGAGATTACTTTGAATCAGCTGCACCAGGTTCTTTCAATGTAGTATATACTTATACCAATGCCAATGGTTGCGTAGCGAAAGATACCGCTGTTGTTACTGTAAAACTCTGTGAATCCGGATTTTGTACTTATACACAGGGGTATTATGGTAACAAAGGAGGTACAGCCTGTTATCAAGGCGATAAGATAACCACAAAGGGATTGATACAAAAAGCCTTGTTATCGGCACCTATTGTACTTGGTAAACCATCACTTGGTAAAACCTTTACTGTTTCTTATGCATCTGCAGATACAGTCATCATGATCCTTCCCGGTAGTGGTCCCTCAGGGTCACTTGCTTACTCCGGAAACAGAACTCCGTCTACATTGCCTTCTTCAATGCTTAAAAATGGAAGAATAAACAATGGGCTGCTTGCACAAACATTGGTGCTTGCTCTGAACATACGTGTGAATGAAGGGTTAAGTGATTTTGAATTGCTAAGCGGTAAATATCTCATGACCCAGAGAAAAGCAAGTTGTGGTTCAGATTCGTTAGTGTCTTGTGCCTATCAATCCTATAAATTCAATTCCAAGGTGGTAACAGCACTTGGAATGCAAAACAAAGTGAGCGGATTACTAGCAATGGCGAACAATGCCTTGGCGGGGGTACTTCCCTCTGGTATTTCTTACAGCGATATCAGTAGTGCTGTTGATGTCATCAATAATGCTTTTGACGGCTGTAGAGTAGGTTGGTACTCAGATACTATAGTTTACTGTCCTGATGCTACTTTGATTTCATCTTCTGTAAATTCTGGTACTCTATTGAATGAGGATAGAGTTGTTGAGCCCAGAGTATCTGTTTACCCCAATCCTTTCAGGGACCGGATTACATTTAGGGTGATCATGCAGGAGAGTGGAAAAGGAAGTTTATCTGTTTATACTGCGGCAGGACAGTTGTTAGCCAATGTATTTGAGCAGACAATAGTAGCTGGTAGAACGTTTACTTATGAATACAGGGTGCCTGACAATTGGAGAGGTAATCTGTTTTATGTTCTGAAGTTTAATGGAAAAACATATTCCGGAAAACTGATGCGGGAATAACTACCATCGTTAAATGAAAATGGCCATATCAAAAGATATGGCCATTTTTTTTGAAGCTGATTTTTTATTTTTTTGAAACAGACTTCATTTCCGGCTCTATTTCAAAACTCAGGCTGGCAGTAATTCTGTACTCTTTAATCTTGTTGTTAGCATCCACCTGCGCGCTATGCTCTTTGATGTAAAGAGAGCGAATGTGTTTGATGGTTTTAGATGCTTCAATAACTGCCTGTTGTGCAGCATCTTCCCAGCTTTTGGGAGAATGACACATGATTTCGATTACTTTGATAATGGCCATGGAATTTATTTTTTATGGTGAATAATGTTGCAAGCTAAATTCCCGTCATATTTTCAAGCATGATGATTATCATTTCAAATTCCTGATATGTCATCAATTGAGGTGATGATGATTATTGCATATCACCTTATGAATGTGGTGCTTCGTGTAATTAATCTTATGCAAAAGAAAAAGCCTATTTCACCACAAGTGATTCCGGAGTTGATTCCGAAAACAATCCCTGAATTTATGCCTGTCCATGATCCGGAAGAACCTCGGATACCGATTGAAGATCCGGATTTTATTCCTGAGGAAGATCCTTTTGAAACTCCTCCGACAGAAATACCACCACCTGGTGAGGGGCCCTGATACCAATCATGCGAATTGAAATTACCTGTCATATTTAATCGATATGTGTTATGGTAACTTTATGATAGTCGGTTTACGGATAGCCTTCCGATGCCGTCTAGATTAATGCAGATGCAAAGGATTGTAAAAATTCCTTAGACTGCTCGATCCGGAACTGGGTACACCAGTTCCGTTTTTTTTGTAAATATTCCTCAAATGGGCTAATTTTGCATCCCATGCCCAGATGGCGGAACTGGTAGACGCGCTAGACTCAAAATCTGGTTATCGAAAGGTAGTGCAGGTTCGATTCCTGTTCTGGGCACAATAAAAACGGGGCTGACCGGTATTGACAGCGTAGATCTTTGAAAGTAAGCATGCAGTGCGTTGCGAATGTTTAGCACTCAAATCTGAATTCGAAACCAATAAATGGCGAGAATACTTACGCCATGGCTGCCTAATCAGTGATTAGCGCAACCATTATAGCCGGCTGACGGGCTTGCCTTTGCCAAGTCACCCCGCTGAATCAAAAAAAACAAGGCTGCTTCAACCATAGGCTGTGCTGGTTGATCAAGACCATTCAGCTAAGGAAACGGTTGGTTTGTCTGGCTCCTGCAGTTTCCCGACAAAAAATGCCAAAATAAGCATGTAGAAAGCTTTTGAAGAATATGTTTGGACGTGGGTTCGAATCCCACCAGCTCCACCAGTTTTTTCTCATATCAATCAGCCGAGTAAAAAACTAAATTTTGCATCCATTTTTCCACTCTATTTTTTATTTATCAGTTATAAATCTCATCAGTTATGGTTAAAAATATATTGATCCTAATGCTTATAGGACTTTCAGTAGCGTCTTTTGCCCAGGAAGATACCACTGAGGTGTTTGATATCAATCAATACGGTGATGCAGTTGGAGTAAAAAGATTTTGTACTCAAAAAGTAACCAATCAAACGCCACAAAGAATCGTAAGCATTGGCTACGAATACCATGCAGGTTTTCAAATGCCGGATGTTCCTAAGTCATCCATGTTGCCTGCATTTCAGTCTTTTAATGTCAACAAAGTTAATTCCCTTAAAGCCCAGGTGAATATTCCCGTTATTTCAACAAATAAACTGATCCTGCAGTTGGGTGCCAATTACTGGTCAAGCAGATTCAGATTTGATAACCCAGGTACCAATCTTTTTGCAAACAAGCTTGATAAAAATCCATTGACAAGTGCGGGAATCAATACCACCATTTTCAAACCTTTGAATGACAGAAATTTCCTTATTTTCCAGGCAAGTGCAGATCTGAATGGTGTTTTTAACTCAGAAGATAAAATCAACAGTAAAGGCCTTACTTTCAGCGCAACTGCCATTTACGGATGGAAAACTTCAGAGAAAAATATGATAGGAACAGGAATCGCCCGAACATACCGGGCTGGCCAGCTTATACATGTTCCTGTATTGTTGTGGAATAAAACCTTCAATGATAAGTGGGGCATGGAGTTGTTGCTACCAGCAAGAGGTCATGCTCGATACAATTTTTCTACTTCCAGTATACTGCAGGCAGGATTTGAGCTAGAGGGAAACCAATTTTGGATGAATCTGCCCAACAGCCCCCAAGGAACTGTTTATATACAAAGGGGAGAGTTTAAGCCCAGGATCATGTGGGATAAGAAAATCACCGGCTTCATATGGTTGAATGCCCAGGTTGGGATGAGGTACAACTGGAGATTTGATGTGATGAATCAATATGATGCCAGAAAAGAAAATCTTCGGTATTTCACCACTAACCTTGGAAATCCACTCTACTTCAATGTGAGCATCAACTTAGTTTCTCCATAATCAATTTGGAGGTCTGGAGTATCAACACTTATTTTGAAACCTGCCTGGTCCAGATATCTGTTCTGCCAATCAGTGATACGCCTATGAAACCTCTCACTTCAAGTGTGTTGTTGTTTGACATTTTGATTGAGCAAGAGTAGGTATTACCATTCTTGGGGTCGTAAATGTTGCCTTCCTCCCATACATTTTTATCTTTGTAAACAAATCCCCAAACGTTTACGAGGCCCAATATTGGACGAGTTCTTGCAGATTCTTCAGGATGGTTTTTGTCCAGTTTCGGTTTTCCTGTTTCCGGATCAAGGGGCTCTTTAAGCCATACCACTTTACCCTGGTATTTATCATTATTCTTGTAGATCCGCACTATTGCATTCCCTTCTCCTGTTTTCCAGACTCCAACTATGGCATCCGGATTATCCTGAAAAGGCATAAATGAATTTGAACTGCAAATGACAATGCATGAAACAAGTGCAAGAAAAACTGTTTTTTTCATTCTATTTTGAATTGGTGCTAGAAAGGGATCACTTGTATCCCACGAGATTCCTGTTCATCTGACATCCACCACCTGCATTACCACGGTAAGTGGTGCAGGAAGTGACCACAAGTGTTATTATGACCAATAGCGCAGGAATTGTGATTTTTTTCATTGTTTGATAGTTGAGTACAAATATAAAACTGAATTTCAACTGTTTTAGTATAAAAAGGATCCTTTTTTTCCTTTTTAGGCTGAATTTAACGTCTGGTTTTGGATGTTTTTCCACTTTACTTGTGTTGATTTACAGTTCAAACAAATAAATTTCATCTTATCTTGTGCAGATGAATTCAACCATGAATGTCCATCTTCAAAGGCCAATAATTTTTCTTGATCTGGAGACTACCGGCCTCAATTTAGCAGTTGACCGTATAGTGGAAATAGCATTGCTCAAAGTGGGCACTGATGGTCAAAGAACCATGAAACGCAAATTGGTCAATCCCGAGAGGCCAATCCCGGCAGATGCTTCTGCCATCCATGGTATCACTGATGATATGGTTAAGGATGCACCTTCTTTCAGACAGATTGCCAATGAAATAAAGCAATTTCTGGAAGGTGCGGATCTGGGGGGATACAATTCCAATAAATTTGACTGGCCTCTGCTTGTTGAAGAATTTCTCAGGGCCGGACTTGATTTTTCGATTGAGGGCAGAAAAATGCTGGATGTACAGAAGATTTTCCATCAGATGGAACCCAGAAACCTGACAGCTGCATATAAATTTTACTGTTCAAAAGAATTGGAAAATGCCCATAGCGCCGAAACAGATGTTAATGCGACATGGGAGGTATTTCAGTCACAGCTGGAAAGATATCCTGCGTTGGGAAATTCATTGGATTCAGTTACAAAGCTGATTGGAGAAGACGAGATAGTCGATTTTGCGAGAAGGATGATCATCGACAACGGAAAAATTGTATTCAATTTTGGAAAACACAAAGGAAAGCAGGTAGAGGAAGTATTGCGAATAGAACCGTCCTATTATGACTGGATGATGAAAAGTGAATTTGCGCTGCACACGAAGATGAAGTTGACGGAGATTTTTAATAAGACGATGCTCAGACAAAAAAATTAATCTACTGAAGAAGCTTGTTATCATACCGACGTACAAGGAAAAGGAGAATATTTCCAATATTATTTCAGCCATATTTGAACTGAAAAAAGATTATAATATTTTAATTATCGATGATAATTCTCCGGACGGGACAGCCGATATAGTCAAATCTCTTCAATCAAAATATGTTGATTACTTATTTTTAATTCAGCGTGCGGGTAAATTGGGATTGGGGACAGCTTACATTTTGGGATTTGAATGGGCTCTGGAGCATTCTTACACCCATATTTTTGAAATGGATGCTGATTTTTCACATGATCCCAAAGACCTTGAACGACTATACAATGCCTGTGTTGAAAATGGCGCTGATGTCGCAGTTGGCTCGAGGTATGTTAAGGGAGGTGAAATACAAAATTGGCCTTTCAGCAGAAAATTTATATCGAGAGGAGGAGCGCTGTACAGCAAAATTTTCACATGGCTGCCGGTCAATGATCCAACAGCAGGATTTGTATGTTACACGAGTAAAGTGCTGCGTTCAATGAACTTACACAATATCAGATTTATAGGATATGCATTTCAGATAGAAATGAAATTTGCTGCATGGAGAATGGGGTTTCGTATCAAGGAAGTCCCTATCGTATTTCGCGACAGAGAATTGGGGGCATCCAAAATGACAAAGGGAATCATACAGGAAGGAATTATCGGGGTTATTTCCATGCAATGGCAATACCTTTTTGGTGATTATCTTAAAAGGATCAGGAAATCAACCAGCAGCACCTCCGTAATTCTGAAATGAAAAAAGCTTTCTTCCAACTGCATATTGCCATTTTTTTAGCTGGATTTACCGGTGTCTTGGGAAGATTGATCACGCTCAATGAAGGATTACTGGTCTGGTACAGGATGTTTTTCACTACAATTGCTCTTATTTTCATTTCTTTAATTTCAAAGAGAATATCCATTCCGGACAGAAAGGGAATTTTCCGATTGGTATGTATTGGTTTCATCATAGCATTACATTGGGTCTTTTTTTATGGTAGCATCAAGTATTCCAATGTTTCAGTTGGATTGGTTTGCTTTTCTGCAATCGGTTTCTTTTCATCCCTTTTGGAGCCAGTTATTCTGAAAAGAAGATTTGATGCCGTTGAAGTTGTTCTTGGGCTTATCGTTATGTTGGGAGTTTATCTGATTTTTCATTTTGACCAGGGATATCGAACAGGTATTTTACTTGGAATTATTTCTTCATTTCTGGCTGCAATATTTACCATCCTGAACAAGGAAATGGTTGGAAAATATCATCCTGAAACCATTAGTTTGTTTGAACTTGGTGGAGGGTGGCTGGGTTTGTCATTTTTACTTCCCATATATCTGTACAAATTTCCAGTTTCAAGTTATTTGCCGTCAGTTGCTGATACATTTTGGCTCTTCGTATTGAGTCTTTTGTGTACCGTTCTTGCATTCAATCTATCTATACGGTCCTTGCAAAAAATATCACCTTTTACCGTAAATCTCAGTTATAATCTCGAACCGGTTTATGGCATAGCATTGGCCTTTTTGATGTACCAAGAGCACAGAACCCTTGGTTCATCTTTTTACTTAGGATTGATATTGATTTTTCTTACTGTGGTATATCAAAGCTGGCGAACCTGGGCAAAAAAGACTTCGTGAAATCCGAGCGCTTTAATTGTTATATTTGAATTGTTGCGCTTTCTAACAAATGATATAGTATGAAACAAAAAACTCTTCTGCTCTTTCTGATGTGTGTAATCTTTTCAGCATCATATGCTCAGAAAAAAGTTCTTGACCATACCGTTTATGATAACTGGCAATCTATCGGCGAAAGAAAAATAAATGCAAACGGAGATTGGATTGCATATACGGTAGATGTACAGGAGGGGGATGGTATGCTGATTGTACAAAAAACAGATTCATCTTTCCAATACAATTTTCCCCGAGGATATGCAGCCGGTTTTTCCTACGACGGAAAGTTCATTGTTTTCAAGGTGAAGCCACCATATTCCGAAATCAGAGCTGCCAAGATCAAAAAGAAAAAGGCGGATGAAATGCCCAAGGACTCTCTTGCTGTTATTGATCTTGAAAGGAATAGGATTCAAAAATATGCAGATGTTGCATCCTATAAAATGCCTGAAAAGGAGAATGGTCTTCTAGCTATTCTTTTTCACAAACGTATGCAGGATACGATCAGGAAGCCAGCAAAAGTTGATACTTCGATTGTGAAAAAGGATACATCAAAGCCCGTCATTCCAATAATAATTGAACAAGTTCCAGACAAAAAGCAAAAAAGAAAGTTGACTTCCAAAGGCGAGCAAGATCAGGATTTATTTTCTGATCAGGATGCTGAAGGGGATGATCCGCTTAATACACCGGTACAAGAAGGAACAGATCTCATGATCCTGAAGCTGGGGGCGGAATGGTCTAAGAATTTACAATTGGTAAATGAATATTATTGGAGTGAGAACGGTAAAATTTTAGTATTCGAAACTTCTGCCAGCAAAACCAATAAAGCTATGAAGCCCCAGGTCTCAATCTGGCGCAGTGCCGAAGACAGAACTGATACTTTGATAACGGGTGGAAATGACTTCAGAAATTTTGCCATTGATGAGAGTGGTTATCAGGTTGCCTTCTTGGCGGAAAGGGACAGTGCATTCAAGTCTTTGCAAAAATTCCACAAGCTTTGGTATTGGAGAAATGGAGACAGGGGAGCTTCAGTTATGGTTGATAAATTCTCTGTAGGCATGAAGGCAAACTGGACTGTAAGTGAGCATTACAATCCTTATTTCAGCAAATCCGGGAAAAGGTTATTCCTGGGAACTTCTCCCATCAAGCCTCTCAAAGATACCAGCCTGATAGAAATGGATCTGGTTAAGCTGGATGTCTGGCATTATAACGATGATTATCTCCAGCCCTATCAGCTCAAAAATGCAGACCAGGAGTCGAGACGTTCCTATTTGTCATTTGTAGAAGTTGAAAGCAGGCGATTTCAGCAGCTGGCCGATCATGATATGCCCACGGTACTGACTTCTAAAGAAGGGGATGGTGATTTCTTTGTTGGAATCTCTGACAAAGGTAACAGGATACCCATGCAATGGGAAGGTACCACGTCAAAATCAGTTTATATTGTTAACCCGCAAACCGGAGAAAGACAAAAAATCATGTCGGGTCTCGATGGAAATCCACAAATATCTCCTGATGGACGTTATGTTTTTTGGTATGACATGAACAAGCGGCATTATTTTACTTATTCAGGCGGTGTAACAAAAAATATAAGCAAACCGATTGCATTTAAATTATATGATGAAGATTATGATATGCCATCCAATCCTACATCTTATGGTGTCATGAAATGGCACCATAAAGATTCCTTTGTATATGTATATGATAAATATGATATCTGGAGGCTTGATCCTGCAGGCATAAAGGTTCCTTTGAATATCACATCGGGTAGGGGTAGGAAAGGATCACTGTCATATAGATATATAAATCTTGACCCGGAAGAAAGATTTTTGAGTGATGATCAGGTCATCTATCTTAAGACTTTTCATGAGAAAAATAAACAGGCAGGTATAGCCAGTATGAAGCTATGTTGCGGAAATACCCCAACGCAAATACAACAGGGAAATTTTGCTTTGGGAGTGATAGCGAAGGCTCGATCCAATAGCAGCTTTATTTACACAAGAGAGACTTTTGCCCATTCCCCGGATATCTATTTTTCTCTTGATCTGAAGAACGGTAGAAAATTGAGTGCTATCAACCCACAGCAATCCACTTATAACTGGCTTACGGCTGAGTTATTTACCTGGAAAGCGTACGATGGGAAAATCGCTACTGGAATTGTGTACAAGCCCGAAGATTTTGTTCCCGGGAAAAAGTATCCAATGATTGCCTATTTCTATGAAACACTATCAGATGGTCTTTATAATTACCAGGCACCATCACCAACACCAAGCAGACTGAACATACCATTTTTTGTGAGCCGAGGATATATTGTATTGGCTCCTGATATTCATTATCAAAACGGCTATCCGGGAAAAGCGGCATTCGATTATGTTGTCAGTGGCGCAAGGGCTCTGGTGAAAAAAGGATGGGTAGACAGTACCAAAATGGGCATTCAAGGTCAAAGCTGGGGCGGATACCAGGTAGCGCATATTATAACCAGAACACCCTTATTTGCTGCGGCATGGGCTGGTGCTCCTGTTGCCAATATGACAAGTGCCTATGGTGGAATACGATGGGAGAGTGGGATGAACAGGCAATTTCAATATGAAAAAACACAAAGCAGAATTGGTGCCACACTTTGGCAAAAGCCACAATTGTATATCGAAAATTCACCCTTGTTTCATTTGCCTAAAGTAAAAACACCATTGGTCATCATGTCTAACGATAATGACGGGGCTGTACCCTGGTATCAGGGAATTGAAATGTTTACCGCCATGCGGAGATTGAATCAAAAAGTATGGTTATTGAATTACAATGGGGAAGCGCATAATTTGATTGAGAGAAAGAACCGTAAAGATATTCAGATTCGTGAGCAACAATTTTTCGACTGGCTTTTAAAAGGTGAAAAACCATCCGTTTGGTTAACAAAAGGTGTATCTGCTGTTGAAAAGGGAACTACCTGGGGATTGGAAACAAGCCTTGACTGATTCAGATTTTGAGTAAACCAACCCTATAAAGTGTATTTATGGGTTTATTATCCATGAACAAATCAAAATCTTCAAGGCCATTCTTGTCAAAATCGGCTTTGATTTGCTCAAAGCTCATGCCTCCACTACTATCGTTTATTTTTTCTAAAATATCTGTTAGCCAAGTGGCTTGAAGCAAGGGGATTTCAATTGACATCCTCCTTGATTTTCTCAAAAAGGATAATCTGCACATTTCTCTTTGCATCCCTTTTTTTGATTGTGTATATTTTTCTTTTGCTACGAGGTTTCCCAACCAGATGAGCTTTTGTCCTGGTTTAAATGGATGCCAGTCTGTTTCATTTAAGATTGCTGAAATATAGTTCTTGTCAACAGTGGTACTTGGGATCTTAAAATCAAACCATTTTTGAAGAGGGTCATCAATGCAGTGCATCTGCATATAATTGAAAAGAGATTTCTTCAAACCAAATCCGTATTTTTCATGATGGGCTCCCGTTTCATCTATGTGTTCGAGATCGTTGTTTGCAAAATTTCCTGTTTCTGTTTTATTGATGACTTTAAATTTTTGAGGATTCAAACCAACAGGACTATGGGCAGTCATGGTAAATTGATGCCAGAAGGCAGATTGCAGAACTCCGCTTTGGAATAATTGTCTTACCATTTCAAGGGAATCAATGGTTTCCTGATCTGTCTGAGTAGGAAATCCATACATGAGGTATGCATGAACCATGATACCGGCTTCCGTGAAATATTTATTCACTTTTGCCACTTGAGCAACGGTAATCCCCTTGTCAATCAGCTTGAGCAATCTGTCAGATGCCACTTCAAGTCCACCACTTACTGCAATACAACCTGAGGCTCTGAGCAAAATGCATAGATCCCGCGTAAAACTTTTTTCAAACCTGATATTGGTCCACCAGCTCACAACCAATTTTCGTTTCAGAATCTCCAGTGCCAGTGCTTTCATCAGGGAAGGTGGTGCTGCTTCATCCACAAAATGAAATCCTGTTTCACCGGTTGCCTTGATCATTGCTTCCATCCTGTCACAAATCAGTCCTGCAGCAACTGGCTCGTAGATTTTTATGTAGTCAAGAGATATGTCACAAAAAGTACATTTACCCCAATAGCAACCATGTGCCATGGTAAGTTTGTTCCATCTTCCGTCACTCCATAACCTGTGCATAGGGTTTGCAATTTCAAGCGCAGATATGTAACTGGTGAGAGGCAAACCGGAATAGTCAGGCGTTCCGGTTTCAGACATCTTGTAATCTTTACAGTTGGTATTATTGAAATAGACGACCTGATTTTCTTCTCGGATAAAAGTTCTCTTCAGGTCTTGAGTAGAGGCTGAATGATTGATAAAGGCAATTATCTGTTCAAGCGGAGCCTCACCATCGTCCAATGATATGAAATCAAAAAAATCAAATACCCTCGAATCAGAAACAGATCTAAGTTCTGTATTTACAAATCCTCCGCCAAGTGCAACAAATATGGAAGGATGATTTTCTTTAATGAATTGCGCACATCTGAATGCGGCGTATAGATTGCCGGGAAAAGGAACTGAAATGACCACAAGTTTTGGACTGATTTTTTCAATATAATCTTGAAATATCTTTAAATATATATTATCTATATATGTCTTGTTAGCTTGTAAGTTCCTGTGCAATTCATCAAAGCTATTCGCAAATCTTCCCAATTTTTCCGCGTATCTGCTGAAGCCGAAATGTTCATCTGTTGTTTCTCTGATAAAGTCGGATAGGTCTTCCAGGTACATTGTACACAGGAATTTTGAAAGATCTGCAATCCCCATGGTTCCAAAAGCCCAATCCAATTGTTCCATATTGCTGAACCTGCTTGCCTCTGGAAGAAAATTTCTTTTGCTGATATTGTAGGCCAGCGAAGATGATTTGCCTTGTAAAAAAGAAATGACTGGATCTATTGTTGATAAGTACTCATCTTTTGAAGCTATGATATGCCTGACATTTTCCGACCATTTTCTGTCTTGGCCATCGATTTCCTGAAATAGTCGTGAAAGACCCTCACGGTTGAAAACCTTATTGATGGTGTCAATTCCAAGATCAGCTTGAAATGAAGCTATGTTCTTGGTATTCAAAAACCCCTTGAGGTAAGCCGTTGCCGGGTAAGGAGTATTCAGCTGTGTGAAGGGCGGTGTGATCAAAAATACAGGAGCACCCACTATAAACTTCGGTTGATATCAAATGATTCCAATTCGCTGACAAATGCTGATAGGAAAAGAGATCCTAGCCCCCCATCAATGATCCTGTGGTCGTACGACAAGGAAACAAACATCATCTGCCTTATGGCGATGCTATCTCCTTTTTCGGATTCCATAACTACTGGTTTTTTCTTTATGGCGCCAGTAGCCAATATGGCAACCTGTGGCTGATTGATGATGGGCGTACCCATCAGACTGCCAAATGTTCCAACGTTGGTGAAAGTAAAGGTTCCGTCAAGAATATCCGAAGGCTGTAATTGACTGTTTCTGGCTTGATTGGCAAGTCGGTTTACATGTTTTGCAATTCCAATCATGCTCAGCTGATCTGCATTCTTGATTACTGGTACAATCAGATTGCCGTTGGGCAAGGCTGTTGCCATGCCGATGTTCACATCTTTTTTGATCAGGATCCTGTCACCTTCTACACTGGCGTTCAGCATCGGGTATTTTCTGATACATCTGGCTATTGCTTCAATAAAAATAGGAGTGATAGTGAATTTTTCTCCTTCTCTTTTTTCAAAATCTTTTTTGATTTTATCTCGCCAGGCTACAAGATTGGTAACGTCTGCCTCTGCAAAGCTTGTGACATGAGCACTGGTATCCAAACTATTTCTCATGTGTGAAGCGATGAGTTTTCTCATCCGATCCATTTCTACTACTTCTACATTGTTAGGGTAGTTCTGTTGAGATGTGAAGGTATTGTTGGAATATCCATTGTTTGAGATAGGTTTCGGATAGGGTATGGAATTTTCCCGTTTATGGTTGTTTCTTTCAGATATATAATTGAGGATATCTTTTTTAGAAACACGACCATCACTTCCTGTTCCTGGTATGGATGCCAATTCTTCCATGCCGATTCCTTCCCGGCTGGCAATGTTCATGACCAATGGTGAATAGAATTTTACTCCATCATTCTTGATTTTGGGTGTACTGTCGGAAGGAAGAAACGGAACTGATATGTCAGTGCCATTGTTACTCTCTATCAAAATGTCTTCTTTGATGGAAGTAGGAATAATGGGAGGAGCTGAAGGTGGTGGGGTGTATGTCTTTTGTTCTTCAGAAGTTCTTATCCTTGCAATTACTGAACCAATGGAAACGACATCATTTTCTTTAAAAAGAATTTCCTCAAGAACCCCATCTGCAGTTGAGGTTACCTCGCTATCTACTTTGTCGGTGGCAATATCCAACAATGTATCATCGGTTCTCACCATGTCACCTACCTTTTTATGCCATTTAAGCACGGTAGCCTCCATAATGCTTTCGCCCATTTTGGGCAATTGAATATTCACAATTGACATGCGGATCCTGATGAGATTATACCACGAAATTAGCGTATTTAAGGGAAAGGAATTGCTGATCGTTCTGGTAACTTATACCATATTTTTCCTCAAAAAATCCAATGCATGTGCAGCGGTGAGTTCAATATTTCTTTTTCTATCGAACCTGAATTGAAAACTGATTGACTCTATACCTCGGGGAGTAGCACATGCTACGTAAACAGTTCCTACAGGTTTTTGATCAGTTCCCCCCCCCGGACCCATAATGCCTGATGTTGCAAGGGCATAATCCGTCCCGGTTAAGGCCTTTACACCTGAAGCCATTTCTATTACTGTTTCCATACTCACCGCGCCAAAATGGTCAAGTGTTTGCTCTTTAACATTAAGAGCAGCTTTTTTTACTTTGTTGTCATACGCTATAACTGATCCCCAAAAGAATCCGCTGCTTCCGGGAATACTGGTCAGGAGGTGTGAGATGTATCCGCCTGTACAGCTCTCTGCCACTGAAAGTGTTCTATTGTTTTCTATCAATTTTGTTGCTATCGTTTCCTGTATAGTGAGGTCTTTGTCGATTACAAGATATTCGCTAACCAGCTCCTTTAGCATTAAAAATTGCTGTTCCATCGGCGCTTCCTCTGATGAAGAAGTGAGTCGAATCCGGACCATACCATAATTAGGTAAATAGGCCATTTTTATGGAATTGGGCAGTTGTGCTTCAAAATCAATCAGCTTTTCTGCTAGAAAAGATTCACCAATTCCGGCAGTTAAAAGAGTTCTGTGCTGTATCGGTTTCAAGGAAAATCTTTCCCTGAGTGAGGGTGTGACATATGATTCCATCATCCCTTTCATCTCATGTGGAACTCCGGGCATACTGACGAATATTCCTCCGTTTTTTTCAAACCACATCCCTGGAGCGGTACCCCGACTATTTTGTATTACAATACAATTATCAGGTACTTCAGCTTGTTTTAGATTACGTTCGAGAAGGGGCCTGTTGAGTCGGCGAGAGAATATATCTATGATGTTTTCACGGGCTTTTTCATTCACTATAAGTTTGCCTCCAAAATATTCACAAAGCAAAGGTTTTGTGATATCATCCGATGTTGGTCCTAATCCCCCTGTTATCAGGATTATATTTGACTCGATTGCTTCCTGATCAAGGGCAGACCAAATTTCCTGCCAGCTGTCACCTACCGCAACTCTTCTTTTCACCTGTATGCCAATACTGTTAAGTTCCTTGGCCATCCAAGCACTGTTTGTATCGATGGTTTGTCCGATCAACAATTCATCACCTATAGTAATGATAGTAGCCTTTATGGGTTCGTTCATTGGTCTATTAAATGTTTTCAGTAATCTTACTTGCTGGCAATTCCATCAACACTTGCCTTACCGGGACCGCATAACAGAAGAACAATAAATCCAGATAAAAAGAGTGCAGCTGCTTCACCTGTATCAAAGAAATCCATGCTATGTACTTTAAAGAGGGCGACTGACATGGTGATGATGAGTGGGATGGCAACGGCTCTTGTGAACAGTCCGATCATGATGAAAAGAGCACAGAAAAATTCTGCAAAAACTGCAAGAGAAAGTGAAGCAGTTGATCCAAGTCCAAGAAAATCATAAAAATCCGCTTTACGGGATGCAAATCCTGTGAGCTTGGAATATCCGTGAGACATCATCAAAGCTCCCATGGCAATACGGAGAATTAGCATGGACGCATTGAATGCCAGTGCATTGTAGTGGATACTCATCAGTTTTTTCATAATCTTCGATTTTCAGATAATTCCTCGTTAAAAAATGATTTCCAAAGGTAAGATATTGTTTGAATCTCTGCTTTTAAGGTTATTTTTGGATCATAAATCCTTCATCAAACATGAAGTTCAGAACAATTCTTTTTGTAGTATTTTTTTTCTTTTTTTATACTCAATGCCTCTACCAAGTTCATGCCCAATCCACCCATAATTTGAGTCCGGCTGCTCTTGTTCTGGCCAAAGCAAGAGATTTGTTCTCAACAGGCAATTACACAGCTGCAAATGCCCTGATACTTTCGAGATACAGTGAATTAGATGCATCCACGAATCTTTCCCAAAGTGAAAAGTCAGAGATCGGCCTTATGAAATTAGTATCTGGTATTGTTTCGAGAGAAACATTTGCAGTCAAAGAGGGAAGGGCTATGATGGAATTAACGGATGACAGATGGGTATCTGTAAAATTGGCCTATCACCTAGGTCATTATTATTTCTCCCTATCGATGTATGATGAGGCGGCAGCCATACTGGAAAAAACCGAACCTGTATACCTAAACAATGAAGAAAATGAGAGAGTTCAGTACGAAAAGGGTGTCAGCTATTTTTCCTTGAATAAATTTGACAATGCCCGTCCTTTCTTCAGGAGTATTGTACAAATCGAACAATCTTCGTACAAGCCGGATGCACAATATTATTTAGGGTTCATTGATTTCTCAGAACGGAAATATGGAGATGCGGCCAAATGGTTCAGGGAAATTGAAAAGCACCCTTTCTATTCAAAAGCTGTTCCTTTTTATCTGGCATATATTTCCAATGAAAATGGAAATATTACACAGGCTATACAATATGGAGAAGCTTATCTTAAATCAGGGGATGGTATTCACCTCAAGGAAATGAGACAACTGCTGGCATCGCTTTATTTTAATAAAGAAGAATACACCAAAGCCACTTTGTCTTATGAGTATCTGCTTGCCAATGGGCTGACACTAAATCCCTCCCAACGATTTGAATTGGGCTCCAGCTATTATCATACAAAAAAGTATTCCAAAGCCATTGAGCAGCTTAAGCCTTTGTCGGCAGGCAATGATAAATTGTCTCATGAATCCATGTATTTGCTGGCATTCTGTTATCTGCAGATCAATGATAAATCCAACTCCAGAAGCGCATTCCAATATGTTCTGGGTACCAAGGTAGATAAATCAAGAGAAAGCACTTCCAGGTATTATTTTTCCAAATTATCAATGGAGTTGGGGTATGAAGATCTTGGTTTACAAGGTTTAACCAAGTTCCTCCAGGAAAACCCTGAATCTTCATACGCCGGAGAATGCTCGGAGATACTTATTTCCTATTATGGAAAAACCAATAACTATCGGCAGGCATTGCTTTTGATGGAGAGATTGCCTTCTTCGTCTGCTTCCGTCAGGAATATAGCACCTAGAATATATTTTGGGAGAGCATTGGAACTGATGAACGATGTGCAGTATGATCTGGCCGATCAGATGTTCATGAAGTTGTCAACTTTTAAAAATTCTTCTTTTTATTTACCATCTCTTTTCTGGCGAGGAGAAATTTCTTTTCGCAAACAGGAATATGATAATTGTATCAGGCTTCTGACTGAGTTTGTCAAATCACCCGTAAAATCAATTGGAGAGGCATCACTGGAAAATGCATGGTACAATTTGGGGTACTCCCTTTTTGAAAAGGAAGAATATGAAAATGCCGGTGTTTGGTTTGAAAAGATCTATACTGCAGCACCCTCTGCAGATCCTGAGTTGAAACTGGAGGCAAAACTGAGAGCAGCAGATTGTGCTTTCATGAGTAAGAAAGTTGATAAGGCCAGAAATCTATATACTTCTGTACTGAATTCAAATGGCTTTGGTTCAGATTATGCCAGTTTTCAAATAGCCATAATTGAAGGAATAAAATCACCCTCCTCAAAAATCAATATGCTGAGGAGCACTGAAAAGAAGTATCCTAATTCACCCTATATTCCTCTTATAGCATCTGAATTGGCTGATTCATATATGGCAGAAGAGGAGTTCGAAATGGCTATTCCTTATTTGTTGAGAATACCTTCTTTGGTTGAAAAGGATGATGAATTGATACCTGAATCTATCCTTAAATTGGGTATAGCATACTATAACATCGACAAATTTGAGCAATCATCAGCTCAGTTTCAAAGGTTGCTGAAAGAGTATCCTGCCTCTGAGCAAGCAGCTGAGGCAATAGAAAATGCAAAAAGTTTGTATGTGGAGACTGGCAAGATTGACGAATATGATGATTTTTTGAAATCTTCCGGTATAAGAATGGATCAGTTGCAGAAGGATTCTCTTAGTTTTCAATACATCCAAAAAATACAGGCTGAAGGACTTTCGTCGCAAAATCTTCAAACGCTGGATCAATATATCAATACTTTCCCCAATGGATTGTTCATTGCAGAAGTGTTGAATTTCAAGGCAGAATATCTGCAGCAGTCAGAAAAATGGTTAGAGGCTGCTCAGACCTATGAGATACTGGCATCGAAAGGGGTGAGCAAATATCAGGAAAAAGCCCTTCGCCAATCCGGAAGAATTTATTATTTCGAATTAAAGGATTATTCATCGTCGTTGCGTATATTCAGACAGCTCTCATCTTCAGCCTCAAAGTCAGAAATCATACTTGAGGCCATAAGAGGAGAGGTCAGAAGTCATTTCAATCTTAAATCATGGGTAGAAGGGAGGGAAATTGCCCTCCGTTTGCTGGAAACACCCGGGGTTAACAATGATGACCTTGCTTTTGCACATATGGTGATTGGCTATTCATCCATGACAACAAAGGAATATGCCTCAGCAATTACTTCATTTGCTACAGTAGTTCAGCTCAATCGCTCAGCATTAGGCGCCGAAGCCAGACATCAGTTAGCCAATGCCAGCCTAGGCAATGGAGACCTCGTGGCAGCCGAAAAATATGCAATAGAGTCTATTGAAAACTCCGGTTCCTATGAATATTGGATTACACGATCCTATATTCTTTTGGGTGATATATCCGTTGCACAAAAAGATTTTTTCAATGCAAAAGCAACGTATAAGAGTGTAATTGACAATTGTAATATTCGTGAATTAAAGGAGGAAGCATTGGCTAAGTTTAAAAATGCTGAGCAACTGGAAAAAGGAGGGAATAATGAATAATCGCAACCACATGAAAAAAGTATACATATTATTCTTGGTATGCATTTTTTTAGCTCAATCGGCGTTTTATGTCAATGCACAGCAAAAGAAAGGAAGTAAAGAGGAAATCAATATAACTTCCAGTTTCAAGCCGAGCATAATCAAAACCGGAAAAATTGAATTTCAACCCGGGGTAATTGCCAAAGACACTTCTCCCTATCAATTTAAATATCCATTCGAAGTGTCTCGTTTTTCAACAACTCTCAGTCCTTTTACAGTAAAACCATTGGCGCTGGCTCAGGACATCAAAACAAATGCACAGGAAAACTTTGCAAAGATTGGCTTTGGGAATTTGCGATCCCCATTTGCTTCAATTGCATTTTCTGATATCAAAGAGAATATTGAACAAACTTTTGGGATTGATCATCTTTCTGCCGTTGGTAGTCTTCCCGACCAAAAAATTTCACAGTCGTCTGTATTGGGTTCTGTAAAACGCAAGTTTTCTGAGACCCAATCGCTGGGATTTATTCTTGGTTTTAACAGGCAGGCATTCAAATTATATGGATTTGATCATTCCAGATACAATCTGTCAGCTGCTGATTTAAACCAGGAATTCAATGTTATAAGGTTGGGTAGTTCATACCGGATTGTAACCGGTTCCGAAGGCCAGACAACCTTAGCGCCAGATTTGAATTTTGACTATGTGATGGGAAGCGGAAACACATCTGAATTTTCCGGTAAATTTCAATTTCCAGTGTCTGTGAATTTATCAGACCGCACGCGCATAACTGCTCAATTCGATGCAGATTACAGCATCCTCAATGATACAATCAAAAAAAGAACCGACAATTACCTTCTAAAGTTGCCTGTAAAACTATCATATCGTAAGGGGAAAATTAATTTCATTGGCGGCATTATTCCTATAGTATCAAAAGATGATTTATTGATAGCTCCGGATTTTACGTTTTTGTACGCTGTGAATGTGGAAGGGTTGCGATTCAAGGCAGGTATCAAAAATCAATTCGAATTGAATTCTCTTGGTCGCTTATTCAGGATCAATCCCTTTTTGCGTCCCCCTGATTCCATTTCTTTGTACTCCGAGACGGATTATTATCTTGGATTGGATTGGGTTACCACGAAGGCTTTGCAATTCAATTTCAGCACCGGCATCAGTAGATTTACAAATATGCCGCTATTTGTCAATTATGGTGTAACAGAAAGGCAATTCAATATTCTTTACGAACCCATATTACACTTTTTTCACATCAAAGCTGGTGCCGAATATCTGATCGATGAAAACATGAAGTTCGGTGGTGAAATAAAGTATTATTCTAGATTGAAGCAGGAGAAATATGATCACCCATATGGGTTTCTGCCATTGGAATTAAAAGCGCATTTCAAATGGTCGCCTCTTGCACCTCTTTCACTCAGATTCAATGCGAGTTTGTGGCAAGGCGCCATGGCTTTACCTTTTACTAATTCAAATCCAGGGGTAGGACAAGCATCGTTTAGACTCAAAGATGCTGCTGATCTTAATCTGGGTGTGGATTATAAATTGAATAAAAAATGGGCACTCTGGGTTGATTTGAATAATATTGCCAATAACCGATATCAGCGCTGGAACAGGTATGAATCTTTTGGATTCAATTTTCTGGCTGGTATCCGATACCAATTCAAGAAGCAATAGCTATTTCAAATGGAACAGGTGAATCTTCCTTTTTTGCTTTCTAAATACTTTACCATCAAAGGGTCTGTTGTTATACCCGGTGTTGGATCAATCAACCGAAAATATATTTCTGCGTGCATAAGCGAAAGACAAAATATTGAAGCTCCGACCTGTCTATTTATGTTTGATAAAGATTCGGATTCCCCCAGCATCCACCAACTCTCTTATCTTTCCGGTAAATCCGGGTTCTCTTTGGATGAAGTGGTTCATACATTGAAGGAGCTTGGAAACGAAATTCTTTCTTATCTGCAGAAAGAAGGGAAGCTGGAATGGACAGGTATTGGAATTTTTCAAACAGACGAAGATGGAGTTGTTTCATTTCAAGCCAAAACCATTTCAACCCGGTATTTTGAGCCAAGAGGATCAAGGGTAGTCGAAAAGCCTTCTTCATTTACTGCAGAAGACAATAGAGATATTATCATAGAAACTGAAGAAGCTACAGAGAAAATAGAGGAAACAGTTACATATACACCATTAGAAGAACCAGAAACAGTAGAAAACACCAGCAATAAATTTGCCCTACTGATCATTTTAATATGCCTTGCTTTATTGTCATTTAGATTTTTTATGGGACAGTTCGATCCTTTGGGTCCAACATTCCAAAAGTTAAATCCGCCACCTCCCCCGGCAACATTCCAGAAATTCTGAAACTATGTTTAAAGAATCATCCTGTATCGTTTGCGGAGCGACTCATTTTACGCACCATTTATCGGTTAAGGATCATACAGTTTCAGATGAGGTTTTCGAATTGGAAAAATGTAACCAATGTGGTTTTGTTTCTACCAAGAACCCTCCATCCGAAGACAGGATAGGAAGGTATTATCAATCTGATGCTTATATTTCACACACCAATAGCAACCAGGGTTTATTCAACAGAATGTATCAACTGGTAAGATCTTTTACTTTAAAATCCAAATTCAAACTCATCAGCAAGTATTCTGGTATTTCAAATGGGAACATTCTGGATTACGGTTGCGGTACCGGGGCTTTTCTTGATTTTATGAGAAATGCCGGATGGATAACCAAAGGAATTGAACCGGATGATGGTGCAAGATCCATTGCGTCGTCACTGTCAGGACAGGAGGTGTTGAGTCCTTCAGCTCTGTCAGATTTTCCTTCATCTTCCTTCGATGCCATCACATTATGGCACGTCTTGGAACATGTGCACAAAATTGAAGTAGTCTTGAATCAGTTTCAAAGGGTTCTTGATTCAAAAGGTATATTAGTGATTGCAGTTCCCAATCACCTTTCATTTGATGCATCATATTATCGCAATCATTGGGCTGCGTATGATGTTCCGCGACATCTTCATCATTTTAATCCAACAACCATCAGGATGTTATTGCAAAAATTTGGATTTGAATTGATCTCAACACGACCTATGTGGTTTGATGCATTCTATGTCAGTTTACTCAGCGAAAAATATAAGAATGGAAAACGGGTTGCCATTTCAGCCATCCTCATCGGTTTATTTTCCAATCTGAAAGCAATTTTTCAGCCCGGCACATGCAGTTCTCAGATCTACATATTCAAAAAAACCACAAAGTAAATGGGGGCCAACGTTTTAATAGCAGACAGCGGGGCAACCAAAACTGAATGGAAGCTAATCGGTCCTGCAAGTTCCAGATCATTTTTTACCAAAGGGATAAGTCCCTACCACATGCAGCAAAAGGAGATATCAGATCTGATTCAATCAGAATTCCCCAAAACAATCCTGAACAAGCGCATATCATCCATCTATTATTATGGAACCGGTTGTAAAACAAAGGCAAAGGCCAGTATTGTAAAAAAAGCAATTCATTCTATTTTCACAGAAGCTGATGTGCATGTTACCCATGATTTGATGGGAGCAGCTATTTCACTCTGTGGTAATGAGAAAGGCATTGCTTGTATTTTGGGTACAGGTTCAAACTCCTGTTATTTCAACGGGAATAAAATAATCCACAACTCACCCGGACTGGGATATATTCTTGGCGATGAAGGTAGTGGGGCTTATTTAGGGCGAAAGGTGATACAGCATTTCCTGTATGGCATGTATGATGTTGAGTTGAATGAATCATTTCATGCTATTTTTCACACTGATAAAGATGAGATCCTCCATAAAGTATATCGAGAGCCTTTTGCCAATCGGTATCTGGCAGGTTTCTCCATTTTTCTTTCTGCCAACAGAGGGCATTATATTATTGAAAATATCATTGAGGATGGTCTGCGAGACTTTTTTGAGCAGCATATCAATTCCTATCCTCAAAGATTTGATGTCCCAATCCATTTTGTAGGCAGTATTGCTTTTCATTTCAAGGATAAAATTGATGAACTTTGTACTCAGTTCGGTTTGAAAATGGGTAAGGTATACAAACAGCCAATGAACGGATTATCTGCCTATCACAAAAGGATCTGACCTAAGAGTAAACCTTTATGATTGTAAAAACTACTGAACAGGATTCGCATTACAGGCACCTTGAAAAGATGTCAATTGAGGAAATCCTTGTATCCATTAATACAGAAGACAAAAAAGTACCTCTTGCCATTGAAGCTGTTATCCCCCAAATCACTGCTTTATCTGAGGCTATTGCAGATAAATTACTTTCCGGAGGAAGGCTTTTTTATATTGGTGCCGGAACAAGTGGCCGTTTAGGTGTCGTGGATGCATCTGAATGCCCCCCAACTTATGGAGTGCCTCATGGTCTTGTAATAGGTATTATTGCAGGGGGTAACAATGCTATGTTCAAGGCAGTGGAATTTGCAGAAGACGATACCGAACAGGCCTGGAAAGATCTTTCTGAATATGCAGTCAACACCCAAGATGTCGTAGTAGGCATAGCTGCCAGTGGAACAACACCCTATGTGATTGGGGGTTTAAGCAAGTGCAGGGAAAATGGAATTGTAACCGGTTCCATATCCTGCAATGCCAATTCTCCTGTTTCAGCCGTTGCAGATCATCCCATTGAAGTGGTTGTGGGGCCGGAATTTGTTACCGGTAGCACAAGAATGAAAAGTGGAACTGCACAGAAACTCGTTCTGAATATGTTGTCAACTTCAGCAATGATCCAACTGGGAAGGGTGGAAGACAACAAGATGGTCAATATGCAACTTACCAATGAAAAGTTGGTAGACAGGGGAGTAAAAATGTTGATGTCAAAAGTTGCCTTCAACACATACGATGAAGCAAAGGAAGCGCTGCTGAAATTTGGATCGGTTAAAAAGACAGTCGACGCGCTGAAAGGATAGCGGATATGCATGAAATTGAACCATTTTTTAATTGGCGTCACCTCTATACAGCAGAAGAGGATGATCGTTCACCTTTCAAAGGAAGGGAGTATTCTGAGTTTCATTTCTCACAAACCGTATACAATTACTACATACATCCACAGTGGGATGATTTTGGATCATCCACGCTTTACATAAAAATACTGTATGCAGACTATGAAACAGGGTTTGCTATTTTAGAGTTTATCGGAGAATGGAATGATACCATAGAAAATGATGTAATGACCCTAAAAAGGGAAGTGATTGATCATCTGATTGCCCATGGTATTGTAAGGTTCATTCTGATAGGAGAAAACATCCTAAATTTTCATAGCAGCGACGATTGTTATTATGAGGAATGGTATGAGGATGTTTCCGAGGAAGGCGGATGGGTGGCTATGATTGGTCTGCCTGAACAATCCAGATATGATTTCAACCGCACCGGTATTGAACGTTATGTTCAGCTTTTCGACCTTCCGGACTGGCGACCGTTTACGCCCCAGAACCTCTTCCAGAAAGTAGATAATCTTATCATAAAGCGACTCAGTTATTAGCAGTGCAAACGTTTTCGTAGAGAAGTAAAGCTTTATTGCTTCCTGAACTTAAACAATTCCCCGAATTACCCTAATCTGATGTAAATTTGTGCGGTTTAAAAACACAGAATCATAGGTTATGAACTGGAGTAAAATTTTCAACTCATCCATTGGAAAAAAGATCGTGATGGCGATGACAGGTATCTTTCTGGTCATTTTTCTTGTAGTGCACTGCTATGTAAATGCAAATGTGTTCTTTAGCAATGCACAAGAGAACTTCAACAGAGCAGCCCATTTCATGGGTACCAACATTCTCATCCGCATTACTGAAATCGGTTTGTTTGCAGGATTTATTCTGCACATCGTTCAGGGCTATAAGCTTTGGCTTCAAAACAGATCAGCCCGCAAAAGCAGATATGCTGTTACTGCAGGTAACCAGACCTCAAAATGGTATTCCAGATCAATGGCCCTGTTGGGAACTTTGATACTTTTGTTCCTCATAGTTCATCTTGTTCATTTCTGGGTTCCCTCTAGATTTGGAGGATTGGAACCAGTTTTCTACAATGGAATTCAGCACCATGATCTTTATGCCCAGATGAAAAATGTCTTTGCTGAACCCATTTGGGTGATTCTTTATCTTATAGGCTGTTTCTCACTTTCATGGCATTTACTCCATGGTATTCAGAGTGCAGCCCAAACCATGGGATGGACAAGCAAAAATTTCTTCCCAACCATCAAGACTTTCGGAATAGTTTTTGCAATACTCGTTCCTTTGATCTTTGCCCTGATGCCTTTGTTCATGCACTTCGGATGGCAAATCAATACTGGCGACCTAACACTTTTGTTCTAACATTCCCAAAACCAAAAATATGCTCGACGCTAAAATACCAAGTGGTCCGCTCAACGAAAAATGGACCCAATACAAAGGATCGGTAAAGCTTGTGAACCCTGCCAACAAAAGGAAATTGGAAATCATTGTAGTGGGTACCGGTTTGGCCGGTTCTTCTGCTGCAGCCAGTCTGGGTGAGATGGGTTATAAAGTAAAGGCCTTTTGTTTCCAGGATTCCCCGCGTCGTGCGCACTCGATAGCCGCACAGGGCGGAATCAATGCTGCCAAGAATTATCAAAATGACGGTGATTCGGTATACAGACTTTTTTATGACACCATCAAGGGTGGTGATTATCGTGCCCGTGAAGCCAATGTACATCGTCTCGCTGAAGTCAGCACCAACATCATCGACCAATGTGTGGCACAGGGTGTTCCTTTTGCAAGGGAATACGGTGGTTTATTGAGCAATCGTTCATTTGGGGGAACCCAGGTGCAAAGAACTTTTTATGCTGCGGGGCAGACGGGTCAGCAGCTTCTCATAGGTGCTTACCAAGCCCTGGAACGTCAGGTTGCACTGGGTACTGTGGAAATGTTTGCACGACATGAGATGGTGGAACTAGTGATTATCGATGGGAAGGCTCGTGGTATTATCGCCCGCAATCTGGTAACTGGAGAGCTGGAAAGACATTTCGGCCATGCTGTTTTATTGTGCACCGGAGGCTATGGTAACGTATTTTATCTTTCTACAAATGCCATGGGATCCAATGTTACTGCAGCATGGAAAGCGCATAAACAGGGAGCCTATTTTGCCAATCCATGTTTTACTCAGATACATCCTACTTGTATTCCCGTTTCAGGTGATCATCAGTCCAAACTCACACTGATGTCTGAATCACTCCGAAATGACGGAAGAATATGGGTGCCTGCTAAGAAGGGTGACAACAGACCTCCGAATGAAATTCCAGAGAGTGAAAGGGATTATTACCTTGAAAGAAGATACCCTGCCTTCGGTAACCTCGTACCAAGAGATGTGGCTTCAAGAGCTGCCAAAGAAAGATGTGATGCCGGTTATGGTGTAGGCTCCTCCAAACAGGCGGTTTATCTCGATTATGCTGCTGCGATACAACGTTACGGCAAGGCCGAAGTTAACAAACGAAATCTTGGGGATGTAGGTTCAGATATGATCACCGCACTGGGAAAAGAAGTAGTTAAAGAGAAGTATGGTAATCTTTTCAATATGTATGAAAAGATCACTGGAGAGAATCCATATGAAGTGCCCATGAGGATTTATCCTGCCGTTCACTATACCATGGGTGGACTCTGGGTGGATTATGAATTGAAAACAACAATTGATGGTCTTTACGCACTCGGAGAGGCCAATTTCAGTGACCATGGTGCAAACAGGTTGGGTGCCTCTGCTTTGATGCAAGGATTGGCGGATGGATATTTTGTTATCCCATATACACTTGGAAATTACCTGGCGGATGATATCAAGACCAGTGCCATACCAACGGATCATCAAGCCTTCATTGAAGCAGAAAAGAAGGCTGCTGAGCGCATCAACAAACTGATGTCAATCAAAGGAAAACAAACGGTTGAGAGCTTTCACAAGCGTTTAGGGAAGATCATCTGGGATAAATGTGGTATGGCCAGGACAACTGAAGGTCTTAAACAGGCCATTCAAGAGGTTCGTTCCCTGAAAGCCGAATTCTGGTCAGATGTCAGGATACCGGGTGGCATCAATGAAATGAACCCTGAGCTGGATAAGGCAGGAAGGGTAGCAGATTTCATTGAATTGGGTGAACTGATGTGTCTCGATGCATTGGAAAGAAATGAAAGCTGTGGTGGTCATTTCAGGGAAGAGTACCAGACTCCGGATGGTGAGGCTCTCAGGGATGATGAGAATTATATGTATGTGGCAGCATGGGAAAACAAAGGCTCATCCGAATGGCAGCTCCATATAGAGCCATTGAACTATGAAATTGTAAAACCAAGTCAGCGCAGTTACAAATAACCAAAAAGACAAACTTCGTATATGCAACATTATACAATGAACCTCACTTTGAAGGTATGGCGTCAGAGGAACAACAATGATCAGGGACACTTTGAGACCTATGATGTGAAAGATATTTCTTCAGAGATGTCATTCCTGGAAATGTTTGATGTGTTGAATGAAAGGCTGATTGCAGCAGGCAATGATCCGATTGCTTTTGATCACGATTGTCGTGAAGGTATATGTGGTATGTGTTCTATGGTGATCGATGGAAGACCCCATGGTCCATGGAAGGGTACTACCACATGTCAGCTTCACATGAGGGCATTCAAAGATGGAGATGTAATTACTGTTGAACCATTCAGGGCCAATGCATTCCCTGTTATCAAAGACCTTATGGTCAACAGAGGTGCTTTTGACAGGATCATACAATCAGGTGGATATATTTCAGTGAACACTGGTAATGCGGTAGATGGCAATTCAATTCCTATTGAAAAAGATAATGCAGATGATGCATTTGCAGCTGCGGCCTGTATCGGTTGTGGAGCCTGCGTAGCAGCCTGCAAGAATGCATCTGCAATGCTTTTTGTATCTGCCAAAGTATCTCATCTGGCACTTCTCCCTCAAGGTGAGCCAGAACGTAAGCAGCGTGTAGTGAGCATGATTGCTCAGATGGATAAGGAGGGTTTTGGAAGCTGCACCAATACTTATGCATGCGAAGCTGAATGTCCTAAAGAGATCTCTGTCCTTAACATTGCCCGACTGAACAGAGAATATCTGCATTCCTCGCTTTCAGGTGATTAAGTATAAATTTATTTGATAAAAGCGCCTTCAAAAGAGGCGCTTTTTTTTGCCTTGCACTGTTCAAAATATTATCTTTAATGGAATAAAAAACGATTGAAATGTCAAAAACAGATTCAAGAAGAAAATTCATCAAACAATTAGGCTCTACAGCAGCATTGTTCACCAGCGGCACTGTGGGTGCTATGGCTATGGATGAAGAAAAGGTGCAGGTTTTGCAGCCTGAGAAACGCTATATGTCAAACGATAAAATCAGGGTTGCAGGTATCGGTATGGGAATCATGGGTTTTGGTGACATGAGGGCAGCCCTGAAAGTTCCCGGTGTAGAGATTGCAGGGGTTTGTGATCTGTATACAGGACACCTCGACAGGGCAAAAGAGCTATGGGGTAATGATCTCTATACAACAAGAGATTTCCGTGAACTGCTGCAAAGAAAAGATATTGATGCCGTAATTATTGCTACTCCTGATCATTGGCATGATCATATTTCGATTGCTGCCATGAAAGCTGGCAAACACGTCTATTGTGAAAAGCCGATGGTGCAGCATCTGGATGAAGGTCATGCTGTTATTAAAACACAGAAGGAGACGGGTAAGGTAATGATCGTAGGTTCTCAGGGCGTGAGCAGCGTTACCCTTGCAGAGGCTAAAAGAAGAATCAAGGCTGGCGATATTGGAGAGATCAACCTCGTAGAAGCAGTTAATGACAGGTTCAGTTCCAATGGCGCCTGGCAGTATGCCATCCCGCTGGATGCATCTCCTGAAACCGTTGACTGGGATGCTTTCCTTGGAGATGCTCCAAAAATGCCTTTTGATGCCACCCGCTTTTTCAGATGGAGAAATTATAAGGATTATGGAACCGGTGTAGCAGGAGACCTCTTTATTCACCTCATCTCTGCAGTTCATCACGCAATCGACTCCAATGGTCCAACCCGTGTATTCTCCAGCGGACAGCTGAGTTACTGGAAAGATGGAAGAGATGTTCCGGATGTTCTGGCTGCCATCATGGATTATCCCAAGACCGACAATCACGGTGCATTCCAGATGCAACTGAGGGTGAATTTTGCTGATGGCTCCGGTGGAAGCAACAGAACTCGCATCGTTGGTTCCGAAGGTGTGATCGAATGGGGTGGAAACAAGTTCACTCTGAAAAAGCAAAAGTTGCCCAAGGCTGCAGAGTTGGGAGGATATGACAGCTACCTGCACTTCTCTGAAAAGCAGCGAGCTGAATACGTGAAATGGTACAATACTACCCATTCAGCTGAGGACAGGAAATCATTTGCTCCGGAAGAAATAAAGTATGCAGCCCCTGTAGGATACGATGAGCGGGTAGATCACTTCGCCAATTTTTTCCAGGCCATCAGAACCAATGGCACTGTGGTTGAAGATCCAACATTTGGTCTTAGGGCCGCAGGTCCTGCTTTGGCCAGCAACCTCAGTTATGAGAAAGGTAAGATCATCAGCTGGGACCCCGTGAACATGAAACTGATCAAATAAGAACATGTGATATCCATCCGGAAAACAGTTCTGATACTGCTCGCCTTTGGAATATATGTGGCAAGTGCTCAGGATCTGTCCAATATCAGGACAAAATTGATAAAAATTTCCGGTGATACAGTCTTGATTGACAGTTCAGGCATAGTTCCAAATTCATTAGAAATCAGCGGTTTGTCATCCGCTGATTTTTTTGTTGATCACACTGCAGGAATTTTGGTCTGGAAGAGAAAACCTCTTCTTGCAGAAGTTTTTATACGGTATCGGGTACTTGCTATTTCAGTGTCAAAGCCAGTAAGAAGAATGTCGTTTGATACTGTTTTCTATCGTTTTGGAATGCCGGTTGTTCAAATGTCGGGTCGAAATTCCCTTCAAAAACCATTGGATTTTGGTAAGCTTACTTCGAACGGAAGCATTGGTCGTTCGCTATCATTCGGTAATCGCCAGGATGCCGTATTGAATTCCAGTTTAAACCTTCAGTTGAATGGTTACATGGGTGACAGTATATTGATCAATGCTGCCATATCAGATAATAATATTCCCATACAGCCGGATGGAAACACTCAAAACCTTAATGAATTTGATCAGGTTTACATTCAGTTTTCCAAACCTACATGGAAACTTTCTGTTGGTGATCTTGACATTAGACAGAACAACCTGTACTATTTGAATTTCTACAAGCGATTACAAGGCGTTTCCTATGCCGCTTCTCATCAGTTCAATAAGAATGTTTCACACCAGATGTTGGCAAGTGGGGCAGTGGCAAAAGGTAAATTCACCAGAAATGTTTTTCAGGGGGTTGAGGGCAATCAGGGTCCCTATCGGTTGAAAGGGGCCAATCAGGAACTTTTTTTTATTGTATTGGCCGGAACAGAGAGAATATTCATTGATGGTGAGTTGATGCAAAGAGGGGAGGACCAGGATTATGTTATCAATTATAATACAGCTGAGATCACGTTTACACCGAAGCAGATGATCACAAAAGATAAGCGGATTCAGGTTGAATTTGAATATGCAGATCGCAATTTTTTAAATTCACAATTGTATTTCAATCACACGACCAATATTGGAAGCAAGCTTTCTGTCACCGCCGGTTATTTTAGTAATACAGACGCCAGTAATTCGCCTATCAACCAAACCCTGAATGCTTCCCAAAAGCAATTCCTCTCTTCGATAGGAAATGATATCACCAACGCATTCTATCCATCAGCGTTTCCAGATACTTTTTCGCAGGGAAAGTTGTTGTATAGAATGTTGGATACGGTATTCAACAACGGAAAACGTGATACCATTTATATTTATCAGCCCCAAGGCGGACCGGGTTTATATGCACTTTCTTTCTCCGAACTTGGAGAAGGGAATGGAGATTATATTCTGGATAAAGATCGTGCAGCCAATGGGAAAGTATACAAATATGTGGCTCCTGATCCAGTAACGGGAAAAAAATCAGGAAGTTTTGAGCCTGTAATTTTATTGGTTGCGCCAAAACGTCAATCTGTTTTTTCAATTGCTGCAAAATGGGCAGCAACTGAAAATACACAAATGGAAGCCGATGCTGCACTCAGTATTTTTGATCCTAACCGTTTTTCTCCTGTAAAAGGACAGGAAGGAAATGCCGCAAGGATTATTTTTCGGCACAAGCGAATGTTGCAAAAGGAAAAAGAATTAATATTAAAAACCCAGGCAAAGGCAGAATACAATAGTATTGGGTTTAAACCTGTTGAACGACTTAGAACTGTTGAGTTTAACCGGGATTGGGGTTTGGATCTTGTTGCTTTGCCGGCTGAAGAAAAATTGATTTCAGCAGATGTCCAGATTGAAAATAAATCCGGCAGTTCTGTTGAATATGAGCTTGGTAATTATGCTCGAAACAATGATTTCAATGCATTTCGAAACCGGTTGCAGCATGTAATCAGTAAGAATGGTTGGAGGGTACAAAATCTAATTTCACTTACTACATTTGAAGACCAAATTCAAAAAGGTCGTTTTTTTAGGCCAGTGATTGACCTTGCTAAAAAAGTCCCTTCATTATCCAACCGAGAGTTTTCATTGAGATATACTGTTGAAAATACATCCACAAAATCAAATCTAAGTGGTAATCTTACCCCAGGCAGTTTTTCTTTCAGCACCTTTCAGCTCTCTACTCAGTCAGATCCTGAAAAAGAGAATAAGTGGGGGCTTAAATATTTTACGAGGGCAGATGCATTACCTCTGGGCAAAGAATTGCAAAGAGTTGACCGCAGCCATAACTTTAATGTTAATGCTGAGTGGATGTCTGATCCACATCATCAGCTAAGATTCAATACAACATTTAGAAAGCTGGATGTAATCAATAATCAATTTAATACGAAAGAAGACAATGCACTGCTGGGTAGAATGGAATATTTTGCTGATGTATGGAAAAGTGCCATTACAGGAAGCACCTTGTATGAATTGGGGAGTGGTCAGGAACCGAGAAGGGATTTCACTTATTTCGAAGTACCGGCAGGCCAAGGCGAGTATGCCTGGATTGATTACAATGTTGACGGTATTCAGCAGATCAATGAGTTTGAAGTTGCAAGGTTCAGGGATCAGGCACGATTCATAAGAATATTTACTCCAACAAGTGAATTTATCAGAGCAAACTACCTGAACTACAATTACAACCTCGTATTGAACCCTTCAGAAGCGATTGGAAAAGAAGAAAAGTCGATTTTTTTGAATCTCCTCAAGAGAATTTACTTTCAGTCCTCTGTTCAAGTCATGAACAAGGAAACCTCTGAAGGAACCAGACAATGGAATCCTTTTGCTGAAAAGGGAATTGATTCAACCCTTATTACTTCTGAACAAATTCAAAGCCATAGTCTTTCTTTTAACAGGTTAAGCCAGGTGTGGGGTATTGACCTTAATTTTCTGAGAAATAGTAACAGGGCTTTTCTTTCCTATGGCATTGAAACAAGACAATTGCAGGACCTGTCTCTCAGGATCCGAAGCAACTGGTTTAAAGTTATCACCTTGGATCTTGTTGCAAAGTCCGGTAAAAATGACCTTGAAACACCTGGATTTCAAAACAGAAATTATTCCATAAAATCCAATAGTATTGAGCCAAGGATTACTTTTACGAACGGAACCCGATTCAGGATACAGTCTTCATACAAGATCGATTCAAAAAAGAATCTTTCATTTGAAAATGCACGTAACGCTTCTTGGAAGATTGAAAGTAAATACAATTTAGTTTCCAATACTTCTATTTCAACTCGTGTTGATTTCAGCCAAATTCAATTTTCAGGAGTGCCTTCTTCCACTGTAGGATATGTAATGCTGGAAGGGTTGCAGCCGGGTAAAAATTTCTTATGGACAATTGATCTCACCAAAAGGTTGGGTTCCTTTATGGAGATCAGTATCCAATATGAAGGCAGAAAATCAGGATTATCCGGAATGGTCAACCTTGGTAGAGCGCAAGTAAGAGCTCTCCTATAAGATTTATTTCAGTACAGCAACCCCTTCTCCGATCTTGAAACCATTCTGATAAACTGTTATTGAGTAATTCCCTTTATTGTATTTTTCAGTTTGACGAAGATCGAAACCTACATATTTGGCCTCACCGGTTTTATATTCTACATCAATCTTTGTAGTAAAATCAATTTGTCCGTCTTTGCGAGTTCCTACTTTACCTGAACCAAGTGATTCTTCTGTGATGACTTTTCCTGAAGGGTCCTTGGCTATGATGTAGAGTTGTTTCAAACCTGCAGTTGCAATAAGATTTTCATCAAGATTGAAAGAGATTCTGAGTTTATCTGCTCTTTTAGCTGAACTGGTAGCTTTTTCTTTACCGGAATTTCTTTCGTTGATTGCTACAATCTTAAAACTGGAAGCGTGTAGGGTTGACCCCACATCCACTTTGTTTTCTGCCTCTTTTTTGGCAGCTTCAGTAGACGCAAGGTTATTGCTTAAATTTTCATTTGCAGCCGTAAGATTCTTTTTATCTGTGGCCAATTGCATGTTTTCAGCCTGTAGGCGTTCAATTTCACGAACATAATCATTGATTCTGCCGTTGAGCTCTGCGACCAGACTTTTTGCCTGTTCAAGATCTGCCCTTGTCGCATTCTGCTTGGTTACCAGTGACCTGAATTTATCTTTTATGATGCCCAGTTCCTTATCTCTGGTTTTGACCAAGCTATCGAGGCCACTGTTCATAGATGTCAGATCATTGATTCTCATCATAGCTTCATCATACTCTTTCTGAACTTCATTTTTAGCCGAATCTAGTGTAGCATATTGCGCATCCTTCTCATTGATCACAGCGTTTGACTGATTCCTGGCATAGAAAAAGTATCCCCAGGAAGCCAGCAAAAGAATGGAAAGAAGAATGATGATATTGTTTTTATTGTCTTTTTTGTTTCCACTGTCCATGTTTCCTGAAGAGGGGTATCCTGAGGCCATAAAGTCGAGTTTAAATTTTTAGAAATTTTTATGAAGTTAGTATCTTTTTAATGGACGATGATGTTAAATCCATGTAAAAGGTCTCAAATAAATCTTTTGGTATCTTTGTCTTCCTCCTGAATAAAAATGTCTGCTGCTAATATTTTGTCTGACTGGAAAAGAAAAGCTACCCACCCAGTATATTGGTTGGAGGGAGAGGAAAACTATGAAATTGATAAGCTGGCTGATCTGGCAGGTGAGATGCTGTTGAGTCAGGAAGAAATGAGTTTTAACTTCACCTGTTTTTACGGAAAAGATACCAAGGTTGATGATATTCTCAATGCCTGCAGAAGATACCCCATGTTTGCAGAAAGACAGGTTGTAGTTGTCAAAGAAGCCCAGCAATTGAAAGACATAGAGAAATTGGAATCATATATTACCCAGCCGCTTCCTTCTACCATACTCATAATCGCTTTCAAGGAAAAAAAATTAGATGGCCGGGGGAAACTCTCCAAAGCATTGAAGTCCAAAGCTGTTGTTCTTACCACCAAAAAATTATATGACAGCGAACTACCGGAATGGACATCGCAGCTGGTCGCTTCAAAAGGACTCGAAATAAACAGCAAAGCCTTGCGTATGCTTGTGGATCATATTGGAAATGATCTCAAGAGAATAGAAAATGAGATAGATAAAATAACTGTAAATCTCAAAGGGCGACATTCTATCTCAGAGGATGATATTGAAGAGTTTGTTGGTGTAAGCAAGGAATTCAACATTTTCGAGTTGCAGTCTGCAATTGCTGTAAAAGACCTGCCCAAGTCTTTACGCATCCTGAATTATTTCAGCGCAAATCCGAAAGCAGCGCCAATACAATTGATACTTCCCATTTTATATTCATTTTTCAGCAAGCTTTATACTGCTTATGGATCCAATAGTCGCGATGAATATACTGTCGCGTCAGTCTTGGGTGTGAAGCCATTCATGGCACGTCAATATGTCTCTGCCATGCAGTATTACAGTTATTCCGATACCCAGCGAATACTTTTGTTGATGAATGATGCTAATTTAAAAAGTCTGGGTGTGGCAAGAGCAGATACCGAAGACGAAGGCATTCTGAAAGAATTTGTGGTAAAGGTCATTACCCCTTACTGATATTTTTTCAGTAAAGATGAAATGAAGACTTTGTCTTGATCAAGTTGGGTTTTTAGAGCATCAAGTCCTGAAAATTTCATCTCTTTTCTGGTATACTCCAGTATTTCCACCGTAAGTCTTTTATTGTAGATATCCTCGTTAAAATCAAATATATGAACCTCGATCCTCCTTTCCTTTCCATTCACAGTAGGTCTGTATCCAATATTCATCATCCCCCAAAAATGCCTGTGAATCCCTCTGTCTTCGAGATGCACCCCTACCGCATAGACTCCAGAGGCAGGTATCAATTTATCACTATCGGTAATTGCCATATTGGCTGTTGGATAACCCAAAGTTCTTCCCAATTTATCTCCCTCTACCACTATGCCTGAAAGACGAAACGGATAGGAAAGTAGTTCATTCGCCCTGGAGATATTGCCATTCAGAAGAGCATTCCTTATCTCAGTTGAACTGATTCTTGATCTGTCCAACATGGTTTCCGGAATCTCACAAACTGAATAATTATAGCTCCTGCCAAGAGTAGTAAGCAAGCTGAAATCGCCTAGTCTGTCCTTGCCAAATCTATGATCATATCCAATGACAATACACTTTGGATTGAAGCAAGCAACCAAAAAATCGCGTATATAATCTTCGGCTTTGATATCTGAAAACGAAGGATCAAATGGAACTATGACCAAGTGATTGATACCGTGTTTTTGGAATTGCATGATCCTTTCATCGAGACTTGTGAGCAGCGAAGGGGCATCAGGGTTGCTCAATACTCTTCTCGGATGAGGGTGAAACGAGAGCACAATGCTTTCTCCATTATGTAGTGCAGCTTGTTCCAATAATGTCTTTAAGATAGCCTGATGACCATTATGAACACCATCGAATGTTCCGATGGTGATAACCGCATTTTTAAATTCCGGAAGTGAATTGAGTTGAAAGTGAACCTGCATAAGGTTCGCAAATTTAAATGAATTGTCAGAATCAACATACTGTTGATAAGAATGATGTTATTTTCTTGTCATTTCATGCATCTAGAGTAGATTTGCCACTACATTAGTTTTCAATGAGTTTATACCAGCAAAGGGGCGTTTCAGCTCAGAAAGAGGAAGTTCATGCCGCTATCAAAGATCTTGATCAGGGTTTGTACCCTCATGCCTTTTGTAAGGTTTACCCCGATTACCTTACCGGATCTGAAGATCATGTTATTGTGATGCATGCAGATGGAGCTGGTACCAAAAGCATTCTGGCATATTTATATTGGAAGGAAACAGGAGATATCTCTGTATGGAGAGGAATAGCTCAGGATGCTATTGTGATGAACCTTGATGATCTTTTGTGCATTGGTATTTATGATAATATCATATTCAATTCTACCATAGACAGGAATAAACACCTAATTCCTGGTGAAGTTTTATCAGAGATTATCAATGGGTCCAGTCAGCTCTTCACTGATCTTTCAAAGATGGGTGTTAATATTCATTATCTGGGGGGTGAAACGGCAGATGTTGGGGATGTAGTTCGAACGATTGCCGTCAATGGCACCATGACTGCCAGATGGCCCAAGAACAGATTGATCACCAATGAAAAAATAAAACCGGGTAATGTAATTGTCGGATTGTCATCTTACGGGAAAGCAAGTTATGAGACTGATTATAACAGCGGCATCGGGAGCAATGGACTTACCAGCGCAAGGCATGACTTTTTTGATAAAATGTATGCCACCAAATATCCTGAATCATTTGATCCTGCATTATCCAGCAATGTTGTTTACATAGGCAAGCATAAGATGACCGATCCTGTTTCGGTGCCTGGTTTCACCATTGATGCAGGAAAACTGGTATTGAGTCCTACAAGATCCTATGCCCCCATCATCAGGGAAGTACTGTCCAGCCATTTTGATAATATATCCGGAATCATTCATTGCAGTGGAGGAGGACAAACCAAATGTTTGAAGTATTTACCAGGATCTATGAAAATTGTCAAGGATAATTTATTCAACCCTCCTCCTGTTTTTGAACTGATTCGTGAAGCCAGTGGCGCCGACGAACGCGAAATGTTGCAGGTTTTCAATATGGGATGCCGAATGGAAGTATATACTGATGAAAATACTGCTGATGCTATTATTAAAATAGCACATTCATTTGAAATTGAGGCTAAAATCATAGGCAGAGTAGAAACTTCTGTTAAAAAAGAATTGGAAATAAAAATGGGTGATCAATTTTTTAATTTTACCGTATAACCGCTGTGTATGAGCGAGACAGTCCTTTCAATTCAGCATGCCAATATTTACCAGGGTGATTCCCTGATTCTCAGTGATGTCAATATTGCCATATCAAAAAGTGAGTTTGTATATCTAGTAGGTAAAACCGGTACTGGTAAATCCAGTCTGTTGAAAACCCTTTATGGTGAATTACCGCTAAGGGAGGGAAGGGCAGTTGTAGCAGGCTTTGATCTCAAGGATCTTACATGGAAAACCGTTCCTTTTCTCAGAAGAAATATTGGTATCGTTTTCCAGGACTTTCAGCTTTTAACGGACAGAAATGTTCATGACAACCTGAAATTTGTTCTCAATGCAACAGGTTGGAAAGATGAAAAGCTGATTGAAGATAAAATAGAAGATGTTCTCGGTAAAGTTGGATTGAAAACCAAGGGGTTCAAATTTCCATATGAATTGTCTGGTGGTGAGCAACAGCGTGTTGATATAGCGAGAGCTTTGCTGAATTCTCCAAGACTTATCCTTGCAGACGAGCCTACAGGAAATCTTGATCCAGAAACGACAGAAGAAATCATGAATCTTCTTTTTCAGATCAGCAAAGACTTTGGTACAGCTATCGTAATGGCAACTCATGATTACATGGTCATCAACAAGTATCCTGCAAGGATACTGAGAACAGAAAATAGCAGGGTTATTGATCTGGCAGCTCCAGTAAATTGATCATTGCCTTTGCCTTGAAATCATCCGATTCGATCTGAGAAATCTCATACAGCCGTTTATTCTTTTGCTCTTCCACGAATAATGTACTGAACAGTTTTTCGGTTTTATCTCTGAATTCTTCCGGAGTTTCTGCAATATCGAAAAGTGATTCGAAGGGACTCATTTTTGCGGCTCTTGAATTTACCAGTACATGTCTGCCCAGCAACAATGCATGCATGGCAAAATCCTGACTTTGTTCCTCAATAAATGTGGGCAGTAGAATGATCTGGGCTTTTTTGATCAGTTCCTTCATCTCCATTTCACCCGGGTTGGATACCAGGCAGGTGTGCATCCTGACATGGGCAGCCTGTTCGAGCTGTTCAGAAGGATCTTTGCCTGCAATTACAAAGGGGATTTCCAGGTTATTAAAAACATGTTCAAGCAGCCACTGTGCTGCAAATTCATTTTCCCTTTTTGAAAGGTCACCATGGTAAAGGCAAAAACTCCCAAATCCTTCCTTGAAAAATGTTTCGGATGATCCTCTGAATTCTTGAATTTTCAAAGTTTTTGATGAAGGTTTTATGGAATCATTGCTAAAGGCAATTTTTTTGTGCCCCAGTAAATTCTTGAAAACTCCAGCTGTTTGCCAGCAACTTATCAGATAGAACAGTTTACGAAGACCCCAGGGTGTAACCTTTGCAAGATCTGATAAATATTGCGGTTCATTTCTCAATAACCTGAAAAGGACATTTCTCCCTTTCATATCAGAACTTTCAAAAATTATTTTACAGGCCTGGTATCCATGGCAAATGATAGGGTAGTCATCCTGTTTCAAATTTTCTACCAATCTTGATTTTTCAGTACCTAGGATTTTACGGATTTCACCAGCAGTAAAGTTGTCAACACCAATTCTTTCGGCATATAATGAAATTGCTTCGCAGTATTCCTCTATGCTTTCCAAATGAACCCGGACTGGATAAAAGCAATGAAAATGTATTTTCTGTCCAGTCTTGTGCAACGCCCTGATCATGTTCAACAGATCAGACTGATTGGCTGAAACCGTTGAATGACTGAATTTCAAATAAACTATATGGACAAAATTGAACATCCTTACAAATAAATGGATAATTGCGACAATTGTTCTTACTACCTTTGATAAAATTTTGTTAGATGGACCCCAATGTCTCTGAAACCAATATTTCTCCTCTACGGCCCAAGTCTCTTACTGTTTTATGCTACCTTACCATTTTTGCCAGCATGTTCATGATCTTGAGCTCATTTGGAGGTATTTTTAATCCTGAAGAGCAAACCAAGCGAACTGAAGAGCTACTAAATGAATATGATGCACTGGTTTCACAAAGTAGTCGGGATGAAAAGTCTTTGGAGGAATTTCAAAAGGGCTTAAAATCTATTTCCTTATCGAATACAACCTCCAATACCCATGATTATAGTGTTTTTACATTGATATTCAATGTTTTAACTCTATCCGGTGCTTTTTTGATGTTGCGTCTCAAGAAAAATGGATTCAGATTATATGTACTGGGAAATATAATTGCAGTAGTTTCTGCGTTGCTGGTCTATGGATCGGGTAGTTGGCTGGGAATTTCATATGCAGTTTACCATGCCTTCACAGGGTTTATTTTTGTTTTACTTTATGCATTGAAAATGAAATACATGGAGTGATTCTGGGACAGGATAAATTTGTAGTTTTCAAGAAATCCACTACCTTTGCAGCCAATTTTTCGATGTAATCATAAGATGAATTAAAAAAAACTGAGATGTCAAGCGTATCAAAAGAAAAAAAAGTATCAATCGTTTCTGAATTTGGTGGCAATCCAAAGAACACCGGTTCTATCGATGCACAAGTTGCATTGTTAACAGCAGAGATCAACGAAATCTCCAATCACCTCAAGTCCAATAAAAAGGATTTCTCCAGCAACAGAGGTCTGATGAGGAAGGTAGGACAAAGGAAAAGACTACTTTCTTACCTCAGCAAGCATAACCTGGAAGGTTACCGCGCCCTGATCGAGAAGCTCGGATTAAGAAAATAAATTTACTGAACAGTTTTATTCCCAACTTCCGGTTGGGAATATTGCTTTTTGGAACTCTCCAAAAATCATACCATGCTACAACAACCATTTCAATCAAGTTTCGACCTTGGTAACGGTCGTATTGTGACCATAGAGACAGGCCGCCTTGCCCGCCAGGCAGATGGTGCCGTTACTGTTAAGCAGGGGAATTGCATACTGCTCGCCACTGTTTGTGCAAACAAAGAGCCGAGGGAAGGCCAGGATTTCTTTCCTCTCTCCGTAGATTACCAGGAAAAATTTGCTTCTGCAGGAAGAATACCAGGATCTTTTTTCAAAAGAGAAGGAAGGCTGAGTGACTATGAAATTCTTATCAGCCGCCTGATTGACAGAGCTCTCCGTCCACTTTTTCCGGAAGATTATTTATGTGATGTTCAGGTACTCGTAACCCTCATTTCTTCAGATCCGGAGATCATGCCGGATTCTCTGGCTTGTCTGGCAGCATCTGCAGCACTTGCCGTTTCTGATATTCCCATCAAGGAGATCATATCTGAGGTCAGGGTTGCAAGAGTAAACGGTAACTTCATCGTGAACCCCAGCAGAACAGAAATGGTTTCTGCAGATATGGATTTCATGATTGGTGCTACTGCCAAAAACCTGATGATGGTGGAAGGCGAATCCAAAGAGTGTGCTGAAGCTGATGTAGTGAAAGCTCTCGAGATTGCCCACGATGCCATTCGTATCCAAATCGCTGCTCAGGAGGAATTGAAACAAAAAGTTGGTGTTCAAGGTAAGCGTGATTATCCCAAGCCAATTTCTGATGAATCAATCCAGGAAAAAGTAAACGCATTCGCTTCAGATAGGGTTTATGCTATTTCAAAAGGTGGCAGCAGCAAGGCCGATCGCAGCAAAGCTTACGATGAGCTGAAAAAAGAAGTTGTGGCCATGATGGGTGAGGAAGCAACACCTGAACAGATAAAGCTGGCAAAAAAATATTTTGAGGATCTCAAGTGGGAAGTGGTTCGTAACATGATCCTTGACGACAGGATCCGTTTGGATGGTCGTGCACTGGATCAGGTTCGTCCGCTTAACATGGAAGTGGATGTATTGCCCAGTCCACATGGTTCGGCACTCTTTACCCGTGGTGAAACACAATCACTTACTACGATAACCTTTGGTACTCCTTTGGATGAACTGCTGATCGAGAGTGCTGCCAAGTCTGAATACAACAAATTCATCCTGCACTATAATTTCCCTGCTTTCTCAACCGGTGAAGTAAAGCCCATGCGCGGACCTGGAAGGAGAGAAGTAGGGCATGGAAATCTCGCTTTGAGAAGCCTGAAGCAGATGATGCCAGGTAATGATTATGCCTACACGGTTCGTGTGGTGTCTGATATCCTAGAATCAAATGGTTCTTCGTCTATGGCCACAGTTTGTGCTGGTTCACTGGCACTCATGGATGCAGGCGTTCCAATACCCAAACACGTAAGCGGCGTGGCCATGGGATTGATCACCAGATCAACTGATGGTAAAAATGCAATTCTGACTGATATCCTTGGTGATGAAGATCATCTGGGTGACATGGACTTCAAAGTAACTGGAACCCGTGATGGTATTTGTGGTATTCAGATGGACATCAAGATCGATGGATTGAGCATGCAGACCATGATGGAAGCATTGGAACAGGCGAGAAGAGGAAGGTTGCATATCCTTGATGAAATGTATAATTGCATATCAGAGCACCGTGCAGAAGTAAAACCACATGCTCCTCGAATGATCAAGCTTTTCATCGACAAAGAGTTCATCGGTGCAGTAATTGGTCCTCAGGGTAAGATCATCCAGGAGATCCAGCGCGAAACTGGAACCACCATCAATATCGAAGAAATCGGTAATCAGGGTGAAGTGAGCATTTTCAGTCCTGCCAAAGAGGGACTTGACAGAGCAGTAGCCTGGGTAAAGGGTATTGTAGCAATGCCTGAAGTAGGAGAAGATTACGAGGCGAAGGTCAAATCCATCATGCCTTATGGTGCATTCGTTGAATTCATGCCGGGTAAGCAAGGACTTCTTCATATCAGTGAGGTCAGTTGGAAAAGATTGGAAAACCTTGATGGTATCATGAAAGAAGGTGATTCAGTGAAAGTAAGGTTGATCGGTATCGATCACAAAACCGGAAAGTTCAAACTTAGCCGAAAGGTTTTGATTCCAAAGCCTGAATTCCGCAAGGAAGATGGCGCTGAAAACGAACAATAAATCACAAATGCCGGCTTCGTGCCGGCTTTTTTTATGAAACAATATCTGAAAGTCAACATCCCTTGCATATACATATCCCTTCGGGAGATCCTGATCGCCTTACTCCCAGATATGGGATTGGAGGGAATCGAGGAGACAGAAGATGGGATTCTGGCCTATGGAGTGGAGAATAATGTTGATCATGAAGTCCTGGAAATAACCCTGAAGGGTATGGGTTTGGAATACACTTGCTCGGTTTTGCAGGAAGAGAATTGGAATGCCAATTGGGAATCCAATTTTGAACCAGTGATCATTCCTGGTAAAATTCTCATCAGAGCAGATTTTCACCCTGAAATGGTAGGGTTTGAACAGACCATTCTGATCACACCGAAAATGAGTTTTGGCACCGGCCATCATTCCACCACCCGGATGATGATGGAAGAGATGCTGGAAATGGACTTGCAGGGCAAAAAGGTTTTTGATTTTGGAACCGGAACGGGGGTACTTGCGATACTGGCCAGCAAATTGGGTGCAGCTGAAGTAAAGGCCATTGACAATGACGACTGGAGCATCATGAATGCCAAAGAGAATATCCAGCGCAATGGATGTGAAAACATACAGGTGGAATTGGCCGATACACTGGAAACTGAATCTGGAGCTGAGATCATCCTTGCAAACATCAACAAGCATATTTTGCTTGAGCATGCTTCAGCCATGCGAAAGACCCTGAAGCCAGAAGGGGTATTGTTGATAAGTGGTTTATTATCACAAGATTACAATGATATTTTGGCCGTTTTTTCACCCTTGTTCGGTAAATTGACAAGCAAGCGAGAAGATAAAAATTGGATTTCTTTGATGTTCAAAGGGAATGTTTGACATAGCCATTACAACCCATTTATTATTTTTTCATTAATTTTACTCTCCCTTAAAATAAACTTTTGTTGATGAATGAAGTGTTGCTAATCATATTGGCATATTTTATTGGTTCAATACCTACATCCCTGATTGTCAGCAGAACCCAGTTTAATATCGACATCAGAGATTATGGAAGTGGTAATGCAGGAGCCACCAATACCTTCCGTGTGCTGGGTTCCAGATGGGGTACCATTGTGATGATATTCGACATGCTGAAGGGGTTGATTGCTGCCAAACTTGCTTTTCTTTTACCCTTCTATGCCCAGAATGAATTTGAATTGACCAACTTTCAGATAGGATTGGGTTTGGCGGCTGTGCTAGGCCATATATTCCCTATTTGGGCAGAATTCAGAGGTGGTAAAGGCGTTGCAACTCTCTTTGGATTGATTATTGCAGTTTCTCCCTGGACGGCTTTGAGTTGCTCAGGTGTTTTTCTGCTGGTTTTATTCCTTACCAGATTTGTATCATTGAGTTCAATTCTGGCAAGTTTAGCGTTCCCGGTTTTCATTCTTGTCATTTTCAATGTGGACAATATTGCGTACAGGATTTTTGCCATTGCCGTTGCTCTTCTTGTCATTATGACACACCAAAAAAATATCTCACGGCTTCTTTCGGGAGATGAGAGTAAAGTTCCTATTCTAAAGTATCGCGACAAGAGAAAGGCACAACGAAATTCCTGATCCTGCATTCAAAAAAACTTATTGATTTATCTCATTTTTTGTGGAAAAAATGTTAATTTTATTCTCCTACGTCAAATTATTCGATAATGGTGCTCAACATTTTTGAAAAATTACAATTTGCAGAGGAGAAAAACCTCCTTATTCAAGGTATACCCTCCACACTTGAAAAGCATTTCACCAAGTTATCTTTTGCTAAAAATGTAACACCATTGCTGAAAAGCCGAAAAATTGATTTTGCACTTGTTTTTGCCATCAATTACAATCAATTATCGACTATCCTCTGTGATGTAATTCCGGCTTTACGAGAAAAAGGAAAGCTTTGGATTGCTTATCCCAAACCCACTTCTAAAATTGTCAGTGATCTCAATAGGGATTGCCAATGGGATTGTCTGCGCAACAAAGGTTTTTCCATAATCGATGAGGTTGTTATCGATCACGTATGGACAGCAATGCGTTTCTGTACTGCACAAGATAATTGTGAAGATGCCATAGAAATGGATACGATATCATCCGAGGCTACAGTAAAAGACGTGACAAGAAGAACGGACCGAAAAGCAAAAATGGTCATGCCATAACAATTCGTAGGCAAAATTTACACGGATTCACAGTATTTTATGATCTCTGTCATGCTTCTCATGATCATTACGTTTTGCTGATTGCTTTTTATCCCTCTGAAGCCTGGTCCGCAGATAACAATTTTTTCGTCGCCATATTTCCGGGATAATCTATCCACATATTCCTCTGCGTCCCAGTCTGAAAAATTAGTAATGAGATATGTAAGGATAACAGAGGGTTTCATCCTGTTCATTACAAACGATATATCTTCATCTTCCGTATCAACGCCTAGATAAATTGTATTGATCTTTCGGGCTCTCAAAATATATTGACAAAACAACAAAGGTATTTCGTGATGCTCTCCTTTCGGGCAGAAAAGTACAATTTGAGGATCTCGTCTTTCTCTCCCTTCGTTTATGTTGTCTATTGCTGTAATCAATTCATTTCTGATGATATTGCTTGAAAAATGTTCCTGAAAAGGCGCAATTTTTTCATTTAGCCAAAAATCACCGATACGGTTGAGAAATGGGAATATGACATGCATGTACATATTTACTTCTCCCATCATTTCCCTTAACTCTGCCATCAACTTTTTGAACATCTGTTCATTACCATCAATAGCATATTCAAGAAGATTGCTGATGAAAGCTTCAAAATTTGATTTCTTATCCTTTGCCAGCGTATTGGATTTGATCTCATCAATTGACATCTCAGCGATCCTTGAAATTTTTATACCCTGATGATAAAGGGAAGAGATCCTGAGTATGTGCTTCAGATCATTGTTATCATAAATTCTATGCTTACCCGGCGCCGTAGGGGGAATGATGATACCATATCTCTTTTCCCATACCCTCAGCGTATGTGCTTTGATACCAGTAAGATTTTCAATATCTCTTATGCTGAAGGAGTTCATTTGGATGGGTTATCAGACTTGAAAATAACCATTCAAATTAAATTTTCAACGTATCTCATTCGATAATCTTAAAATCCTCCTTTTATGTTACATTTGGACACCAAAAGAATTGAACAATGAGTACGGGATGGATCATTTTTGCCCTCGCCACAGCTGGATTTCATATTGGTTTATTCGGCATGTTTAAAAAAGCAGGGATTGAAGGTTGGAAAGCATGGGTGCCTTTTTATAATACATGGGAAATGGTTAGGAAAATGGAACTGAAAAGTTATTGGTTTTTCTTCCAGTTGATACCCATAGCAGGTCAATTTGTAACCATCTGGATTTGTATCAAGTTCGTAGAACATTTCGGAAGGTTCTCGTTGTTGCATCATGCCGCCACCGTGCTTGTTCCATTCATATATTTTCCAATACTTGGTTTTTCAAAAAACGAGAGATATGCTGGAATTCCTGTAGTAAAAAATTACAGCAAATCATCAACCAGAGAATGGATAGATGCTGCCGTATTTGCTGTTGTAGCGGCAACCATCATACGCACATTTATTTTTGAAGCATATGTTATTCCTACCGGATCAATGGAAAAAACATTGTTGGTGAATGATTTTCTATTCGTCAGTAAGACAAGTTATGGCCCTCGCATACCCAATACTCCATTGGCATTTCCTTTTGTACATCATACCCTTCCAATTGGATCTTCCAAGTCATATCTTGAGTGGATCAAGCTTCCCTATAAAAGATTTTTGAGTACTCCTGTAAAAAGAAATGATGTTGTTGTTTTCAATTATCCTGTTGGTGACACTGTTATACAGGAGTTCCAATCTGAAATCAATTACTATGATTATTTGCGGGCATATGAAGCCAGGGGAGGTACCCGTGAAACATTGCTGGCTGAGCGAGATGACATTGTTGTAAGACCGGTAGACAAAAGAGAAAATTTCATTAAGCGTTGTGTTGCGATCGCAGGCGAAACAATTGAAATCAAAGATGGTCTTCTTTATGTAAACGGGACGGTAAACCAGGTTCCCCCTGATTCAGAGATGCCATACTATATTAAGCTCGATGGAAATGGTTTTTTTTCAGACGATTTCATCACCAAAGAATTAAATGTTGATCCGGATGATCCTGAACAACGCGATTTCATTCCGATACAAGGATATCCAAATTTATATCGATTAACCCTAACACCAGGACAGCTGGAGAAAGTCAAATCTTTCCCATTTGTGATGAAAGATTCAATCAAAGCAGATCTCAATACAAGTGGTTTCGGTAATACATATCCTTATGATATGATTAATTTCAAATGGAGTGAGGATAATTTTGGCCCCCTTTGGGTGCCTAAAAAGGGATCAACAATAAGTTTGACCAGCCGAAATATTACTTTGTATAAACGTGCAATAGAAGTGTACGAAAATAATAAATGGGAAGAAAAGCAGGGTAAAGTATATCTAAACGGTATTGAAACGGATACTTATACTTTTAAGATGGACTATTTCTGGATGATGGGAGATAACAGGCATAATTCGCAGGACTCCCGATTTTGGGGTTTTGTGCCTGAAGACCATATTGTAGGAAAGGCATCACTGATTTGGTTTTCGTGGCAAAATGGTCCTAGATGGAACAGGATCTTCAAAAAGATCAAATAGAACTTCGTAGTTATGAATGCCGATATAAAGATCAGTTTTAACATATATGAAGATGACACTCATTTATGTGAGGATGACCGATCTTTAGTTCTCGAAGTAAGAAAAGTATGCAAAAAGGCATATGCTCCTTATTCGCAATTCAGGGTAGGAGCTCTGGCCTTGATGGAAAGTGGAACAAAGATTCATGGTACCAATCAGGAAAATGCTTCTTATCCAATTGGTCTATGTGCAGAAAGGGTTTTGCTGGCTGCTGTCTCATCCATTGCACCGGACACGGCAATACGATCGATTGCGATCAGCTACGAAAGTGATGTGGTGAATAGTACTGAGCCAATTGCACCCTGTGGTATCTGCCGACAATCACTGGTGGAGTTTGAGTCAAGATTTTCTCATCCCATGAGAGTATTGTTGACAGGCCAAGAGGGAAAAATTTTTGAATTCAAATCTGCATCCGACTTGTTGCCATTTGCCTTCAAGCATTTTCATTTGGGGAAATGATATATTCCTCGTCTAATAAGATTTGCTGATTTCTCCAATAAGAAATTGAATGCTGGTAGCGGCAAGTTGAGCATTGAATTGAGCGAAAATATATCGATTCTGTGCTTCTATCAAACTCAACTGGGCCTGCCTCAATTCAATTGAATTGCTTTGTAGTTTTCTGAATCTTTCAGTTGAGATAAAATTGTTTTCCTCTGCCAGCTTGACATTTTGCTCTTCGATCTTAACAATCGACATTGCATTTTGGTAATCATTGAAAGCGGAAAGCAAACTTTGTTGCAGATTTGCTTTTAATTGTTCTGTTTGTAGATCTTGTCTTTTTTGCTGAATGGTATTTACCTTGAGCTGGGTTTTGTTGATACCTCCATTGAAGATAGGAACACCCAATGCTAGACCTACTGTAGGTCCAAAATTCTGATTTACCAGAAATAAACCAGCAGTACTTCTGGTTCTGTTCAAAACCGTATTGGTGTTCAGGGTTAGTGTGGGCAATCTCTGTGAGTTGATAATCTTTCTATCTGTCAGCAGATTTAGTTTTTCCTGTTGGGCCAGCAGCAATTGAGTATTCTGGCTTTCCATTTTTTGTGTAAGTGAACTGAATGCAATTTGCGGAATCTTGAATTGAAGGTCTGTAGGATGAAAAGCTGCGTCTGCAGGTTTTTTTAATAAAACATTTAAAGCAGTCTTTGTATCTATGATTTGATTACGGATATTTTCAAGATTTACTTTTTGTGCATTGAGATCGATGCTGGCCTGAAGCATATCAGGTTTTGTACCACTTCCTACATTGAAACGTGTTTCTGCAATTTTTAGCCGCTCTTCCGAAAGATCAATAATGGCTTTTGTTGCTTCAACCTGTTTGTTCAGTCTTACCAGATTGTAATAGGTACTCATTACTTCAAATATTACCTGGTCAATCTGCTGTTGTACTGCAATAGAGCCAATTTTTTCAAGTGTTTCAAATCTATCCTTTGTAGAACGAATACGCATGCCATTGAAAACCCTCCAGCTGATACCGAGATTCGAATTCAAGGCATTGTTTGATACATTATTTCTAACAATGCTGTTGCCATTGGATAGTTTTTGGTTGATATTTGAATTGGCCTCAGTATTGGCAATATTCAAGTTGATGGTTGGAAGTGCACCTGCATTGCCCCAACTGTTATTGAGTTTGGCAATCTCAAGGTCAGATCCGGCAATCTGAATATCCAGATTTTGCTGCAGGGCCATATCAACAGCCTGTTTCAAAGAGAAACTACTGTCCTGGCCCTTTACATTGAGGAGCAGGAAAAAAGCAAAAAACAAAGACCTAAATTTCATGATTCACCTTTTTTTTCCGGGATATATACGTATAGAGAGCCGGCACCACAAATAAAGTAAGTATCAGTGCGAATAACAGTCCCCCAATAATCACGATCCCGAGCGGCACGCGACTTTTACCTGCCGAACCAAGAGCAAGAGCAATGGGAAGAGCTCCCAGGGCTGTTGCAAGGGTTGTCATCAAAATGGGTCTAAGCCTCGCTACTGAAGCCTGCAGTACAGCATCAAATTTTTCAAGTCCCTGCTCTCTTTTCTGATTTGCAAATTCTACAATCAATATTCCATTTTTGGTAACAAGTCCGATCAGCATGATAATACCGATCTGGGAAAATATGTTGAGAGACTGATCGAAGACATAGAGGCTGATCACAGCACCGGCAAGTGCGAGTGGAACCGTGATCATGATAATAAAAGGATCTACAAAGCTTTCAAACTGTGCTGCAAGAATCAGGAAAATCAAAACGAGGGCGAGAAGAAATGCATTCTGCGTATTGGAAGAACTTTCAGCAAAGTCTCTTGACGTTCCGCTAAGGCTGGTGGAGAATGATTCATCCAAAGTTTCCTTAGCAATCCGGTTCATCTCTTGGATTCCATCACCAATGGTTTTTCCAGGAGCGAGTCCGGCTGAAACAATTGCACTTTTCAGACGATTGTAGTGATAGATGGTTGGAGGATTGGCAGTTTCACTGATCGTAACCAGATTGTCAAGCTGGATCAGTTCTCCTGCTCTGCTCCGAACATAGAATGACTTCAGATCAAGAGGGGCATCCCTGTCTTTTCTGTCAACCTGACCAATTACTTCATACTGTTTACCATTTCGTATGAAGTAACCAAACCTTCTGCCACTCAAAGCCAGTTGCAGTGTGTTGGAAATGTCCAGAATGGAAATACCCAATTCACTGGCTTTTAAACGATCAATGGTGATCTGGAGTTCTGGTTTATTGAATTTTAGATTTACGTCATTTCCCTGGAACACCGGACTTTTCACAACTTCATCAACGAACTGAGGAACTTTTTCTTTCAGTTTATCAAAGTTCAGATTTTGCACTACAAACTGAACTGGTAACTGACCTCTGCCGGCTTGACCAACCGAGATGGTCTGTTCCTGCACAACCAATACTCTTACATTGGTGTAATCTTTGAACATTTTATTTAAACGCTGTGCAATTTCATTTTGGCTTCTTTTCCTTTCACTTGCATCAACCAGACCCATGCTGATGGAGGCCGCGTTGGCTCCACCACTACCTGAGAAATTAGGAGCAAACGATAGTACTACATATCTTTCCGGTACTGAGTCCATAATGGTTTGCGTTAATTCGTAAACCACTTTGTCCATATAGTCGAAGTCTGTTCCCTCAGGAGCCAAAATACTCGCGCGCAGCCGGTTTCTGTCTTCCAATGGAGCAAGTTCAGACGGTAAATTTTTGCCTACCAGATAAATCGTGGCTCCGCATATAGCCACAATCACCAAAGCTATCCATCGTTTTCTCATGAATGATGCAAGAATCCTTTGGTAACCATTTTCCATTCCTCTGAAGAATGGCTCGGTTTTGGTGTAAAACCAGGAATGCTTGTGTACATTCTTTTTGGTAAGATAGATATTCAGAACAGGGGTAAGAGTAAGAGATACGAAAGCGGAAATCAAGACTGCTCCTGCTACTACAATTCCGAATTCACGAAATAATCTACCCACAAATCCCTGTAGAAATATGATGGGTAGAAAAACGATTGCCAGGGTAAGAGATGTGGAAACAACTGCAAAGAAGATCTCCTTGGACCCTTCTTTAGCAGCTTTCCATTTGTCCATTCCCTGTTCTATTTTCTTATATATATTTTCCGTCACTACAATTCCATCATCTACTACCAGGCCGGTTGCCAGTACAAGAGATAGAAGAGTCAGTACATTGATTGAAAACCCTGCCAGATACATGATGAAGAATGCACCAACCAGTGCCACCGGGATATCTATGAGGGGTCTGAAGGCAATCGACCATTCCCTAAAGAAGAGATAAATGATGATCACAACCAGTAATATCGCGATCATGAGGGTTTCCTTCACTTCTGATATGGCTTTCCTAACGAAAAGCGATCTGTCGAATCCAATTTCGAGGATGATATCCTGAGGTAAGTCTTTTTTTATCTGCTCCAGTCTTTTGTAAACTTCATCAGCAATTTCTACATGGTTTGATCCGGGCTGAGCTACTACTGCAAGATTTACAGATCTTACATTGTTTTTCCGGGTTGCAGATTCCTCGTTTTCCGGCCCTATAATGGCATATCCAATATCCTTGAGTCTAATGATATTTCCCTCAGTTTGTCGTACAATAAGGTTATTGAAATCTTCTTCAGTGGTAAGTTTACCGTATGCTTTAACGGTAAGTTCCGTTACATCCCCACGAACCTTTCCCCCGGGGAGCTCTACATTTTCTCTGTCCAGTGCAACTTTTACATCCTGAATGGTGAGTTTATACGCTGAAAGTTTTACCGGATCAAACCATATTCTCATGGCCGGCCTCTGCCCGAATATATTTACTCCACTCACTCCGGATATGGTTTGCATTCTTTCCTGAACGATGTTTTCTGCCAGATCGCTGAGTTCCAGTAGCGTCCTTTTATTGCTTTGCATTTGCATGAAAATGATCGGATCAGAATCCGAATCCTGCTTGGCAACAGTAGGGGGAGCGTCTATATCCTGTGGAAGTCTTCCGGCAACCTGAGAAACCTTTTCCCTTACATCATTGGCAGCTCTTTCCAGATCTACACCCAGTTCAAATTCAACGGTGATGTTACTGCTTCCCTGAGAGCTGGACGAGGTAATATTCTTCACCCCCTCTACACCATTGACTGCTTTCTCAAGGGGTTCGGTGATTTGTTGTTCAATAATCTCGGCATTGGCTCCCACGTAACTAGTACGCACGTTTACCACAGGGGGATCAATGGCCGGATACTCCCTCACACCCAGGAAACTGTATCCAATGAAACCAAATATGATGATCACGATACTGCAAACCACTGCAAATACCGGTCTCTTAATGCTGAGTTCTGAAAGGTTCATAAGAACTTTTTGAAAGTGACTATTGGAGCTTCGAAATTTTCAACTTGGAATCTTTCCTGATGAAAAGCAAACCCGTTGTGATGACTGTATCACCTGTTTGCAGTCCACTGGTAACCTGAACGGTTTCAGCACCTCTGATTCCGGTGGTGACAGTTTTGAACTCAGCTTTGCCGTCACGGTACAATACTACCTGTTTGGTTCTTGCATTGGGTATGATGCATTGTGTAGGAATTATGACTGCATCTTTGTTCTGCGATAAAGTCAGGTTTACTTTGGCAAATGAACCTGGTACCAGTCTTTGAGCTCCATCATTGATCGTAGCCAAAACTTTGAGGTTTCGGGTATTTGCTTCAACCACACTCTCAGAAGCCAGAATGGTACCCGTTTCATCCTTGTCCATACCCTCAATCCTGAAACCTATTTTCATACCGGGCCTTATCTCGTTGCTGTATTTCTCCGGAACACTAAAGCTTATTTTCTTTTTATCCAACTGGCTGATACTGGTAATGATGGTGGACGGTGTAATATAGGCGCCTGGACTGATGCTCCGCAATCCCATTCTACCTGGATAGGGGGCCCTTATCTCTGTTTTTCCGATATTAACTTCTGTCAGTTCAATATCGGCTTTGATATTGTTAACCTGTAGTAAACTAAGATCATAATCCTGCTGGCTTATACCATTGATTTTCAGAAGCTCTCTTTGCCTTTCTTCTGTTTTTTCAGCTATTTTCAGTTGTACCTGAAGTTTCTTTAACTGAGCCTGGAGATCACCATCGAATAATTTGATCAATAAGGTGTTTTTAGAAACGAAACCTCCTTCTGTGAAATTGATTTGGGTAATTCTTCCTGAAATTTCAGGTCTGATCTCGGTAATCTCAAAAGGAAGGATACTGCCGGCCACTTCAATTCCTTCAGCAAGTGTTGTGGGTTTAACTAGCATTCCCTCAACAGTGAGGGGTCCGGATTTTGAACTTTCAGTTGTTTTTTTCGTCTCTTTCTTTTCATTACAAGCGGTCAACAGGAGCAGCAAGAAGACTGCAGCGTAGAATCTTTTCATAAGCGCTAAACTAAATTGAAATTTTGGTAAAAGCTACTGAATTTGATGCTTTTATGAACAGAAACCTTCTTCTTTTTTTCAACTAAAGAAGGTTATTGGCAATTTTTCTTATTTGCTCTTGCTTCCAGGAACCAATGGGCAGTGTTTTGGTAAAATCCAGTAACCATTTTTTAATGTAATGGGAATGGGTTGATATCCCAATATTCTCTACAGGAGCATGGTGGCCAATCTTTTTGTAGTAATTTTCAATATCCCTGAATGTATACACCTGACCACTTGAAGGATCAAGGAAGAATAATATCTGATTACTGCCATGTAACGATAACAATGACTCATCTTCTGCGTAACACAGCAGATTTTGTTTGTGAATATCTGCAGGACGCAAACCTAATCCAAGCATATCGCTCATGATAACATAAAGAGCCCCAAAAGGAAAGGAATTGCCCGTCTTGAATTCTAACAGGGAACCCAGGCTGAATGGATCTTGTTTCAGATAGTTTAATTCGGTTACTGATAACTTGAAGTGATCAAAAATGATCCTGTTAAATACATTGATGACCTCCAAGGGGGTAAGGAACTCATTCAACTCAAGCCAGATACTTTTACGGATTTTTTCAAGTTCCCTGAATAGTTGATCCCTGTTGGCGTCTCGCTGTATCAGGGTTGTAATGATAACGGCAGCATCCAGCAGATCTTCATCATTTCTCTCTTTCCATTGATCAAGTGATGTGGAGAGGGTATGTATTTCAATACTGTCGATGATATAACCCAGTCTGTTTTTTCTGAATGGATCATCAGCATAGTCGTGCTGGTCAACAAGGATCGGGACTACGGGCTCCCCGTACTCAATGAATTTTTCTGAAACGGTTTGAAAAATGATCTCATCAGGGTCATCGATAAGCTTTAATAATGCGTTGATTTCTCTCGATAACTCACCCATGATGCTTTGTTATGCCTTTTTTTTCGGAAATTTTCTTTTTCCCTTTGACGGATTGGCAATGGCATGTTCGATCATTGCTTGAACTTCATCTATGTTCAATTGCTCAACACCTTCCTGCTTTTCCTTTGGTATAGGGAAATTTCTCAATCCTTTTTTTATGTATGGTCCGTAAGGGCCTCTTAGCAGCTGGATCTTTTCTTTCTCAAACACTTTGATTGTACGCTCATCCTTTGCTTTTCTTTTTTCGATAATGATGGGTATGGCTGTGTCCAAGTTGATCTCGTAAGGATCGAATTCTTTACTGAGGGAATAGAATTTTTTATCATGCGCTATGTAGGGCCCAAATCTTCCAATGTTTACCTGTACCGGTTCGTTTTCAAACTCCCCAAGAACCCTGGGAAGCTTGAACAATTCCATGGCTTCCTCAAATTTGATGGTTTCGATACTTTGGTCGGTTTTCAGCTTTGCAAAACGGGGCTTTTCTTCATCGGTAGTTTCGCCTATTTGAACCATGGGGCCATACCTTCCCATTCTTGCAATTACCTTTTTGCCGGAAACAGGATCATGACCCAGCTCTCTTTCTCCACTGATCCTGGTAGCATTCTCCATTGTATTTTCAACGTCTTTCTTGAATGGAGCATAGAAATCTTTCAGCATTTTACTCCAGTCAGTATTTCCTTCTGCAATGCCATCAAACTCATTTTCAATACTGGCAGTAAAACCATAATCCATCACATGGTCAAAATACTGAATTAAAAAATCTGTCACAACTGCACCCAGGTCAGTAGGGAATAGTTTCGATTTTTCTGCTCCCGTATTTTCCTGTTCAATGGATTTTGATAGTTTGGTTCCGCTGAGAGTCAATATCCTGAAATCTCTTTTTATGCCTTCCTTGTCTCGCTTTTCAACATAACCTCTTTTCAGAATCGTTGAAATGGTGGGGGCATAAGTAGAAGGTCTGCCAATGCCAAGTTCTTCGAGTTTTTTTACAAGGGAAGCTTCTGTGTATCTTGACTGTGGTCTTGTAAATCTTTCAGTAGCTTTCATTTCTACCAGATTCAGCATCTGACCTACTTCAAGAGGAGGGAGCATACCCTCAGTATCCTGCTCATCTGTTTCCTCATCCTCATCTCTTCCTTCATTGTAGACTTTCAGAAATCCCTCAAATTTCATCACTTCACCCTCAGCTTTTAATCCTTCCTGCTGAGTGGAAATGGAAATATCTGCGATGGTTTTTTCCAATTCTGCATCAGCCATCTGTGATGCCATGGTTCTTTTCCAGATCAGATCATACAAACGTTGGGCATCGGTAATATCCACTTTGGTTTTGTCCATATAAGTTGGACGAATGGCCTCGTGTGCTTCTTGCGCTGATTCGTTTTTGTTCTTGAATTTTCTGTTTTGCAGATAATCCTTGCCATAAGAATCATTTATTTGTCTGGATATGTCCTGCAGTGCAGTATCACTCAGATTTACACTGTCCGTTCGCATGTAAGTGATATGTCCTGCCTCGTATAATTTTTGTGCAAGCAACATGGTTTTGCTTACCCCATACCCAAGTTTTCTGCTTGCTTCCTGTTGGAGTGTAGAGGTGGTGAAGGGTGGGGCAGGCGATTTTCTTGCAGGTTTCTTTTGAATGTCTTCCACCTTAAACTGAGCACCCACACATCCATTCAAAAAGCTTTCAGCATCTTTTTCTGTATTCTTTTTGGCACCCTCAGCTTTGAAAATTACTTTTTTGCCATTGATGTCTTTTGCATCAAAGAAAGCCTCCAGTTTAAAACTGGACGTTGCTGTGAATCCATTTATTGCTCGCTCTCTCTCAACGATCAATCTTACAGCAACACTTTGAACCCTTCCCGCACTGAGGTTGTTCTTCATGCTCATTTTTCTCCATAGAATGGGAGAGAGTTCAAATCCGACTATCCTGTCCAGAATTCTTCTTGCCTGTTGTGCATTTACCAGATTCATATTGACCGTTCTGGGTTTTTCTACGGCCGATTTTATTGCTGGTTTGGTGATTTCATGGAATACAATCCTTTTCGTAGAAACCGGATCCAAACCCAATACTTCACATAAATGCCAGCTGATGGCTTCACCCTCACGGTCCTCATCCGTTGCCAGCCATACTTCTTCTGATTTTTTTGCGAGTTGTTTCAGCTCTTTTACCACTTTTTCCTTATCCTCCGGTACTTTGTATCTGGGCTTGAAACCCTTATTCACATCAATGCCCATTTCATCTTTTTCAAGATCACGGATGTGGCCATAACAACTCTTCACTTCAAAATCGGAGCCAAGGATCTTTTCAATCGTTTTGGCTTTGGCCGGGGACTCAACTATCAACAGATTTTTTGCCATTTGATCTTTCTCTTCTTTATTACTGCAGTTGATTTGCTAAAATCAGGTTCAATTACCGTAGTATGATTTTGTCAAATCGATGCAATAATAAGATAAAGCTTGTGATTTTTTTCATTCAACATTACAAAAGGAAGCAAATTAGAGATAAACGGAAAGAGAAAAACATCCTTCCTTAGTTGTTTTTTTCGTCTGTTTTTGTGTGAAAAAAATCAATTACTTTTTTCTGTACCTGGTTTTCTTTATAGATTTTCCTGTGCCCTAAACCTTTGGTAATTAAGAATTCGACATGCTCAGGTTTTGAATCGATCAGGGGCTTGACATCGGAAAGCGGAGTGATATCATCATTTTCATCATGAATCCATAAAACCGGATTGCTGATCTTTGGGATGATTCTTTTTATTGAATAGTGAGCGGCCCTAACCCCGGCACGTTCAAAAATGAGATTATCCATTTCTTCCTGTAAGGCCTTTCCTAATCTGAAAAAAGAGCAAAACTTTTCCAAAGCTGTTGATGTTTCCGTTGCTGGAGCCAGAAATACCAGTCTTGCAGGCGGGTGGTTATACAATTCCTGATGGATGGCTACTGAGATGCCACCGAAAGAATGGCATATGTAACCATCAAATCTACCAACCAAATCTTCCAATACCTTTATCATCTCGGCCGTTTCCGGAGCTGTAATCGTTTTACCTTCACTTTTACCATGGGCTTTAGCATCCATGGCATACACTGCATAGCCCTTTTTAACTAGTGGTGTAACATACCTGTCAAAGTTGTAGGCCCTAGACTCAAAACCATGAACAATTAAAATCTTTGAACTGGCATTCTCATTCCATTTATACCCCCAGATCCGAAAACCATTTACGCTTATGCTGAATTCTTCCGATTTTTTAAAAATAGGAGGTGCTACCGGTCTTGGTTTTTGAAATGGCGTGCAAAAGATCTCAAATGCCATGCTTGCCGCTTTTTTCTTGGAAAAAGCTGCAACAAAATGAATTTTGGCCCGAAGTAGAAATATGATGATCTGCTGAGCTCTTTTCATAATTGGAAGGATGCAAAGATAACTCCATCCATGTCAAAAGAGATGATATTTATCGCTTTCACATAACTTTGTTCAACAATCAACCGGATGATCGAATCATTTCAAAAAATAAAATTGGTAATGATGGACATGGATGGAGTCCTTACCAATGGCAAATTATTGATCTATCCTGATGGAAACTGGATTCGTGAAATGGATATAAAAGACGGATATGCCATTCAACACGCTGTGAAAACGGGTCTAAAACTTGCTGTAGTGAGCGGTTCTTCGTCTTCTCCGGTAAAGGACCGATTATCCAGATTGGGTGTTGATTTGTTTTTTGAGAATGTATCTTCAAAATCAGAGAAAGTGCGTGAAATACAGCTTTCCCTGGATATAGAACCTGATGAATCCATGTTTATCGGAGATGACCTGCCCGATCTCAGTGCTTTTTCTGCTTGTGGTCTTAAGGCCTGCCCGGCAGACGCAGTTGCAGAAGTAAAATCATCTGCCGATTATATATCCCCTCATAAAGGAGGAAACGGATGTGTAAGAGATATTCTCGAAAAGATAATGCGTGTTCAGGGAAGATGGATAATTGAGCACCAGATCAGTAGTATATGAGATCGATTTCAACCATAAAGGGTTTTTTTAACCTTATCAGGTATCCCAATCTTGTTTTCATATTGCTAACTCAGGTACTCTTCTATTTTTCAATCATTGTTCCCCTTTCAGGCGGTAATCCAAAACTTTCTGTTCAGGACTTCATCCTTCTTGCACTTGCATCTATTATTATTGCAGCGGCTGGATACATCATCAATGATTATTTTGATATGGATATAGATTCCGTAAATAAGCCGGAACGAATGATCATTGGAAAGAATATCAGCAGAAGATGGGCCATGCTGCTGCACATGCTTTTTTCTCTGGTCGGACTCTTTCTTACGGCGATCGTTTCCATGCATCTGAATAGTCTTTGGTTGCTTTTTCTCAATTTTTTAAGTGTCTTTTTGCTGTTGCTCTATTCAACAACTTTCAAAAAGAAATTTGTGATAGGCAACATCATCATTTCTCTACTTACAGCATGGGTGATCATATCCCTTTTTGTAGCTGAGTTTCAGTGGGGTGACAGGGATTATATGAAATTGCATTACCAGGAATTATCTGCCATTTACAAGTATACCCTTGTATATGCTTCATTTGCTTTTATTGTATCATTGATCAGGGAGGTAGTTAAAGATCTTGAAGATCAGGTGGGAGATAGAAAATATGGATGTACCACCATGCCTATCAAATGGGGAGAGGCTATGACAAAGAACTTTCTATACATATGGATCTTGCTTTTATTGGCTTTTCTAATTTCACTATCCGTATATGCTTTTTTCAGACAATGGCATTGGGCCACTGCTATTTTTGCTGTTACAATCTTCATACAAATATTAAGAATAGTATCAAGCATCAAAAAAGCAAACAAAATCATCGACTATTCCTCGATCAGCCTTCAGCTTAAATATCTTATGCTGACAGGCATTCTTTCCATATTATCATATCAGTTGTGATGAAAAAAATCATACTTGCTTCAGGTTCACCCAGAAGAAAAATGCTTCTTGAATGGGCAGAGATGTCTTTTGAAGTGGTGGTATCGGATGCAGATGAATCTTTTTGTGAAGATCATGATCCTGTGGATGTTGCATTGCAGATCGCAAAGATGAAAAACCATGCAACAGCATCTATGCCGGGTATAGAAAGATCGGAAACAATCATCATTTCCGCTGATACAATTGTTGTTCTTGATCAGAAAGTAATTGGAAAGCCAAAAGACCGGAATGAGGCAATCCATATCCTGTCCCAATTATCAGGGCGGTCACATACTGTTATCACAGCAGTTTGTATAACCTCGGATGTTGATGAATGTTTATTTCATGTAGAAACTGAAGTGGTTTTTCATCCCATTACAATAACTGATATCGAGCACTACGTAGATGTTTACAAGCCTTACGATAAGGCAGGTGCCTATGCCATACAGGAGTGGATTGGTGTCATTGGAATTCAGCAAATAAAAGGCGATTTTTATAACGTTATGGGATTACCTGTAAGTACCGTTATTCGTACCCTCAATGAAAGGTTTTTACACAGGAAATGACATTATTTTCTCTTTAATTTCCTGATTTTACCCTTTTTCATCTTTTGCATTCTTTTTTATTTGCTTCATGATGAATGAACATGCTTTTCAACAGTTGTGGGCTCAGCATGCCAAAGAATGGAGTAATCTGG
>Ga0315900_10000652_pt1 | contig 59065 bp, 51 predicted proteins | sample LakEriMetagenome_FD_203521 | JGI IMG/M metagenome (GOLD analysis project Ga0315900, IMG submission 203521) | Freshwater fungal communities from buoy surface, Lake Erie, Ohio, United States - Buoy 12 MA114 | ecosystem: Environmental > Aquatic > Freshwater > Lake > Lake biofilm | place: USA: Lake... | reverse complement strand
CGAATTCATCACCGCCGAGTCGACAGAGAAGATCGCATTCACGGATCGCGCTGCTGAATCGTTTGGCGATGATTTGGAGCACGCTATCGCCGATCTGGTGGCCGAACTGATCGTTGACAGGCTTGAAGCCATCGAGATCCATGTAGATCAGCGCCAGGCCATGGCCGTGCCGCCTGGCCAGGGCTAAGTCTCGCTCCAGTTGCTCCATCAGAACCGCGCGATTGGCAAGACCCGTGAGTGGATCGTGCTGGGCCTTGAAGCGCATGGCCTCTTCGGCTTCGTGGCGTTCGGTCACGTCCTGGTACATGCCAACGAAGCATGTGGGCTGCAGATTCTCATCCAGAACCGCGGAGACGCTGAGGTGATGCAAGCGCTGTTCGCCGCTGTTGATTCGATTCCATAGATCGCCTTCCCAGTAGCCCTTGTCGCTGAGTTGATCCCAGAGTCTCTTGTAGAAGCCGGTGTCATGTCTGCCTGATTTCAGCAGGCTGGTGCGCTGGCCCCTGACCTCGCAGGTGCGGTAGCCAGTCAGCTGGCAGAAGGCACTGTTCACCGTGAGGATGCGGCCCTCGGGATTGCAGACGACGATGCCCTGTCCGCTCTCTTCGAACACCGTGCTGGCGATGGCTCGCTCCTTGATGATGCCCTCGCTGATCTTCAGTGCTTGTCGCGTGGCCAGGTGGTTGTTCACGAGGATGCGAGTCACCAAGGCCGCGATCACACTGATTCCGCTGCCGATCAGCAGATTGATCCAGAAGAGGCTGCTGAGGCCGGTCGCTGAGACCAGGCGTGCAGGCGCCTGGACGCCGATCAGCCAGGTGCGTCCTCCGATCTGGAGGCGTTCAGTGCTGGGGTGCGAGAGCTCCCTCTGCTTCACCAGCTTGAGATTGTCGTAAAGCAGATGGCTTTCCAGCGGCCGATCGCCATCGAAGATGACCACGCCGGTGCCTGCCATGTCGGGGTTGTCGATGCCGGCTATGGCGCTGTTGGCCATGTCGTTCATGCGCAGTGGTGAATAGGCCCAGCCCACCAGCTCCCGCTCCATGCTGCTTGTGGCTTCGCCGCGATCCTTATAGATCGGCACATAGATCAGAACACCACGCTGGAGATCATCATCCGTTTCCTGCAGGAGTCTCACCTTGCCGCTGAGGGTCGCGATCCCTGATGCCGCCGCGCGATTCATGGCCTGCTTGCGAACCGGCTCCGTGGTCATGTCGAACCCGAAGGCTCGCTGATTGCGCCAGTCGAATGGCTCCACAAATTCCACCGCACTGTAGACAGGACGTTCTCCACCGGGCCGCACTCTGAAGCCGCTGAACCCCTGGCGACGGATTTCCGCTTCATAGTCCCCCAGTCTCTGCGCAGGGATGTTGCGTGCAAAACCGACACCTTGTACGCCTTTGAGCTGGCCGGTATTCAGCGCAACCGATTCATGAAATGTCCTGAAGTCTGAGCGACTCACGGTTTGAGCGCCGTTGAAGAAGCCCGCAATCCCCGAAAGAATCGAGATGTTGGTCTCGAGCTTGCTGCGGATTGCGTCAACAACGCTATCGCGCAGAGTGCTCTCAATGATGCGGTGCTGCTCAGCGCCATGGCGGCGATTCTGTTCGCAGATGGCTGTTGTCCCAATCAAGCCGATGCCGAGAACGATCCAGGGCAGCTGTTGCACCGACAGCAGCTCCCGCCAGGCCTCCACAAGTCTGTGACGAAGGCTACTGTTCCGGGCGGATTCCAACGTGCTGCTGTGGGATGCTGGGGGAACAGTAGCCACTCTGTTCGGCTCGGCCAGGCGCTGTCAGTTGTTCGCTCCCTGCCAAGCGTGATGGCTGATTCCTTGGCTTCCGCTTCAGGATTGTCCGGTTTCACACCGATCCGACAGCCGCTGTTCCGGGTGCGCCAATCCGGCTGGGTTCACGGCTGGGTTGCACGTCGTGACATCCGCCGGCAACGTCTGCTTCGGCTCCACCCTGATGGTGCGGGTCGGCTGAGCGATTGGGCATGGACTGCCGGGCCGTTGTCTGTGGCGCGGCTGCCCGAGATCGCTACTGCGAAGGTCCAGAAGCGATGTTCAGAGATATTGCTCTGGCTCTGATTGGACTCCCTGTTGGCTCTCCTGTCGCCTGGCGATCCAGGGATCACGCGCTGGTTGGAAATGTGGCGATGACTGTCTGTTCTTTGCTGTCAGGTCGTCGGGTCGTCAGGTCGGTCAGTCCACGGCAGTGTCAATCCAGAGAACAGTGGAGCCGGACGGAAGCTGGAAGACCAGCCTGTTCGCCTGCGTCCGGGGGCAGTTCACGATGGCCTGGGACCAGGGGCCCCCGAGGCTGCGCACACGCAGATCCTTCAGGTCGCAGATCCAGCCGCCGGTATAGAAATACTGTCTTTTCTCTCCATCGGGGAAGACGATCGTGTGCAGGGTCCCCTTGCCGCCATTGAGGATGGCCTCCTCTTTGTTGTGTCGGCATGTTGTCGCTTCCTGATCGGAGCGACCGCAGTTCGTCTCCCAACCGGCTGCCCGGGCGCGGTCTGCTCCGTTGGCGAGGGCGATCGCGAGCCAGCCGACAAGCCCAGGGATGAGCTGTCTCCACTTCGGCATGGTCCGCCAGACGCACAGGTCGCATCTTCACACGCCTGTTTCACATGCCTGTGTTGATGCTCACGGCGCTCGCCTGCGCGCCGGATCCCGTCCTTGCAGCCCTGGTTGACGGGCCCCCTGGGCCAGGACTGACGTCGATTGTGGGGCGTCCATCCGGGCTGTGAGGCTTGTCCATCCCCCGCTGACGAGGTGCGCTGACGGGGTGCGCTGAGGGGCGCGCTGAGGGGCGCGCTGACGGGGCGAGGCCTCCCGCCTCCGGGGCCGCTCCGCAGCCGCGGTTCAGCTCGACGAGGGCGCGCCGTTGTTGTGCGGCGCGGTTGGAGGCCCGGCGGCTGACGCCTGTGCTTGCATCAGCCCATCCCCGGAAGATCCATGTCCGTCCTCGGCAGACAGGCCATCCTGCAGGCGATCGAGCAGGGGGCCATCACGATCACGCCCTTCGATCGCGAGCGGGTGGGGCCCGCTTCGGTGGATCTGACGCTGGCTTCCACCTTTCGGGTGTTCCGCAAGGTGCATCAGGTGATCGACGTGCGCGAGCACACCGATTACCGGGCCCTGACCGACAAGATCACGGTGCCCGATGGCCAGCACATGCTGATCATGCCCGGCGAAACGGTTCTGGGCATCACCCGCGAGCGCCTGCGCCTGGGACCCGGCCTCTGTGGCTGGCTGGAGGGCCGCAGCCGCTTCGCCCGCCTCGGCCTGATGGTGCACATCAGTGCCCCGTTCATGGGGCCAGGCATCGACAGCCAGCAGGTGCTGGAGATGAGCAATTTCGGCCCCGCGCCGTTGGCGGTGGTGCCCGGCATCCCGATCTGCCAGTTCGTGTTCCAGCGGCTCGACGGCGCTGAACGCTATGCCGGCCGCTTCGCTGGGCAGAGCGAGGAATCGTTTTAGCCCCGCGGTCGGCCTGGGCCTGGCCGGCTCATCCCGGCGCCGGGAATGCCGGAGCTCCTTCGATCCCCAGTCCGTAGCGGAGGCCGAGGCGCAGCAGCCAGTAGCTCAGCAGGCCCAGGCCCAGCACCCACGCAGGTCTGGCGCGATTCGCCAGAACCGGGGGCCAGCGCGGCCAGAGGCGGCCCTGGCGCAGCGCCAGCAGCGACCACAGCAGCAGGCCCGCCGCCAGCGGTGGGCCGAAGGCGTGAAACCGCACGGAACCGACCAGATCCCCCGTCAGGGCCGCGGCCGTGGCCCGGGTCAGAAAGCAGGTGGGGCACGGGATGCCGGTCAGGGCACGTAGCGGGCAGGCGAAGCCCGGCAGGCCCGGGTGCAGACCCTTGAGCCACAGACCGATGCTGAGTCCCGCGGGTAGGAGCGGGCCCAGATGCTGGAGCCGGCGCCGCAAGCGGGTCAGATCAACGGTCCACCGAGCCCATGATCACGTCGATCGAGCCGAGGATCGCCATGATGTCGGCCACCTTGGCCCCCTTGAGAATGTGGGGCAGGATCTGGAGGTTGTTGAGGTCGGCGGCGCGGATCTTGAAGCGCCAGGGGGTGACGTCGTCGTTGCCCTGGATGAACACCCCGATCTCGCCTTTGCCGGATTCGAGGCGGGTATAGAGCTCACCGCTTGGAATCTTGAAGGTTGGCGCTACTTTTTTGGCCACGTACTGGTAGTCGAAGCCGAAGAACTCGCTCTGCTTGCCTTCGGCGAGGCGGCGGGCTTCCAGGTTCTCGTAGGGGCCGCCGGGAATCATCTGGCAGGCCTGGCGCAGGATGCTCAGCGACTGACGCATCTCCTCGATGCGCACCCGATAACGGGCGAAGCAATCGCCCTCCTTCTCCCAAGCCACCTGCCAGTCGAAATCGTCGTAGCACTCGTAGTGATCGACCTTGCGCAGATCCCAGGGCACACCGGAAGCCCGCAGCATCGGGCCGGAGAGGCTCCAGTTGATCGCCTGCTCGCGGCTGATGGCACCGAGACCCTCGATCCGCTTGCGGAAGATCGGGTTGTTGGTGATCAGCTTCTCGTATTCATCGATCTTCGGGCCGAACCAGTCGCAGAAGTCGAGGCACTTATCGATCCAGCCATAGGGGAGGTCGACAGCGACCCCGCCGATGCGGAAGTAGTTGTTGTTGATCAGCCGCTGGCCGGTGGCCGCCTCCCAGAGGTCGTAGATCATCTCCCGTTCGCGGAAGATGTAGAAAAACGGCGTCTGGGCGCCCACGTCCGCCAGGAAGGGGCCAAGCCAGAGCAGGTGGTTGGCGATCCGGTTCAGCTCCAGCATCAGCACGCGGATGTAGCTGGCGCGCCTGGGAACCTGGACGTTGGCCAGCCGCTCGGGCGCATTGACCACGATCGCCTCGTAGAACATGCCGGCCGCATAGTCCATGCGGCTGACGTACGGGACGTACATCACGCTGGTGCGGTTCTCGGCGATCTTCTCCATGCCGCGGTGGAGATAGCCGATCACCGGCTCGCAGTCCACCACGTCCTCACCATCGAGGGTCACCACCAGCCGCAGCACCCCGTGCATCGAGGGGTGATGGGGGCCGAAGTTGACCACCATGGGCTCCGTGCGCGTCTCGAGCTGCGTCATGGCGCCGGGAAGTCGTGGAACAGGTGGCGGGATCTTAGGAAGGCCGGCGCCGGGTTCGGTCGGCTCCGGCCCTCCGGGTCATGCCGGTCGGCCACAGAGGGCGGCAGCGGTGGCGGACCGGGTCCCGCCCGGACGGAATCGCCATAGTCTTGAGCGCTCTGCTCTGGAGGACCCTCCGGTGGGCGCTTGGTTCTTGGGTCTCGATCACGCGGCCGTCACCACGCGCGGCTGCGGCCCAGACGGGCCATCTGAGCCCATGTTCGTGGGGTGCCGCTGATGGCCATCGCCGTTGCTCCCTGGTGGATGGAGGGGTGTCCCCCGACCGGGGGGGGGCGGCCGGCCCTGCTGGATGGCCACGGTCTGGTGGTCTCCTGGGACGATCTTCAGAGGCTCGTTCAGCGCACGAGCCTGCACCTGGCCCAGCTGGGGGTGGACCGGGGCGAGCGCCTGGCCCTGGCCATGGCCCCGGGTCCGCCTCTGGCCATCGGCCTGCTGGGGGCGATGGGGGTGGCGTCCGTCGCCCCCCTGGTGCCGGGCAACCCGCTGGAGGTGATGCTGGCCGATCTCCAGCGCCTGCGGGTCACGCGGGTCCTGGTCGATCAGGCGCCGCCGCCTGCGTTGGTGGAGGCGGCGCGCCAGCTCGGCCTGCCGCTGATCGCCCTCGATCCTTTGTCCGACCACGACCACGACCCCGAACCCGATTCCGATCCAGGCTCCGGTGCCGCTGCCGTTGCCGTGCCTCCGGTCGCCAGCCAGGATCTGGCCCTGTTGCTGCAGACCTCCGGCACCACCTCGCGCCCCAAGGTGGTGCCCCTGAGCCACGGCAACCTCCGGGCCTCCGCCCGGGCGGTGGCGGCGGTGCTGGCCCTCGGGCCCGATGACCGCAGCCTGGCGGCCATGCCGCTGTTCCACATCCATGGCATCGTGGCCTCGCTGCTGGCACCGCTGCTGGCCGGGGGCAGCGTGATCTGCTGCCGCAGCAGCGATCCCTCGGCGTTGCTGGCCCTGCTCGCCAGCCACCAGCCCACCTGGTTGTCCGCCGTTCCCACCCTGCTGCAGGCCCTGCTGAGCGCCTCCGAACGCCAGCAACCGGCGGGGGCCGCCCATCGCCTGCGCCTGCTGCGCTCCTCCTCCTCGCCGCTGGCGCCGGCGCTGCAGCAGCGCCTGCAGGCCCACTTCGGGGTGCCGGTGCTCGAGGCCTACGGCATGACGGAGGCCGCCCATCAGATCTGCAGTAACCGGCTGCCTCCGGACGGTCCGGAGCTCCGGCCCGGCAGCGTCGGCACCGCCGCCGGGCCCGAGCTGGTGGTGCTGGGGCCGGATCGCGTTCCCCTGCCCGCCGGCGTGAGCGGCGAGGTGGCGATCCGCGGGCCCGGCGTGACGGCGGGCTATGAGGCGGCCGAGCACGACGGCTGGATCACCGCCTCCGATGGTTCGCGCTGGTTTCCCACCGGCGATGAGGGCGTCCTCGATGCCGAGGGCCGCCTGGTCCTGACCGGCCGCCTCAAGGAGATGATCAACCGCGGCGGTGAGAAGGTGATCCCGCGCCGCGTGGATGAGGCGTTCCTGCAGCATCCGGCCGTGGATCAGGCCCTGGCCTTTGCCCTGCCCCACCCCACCCTCGGCGAGGATCTCGCCGTTGCCGTGGTCCTGCGGGACGGGGCACTCCCTGACGAGCCGGAGCTGCGCCGCCATGCGCTCGCCGCCCTCGCCCCCCATGAGCTGCCTTCGCGCATCGTGTTTCTGGAGGCGTTGCCACGCGGAGCCACCGGCAAGCTGCAGCGCATCGGTCTGGCGGAGCGACTCGCCGATGCGCTGCGTCCCGCCGAGGCGGCGGCCGTCAGCGAACTGGAGCAGATCATCGCCGGCGTCATCGCCGAGGTGCTGGAGCAGAGCCCACCGGCGCTGGATGCCAATTTCTTTGAGCTGGGCGGTGATTCCCTGTCCGGCAGTCGGGTGATCAGCCGCCTGTCCAGCCTGCTCGGGCTCGATCTGCCGCCCACGCTGCTGTTCACCGCCGCCACCGTGCGCAGCCTGGCGGAGCAGCTGGATCAACGCCTCGATGCGGCTCTGGCCCAGCTGGAGGAACGGCCATGAGCCCGGCCGGCAACCCCGCTGTGTGGCGGCGTCCAGTGGTCGCTGCCGCTGTCGCTGTCGCTGCTGCCGCCGCAGCCAGCGGCGGGAGGAGCGTTCGGCTCCGCCATCCGGCGGCGGCGGATCCTCAGCCGCTCAGCAGCCCATGGCATCGGCAGCGAGGCCTGCAGGCGCGCCCGCCGTCCTGGGCGTCGTCAGGCCCTCCCGCAGGCCCTCCCTCTGGCCTGGCGGCACGACCGATGGCGGCGATCCGCGCGTGCCAGCCAGGCAACGGGGAGGCTGCCGTCGGATGAAGGAAGGCGACAGGGACAGGCCCAGCATCACCGAGATCATCAACCGGGTTCACTTATCGCGCGACACCACGATCGGAGCGCCGGCACGGCCGCGCCATCGGACGGCGCCGTTGGTGCCCTCCATCAATCTGTCTGCTGCCAATGAGTTTGCCGACCTGGCGGCCCTGGAGATGGCCCATGCCGACAAGTTCAATTCCGTCCGATACGCCAGGGATTCCAGTGAGCTGATCATCCAGGCGGAAACCTATCTTTCGGCCATGCATGCATCGACGCCCGTCTGTGTGTTTCAGTCGGGAATGGCGGCGATTGATGCGGCGCTGACCACGCTGCTCGGGCCGGTGGAGGCCATCGTGACCGTGGGCTTGATCTATCGCAAAAGCTCTTCTCTGATCCGGCTCAAGGCCCAGGAGCGCCGCATCCCGTGCCTCCAGGTCGGCTCGATGGATGCGCTGTTGCAACGGGCCTCTGCCCTGCCGGCCAGGCTGCTGATCGTCGTGGAGACCCCTTCCAATCCCTTCCTGGAGCTGCAGGATGTCCATCGTCTGCGCGAGCTGTTCCCAGGCGCACGGATTCTTGTTGACATCACCCTGCAGGGGCTTGTCAACGACAGGGCAGGCCTGCCTGCCGTGGCGGATGTCGTCGTTGCGTCGTGCACGAAATACGCCGGTGGCCATAATGACATCCTGGCGGGGTACGCCGCTGCCAGGGATGAGGACCTGTTTCAGGGTCTGTGGGAGTTCCGCTCCATGAGGGGCTGCATCCTGGACAGCCTCTCTGCCTATCTGCTGATCAGGAGCCTGCGAACGTACGACCTCAGGATCGAACGGCAGGTGGCCAATGCCAGGGCTGTGCTGTCGTTTCTGGGTGGCCACGATGGTGTCGAAGCGATCTATTATCCGGGCAGGCACGCAAACAGTGGCCAGTCTTCATTGTTGCTGAAGTCGCAGTATCATGGGGGTAGCGTGCTGACATTCAGGACCAGTCCCTCTGTGCCGACAAAGCGCAACATCGATGGCCTGCTGTCGACAAAGATGGCGCCAAGTTTTGGCTCGATCGACAGTCTGATTGAAATTCCTGCCATCATGAGTCACTGGGGAAAACCTCCGGAGGAGCTGGCTCTGATGGGAATTGACGAGCATCTCGTCCGCTTGTCCGTTGGGATTGAGCCCCTGGAGTTCATTGCTGCCGATCTCGAGAGTCTTCTGTCCCCGTCCAGCGCGCCTGCCGACAGCTGACGCCAGGCGGCCGCTCGCCGCTCCGTCGTTGCCTTGATCGCCTGGACATGCACCATGGCCCATCCCTCCCCTGACACCGGCTCCCTCAGCGCTCGCCTGTCCCGGCTGCGGGCGGGGCAGGAGCGTGCCGTTGCGCCAGGGATGGCCCCGATTCCGCCGCTGGCGGGGAACTGGCCCCAGGGCTGTCAGGCCTTCCCGGCCTCCACCGCCCAGGCCCGCCTCTGGTTCCTGCATCAGCTCCAGCCGGGTCTGACGGCGTATCACCTGCCGGCCCTCTGGCGGCTGCGCGGTGCGCTGGATGTGCCGGCCCTGGCCCAGGCCCTGAGCGCGCTGATCGCGCGGCATCCGACGCTGCGGACCTCCTTCCGGCTCCAGGGGAGCGAGGTGCTGCAGATCCTGCATCCGCCCGCGCCCGTCCCGCTGGAGGCTGAACCGCTCGGTGATCGCGATGCCGCTGCGGTGATCGAGGCCTGGCAGCACGAGGACGCCAGCACGCCCTTTGATCTGGGCTCCGGTCTGCTGCTGCGGGCGCGGCTGCTGGCGGTGAGCGACGCGGAGCATTGGCTGCTGATCACGCACCATCACATCGCCTCCGACGGTTGGTCGCTCTCGGTTCTTGCCCGCGATCTCAGCGCCTTTTACAACGCCCTGCGCCATGGAGCCTCTCCCCGGTTGGCGCCCCTGCCTGTCCACTATCAGGACTACGCGGCCTGGCAGCGCCAACGTCTCAGCGGGGATCGCCTGCAGGCTCTCAGGGACTACTGGCTTCCCCAGCTCACGGGTCTTCAGCCCCTCACACTCCCCGCCGACCACCCGAGACCCGCCACCCCATCGCATCAGGGGGGGCGGGTGTGCTTCCGGATCGCTCCTGAGCGGCTCGCCGCGTTCGAGGCCCTCTGCCGCTCGGAGGGCGCCACCCTGCAGATGGGTTGGCTCGCCCTGGTGGCCCTCCTGCTGCATGGCTACAGCGGCCAGGACGAGGTGGTGATCGGTGTGCCGATCTGGGGCCGCAACCACCCGGATCTCGAACCCCTGGTCGGGTTCTTCATCAACACCCTGCCGATCCGCATCCGTTTCGATGCGCAGCAGAGTTTCTGCCAGCTGCTCGGCCAGATCAGAACCCTGTCGATCGCCGCCTACGACCACCAGGAGCTGCCCTTCGAGCAGATGGTGGAGGCGCTCAGGCTCCCCCGCGATCCCAGCCGTAACCCGCTGGTGCAGGTGATGCTGCAGCTGGTTGAGCTGCCGGACACGACGCTCGACGGCCTCGATGGCCTCGAGGTGGAGCTGATTCCCGCCAGCCATGAATCCTCCAAGCTGGATCTGTCCTTCACGCTGCGCCGCAGCCCGGATCAGGGCCTGGAGGGCGCGATCATCTATGCCACCGATCTGTTCCGCCGCGAGCGGATCGAGCGGCTCCGCTCCCATCTGCTCACCCTGCTGTCCTCGGCGCTCGCGGCTGCCGAGGCTCCAGCGGCTTCTCTGCGCTGTCTGCCGGACGCGGAACGCTCGCTGATCGACTCCTGGCAGCACGGCCCCGCGATCGAGGGCGCCTTGATGGAGGTCCATCGGCTGTTCGAGCAGCAGGTGGAACGGACGCCCGAGGCCATCGCCCTGATCTTCGAGGACCGGCAACTCAGCTACCGGGAGCTCAACGCACGCGCCAATCAGCTGGCGCATCAGCTCATCGCCCGGGGTGTGGGGCCCGAGGTGATCGTGGCGCTCGGGCTGCAGCGCTCGATCGAGCTGGTGGTGGCCCTGATCGCCGTGCTCAAGGCCGGCGGGGCTGTTCTGCCGCTGGATCCGGCCTGGCCGGATTCCCGCGTCCGGCTCGCCCTGGAGACGGCGCGTTGTCGTCATCTGATCGGCGATGGACGCGCCGCTGCCTGGTGTGGCGGCCCGGAGGGCCTGGTCCGGATCGATCCGGCGATCCCGGGGGATGCGGCGGATGCTGAGCGCAATCCAGCGCTGGACCCTGAGCGGCTGGATCGTCTCGCCTATGTGATGTTCACCTCGGGATCCACCGGTGTCCCCAAGGGCATCGGGGTGGATCACCGCATGCTGGCTCACAAGTGCCTGTCCGTGTGCCAGGCCTGGGAGCTGACGGGATCAGAGAGCGTGCTGGGCCTCAGCTCCTTCGGGTTCGACATCTCCCTGCGGGAGGTGCTCTTCCCGCTCACCAGGGGCTGCAGGTCCGTGCTGGTCAGTGAGGACTCCCGCCGCTCTCCCGCCGCCCTGGAGGCGTTGGTGCGCCGCTGGGGCATCTCGCGCATTCAGGCGACGCCCAGCCAGTGGCTGAGCTGGATCGCGCATGGTCTCGATGCGATCCGTGGCTCCAGGCTGATTGCCATCGGTGAGCCTCTCCCTGCGGCGACCGCCGCCCGTCTGTGCCGCCAGCCCGAGACCAGCCTGCTGCACCTGTACGGAACCACCGAGGCTCCGGGCAGCACGTCCATCCTCTACACCGAGCCGGATGCTGAGGCGCCGATTGTGATCGGCAGGCCGCTCCATGGTGTCGTCGTCAGGATCCTGAACCGCAGCCTGGGCCTGTGTCCGATCGGCATTCCCGGTGAACTCCACATCGGCGGCAGCGGCCTGGCGCGTGGCTATCTCCACGACCCGGACCGCACCGCCGCAACCTTCATTCGGGATCCCTTCTCCGCCGATCCCACGGCTCGCCTCACCAGAACCGGTGATCTGGCCTCCTGGAACCCGGATGGCACCCTCAGCCTGCATGGCCGGATCGACGCGCAGATCAAGCTCCGGGGCGTCCGGATCGAACCGGGCGAGATCGAGGCCCAGCTTCTGGCCCATCCCGCGGTCATCCAGGCGCTGGTGGTGCTCCGCCAGGACGATCCCGCCAACCCACGCCTGATCGCCTACTGGGTTCCGGCCCAGGCGGCCGCCGGAGCGACCCCCAGCGCCGATCAGCTGCGCGCGTTCCTCGCCGAGCGCCTGCCGGAGGTCATGGTGCCGTCGGCCTTCGTGCTGCTCGAGGCCCTGCCGCTCACGGTCAACGGCAAGCGCGACGGCCAGGCGCTTCCGGCTCCCTCCTTCGCCGGGCAGCAGGCGAATCGCCTGGCGCCCTCCACGGACCTGGAACGGCAGCTCCATGCGCTCTGGGTCGAGGTGCTCGGCCACAGCGACTTCGGCATCACCGACAACTTCTTTGCCATCGGCGGCCATTCGCTGGCTGCCGCGCGCGTGCTCTCACGCCTGGAGCAGCTGATCGGCTGCGCTCCCACCCTGGTTGCGTTCTTCCAGACTCCAACCATCAGCGGCCAGCTCCCGATGCTGAGGGCATCCCTTTCCGATCGTGTTGCCCGGTTGCGGCAACACCAGAGCGCCACACCCTCCGGCTCCATCCCTGCCGCGGCGGCGCTGGACGGCGACTGGGGGGCAGGCTGCCAGGCCTTCCCGGCCTCCACCGCCCAGGCCCGCCTCTGGTTCCTGCATCAGCTCCAGCCGGGTCTGACGGCGTATCACCTGCCGGCCCTCTGGCGGCTGCGCGGTGCGCTGGATGTGCCGGCCCTGGCCCAGGCCCTGAGCGCGCTGATCGCGCGGCATCCGACGCTGCGGACCTCCTTCCGGCTCCAGGGGAGCGAGGTGCTGCAGATCCTGCATCCGCCCGCGCCCGTCCCGCTGGAGGCTGAACCGCTCGGTGATCGCGATGTCGCTGCGGTGATCGAGGCCTGGCAGCACGAGGACGCCAGCATGCCCTTTGATCTGGGCTCCGGTCTGCTGCTGCGGGCGCGGCTGCTGGCGGTGAGCGACGCGGAGCATTGGCTCCTGATCACGCACCATCACATCGCCTCCGACGGTTGGTCGCGCTCCGTGCTCGACCGGGATCTGAGCGCGCTCTACAACGCCCTGCGCCATGGAGCCTCTCCCCGGTTGGCGCCCCTGCCTGTCCACTATCAGGACTATGCGGTCTGGCAGCGCCAGCGCCTGAGCGGTGAACGGCTGAAGGCCCTGCTCGACTACTGGATTCCGCAGCTCAGCGATCTCGAGCCGCTGGCGTTGCCCACGGATCATCCCCGGCCGGCCACGCCATCCCATCAGGGCGCCCAACTGTCCTTCCGGATCGCGGCCGCGCGGCTCGCTCCCTTGGAAGACCTCTGCCGCTCGGAGGGCGCCACCCTGCAGATGGGTCTGCTCGCCCTGGTCGCCACGCTGCTGCATCGCCACAGCCGTCAGGACGACCTCGCGATCGGCATTCCGATCTGGGGTCGCAATCATCCCGATCTCGAAGCGCTGATCGGCTACTTCATCAACACCCTGGCGATCCGCACGCGCTTCAGCCTGGATCTCAGCTTTCGTCAGCTCCTCGGCCAGATCAGAGCCAGCTCCACCGCCGCCTACGACCACCAGGACCTGCCGTTTGAGCAGATCGTCGAGGCCCTCAATCTGGCGCGTGACACCAGCCGCAATCCGCTGGTGCAGGTGATGCTGCAGCTGGTTGCGCTGCCACCGGTTTCCCTCAGCGCGCTCGATGGACTGGAGGTGGATGGGCTGGCCACCAGAGGCCATGCCGCCAAGCTGGATCTCTCCTTCAAGTTCCAGCGCATCCCGGACCAGGGTCTCGAGGCGACGATCACCTACGCCACGGATCTCTTCGCCCCCGATCGCATCGAGCGGCTGGCCTGCCATCTCCAGCATCTGCTGGCCTCGGTGCTCCAGAGCCCCGATGCGGCCGCGGCCTCCCAGGCGATCCTGCCCGACAGCGAGCGGGCGCTGATCACCGCCTGGCAGCACGGTCCCCGGATCGAGGCGCCCCAGTGGTGTGTGCATCAGCTGTTTGAACAGCAGGTGCAGCGCAGCCCGGAGGCCACCGCCCTGATCTTCGAGGATCAACAGCTGACCTACAGGGAGCTCAATGCCCGTGCCAACCAGCTCGCCGAACAGCTGATCGCGCTTGGCGTGGGCACGGATGTGATCGTGGCCGTCTGCCTGGAGCGCTCGCTTGAGCTGATCATCGCCATCCTGGCGATTCTCAAGGCCGGAGGCGCCTATCTGCCGATTGACGCAAGCTGGCCGCCAGCCCGGATTGCGGCCATCACCCAGACGGCAAGCTCTTTCCAGATCACCCGAGCGGAGTCCGCGGCTGCGCTGCAGATCACGGCCGGCGATGGGGTCAGCTCCGTCATGTTCGATCCGTTCCGCGCCAGCCCGAGCGACAGGAATCCGGAGACGAATGTGCCGATGCAGGCAGCCGCTATTGTGATGTACACCTCGGGTTCGACCGGAACTCCCAAGGGTGTCGTCATCGAGCATGCGGCGCTCAGTGGGCGCATTCAGCAGCTGACCCAGCGGCTTGCCATCGGCGAAACCAGCCGCGTCATCGCCAACGCCTCGATTGCCTTTGATGCCTCCGCCCGCGAGATCTTCACGACCCTGAGTTGCGGCGCCATGCTGCTGCTCACCAGCCAGAGCGACCGCCAGGATCTCCGCCAGCTGGCCACCAGGGCCAGGGCGTTCGGCTGCACGCACCTCAGCGCCACCCCGGCGGCCTGGGAGCAACTGGTGTCCCTGCTGAGCCCCACCGGTGTGCGCCACCTGTACTCCGGTGGCGACAAACTCGGCCTCAGCACCCAGGCCGGTCTGCTGGCGCTGCAACCCCGCCAGCTGCTGTCGGCCTATGGGCCCACGGAGGCCACGATCTGTTGTGCCATCAACGACATCCGGCTGCCGGATCAGCCGCCGGGGCTCGGCCGGCCGTTGGCGGGTGACCGGTTCCTGATCCTCGATGGCTCCGGTCAGCTCTGCCCCATCGGTGTGCCGGGGGAGCTTCACATCGGTGGGGCCGGTCTGGCGCGCGGTTATCTCGACAATCCTGAGCTCACGGCGGAGCGATTCATCGCCGATCCCTTCTCGGCGGATCCGGCCGCACGTCTGTACAGATCCGGTGATCTGGTGTCCTGGAATGCAGACGGCAGCCTCCGCTTTCATGGCCGGCTGGATCATCAGATCAAGCTGCGCGGTTTCCGGATCGAGCCGGGTGACATCGAGGCCAACCTGCGCCTGCACCCTGCCGTCGCCCAGGTTGCCGTGATCCTGCGCCGCGATGCACCGGCCGATCCGCGTCTGATCGCCTACTGGGTGCCACGGCCGGGGGAAGGCGCCGCGGCCAGCGCCGACCAGCTCCGTTCCTTTCTGGCGCAACGCCTGCCGGACTACATGGTGCCGGCCGCCTTTCTGCAGCTCGCGGCGCTGCCCCTCACCACCAGCGGCAAGCTCGATCGCAGGGCTCTGCCCGTGCCCTCGTTCGCCGCTGCCGGCGACCAACGGGTTGCGCCTGGCACGGATCGGGAACGGCAGCTCCATGCGCTCTGGGTCGAGGTGCTGGGCCACAGCGACTTCGGCATCACCGACAACTTCTTTGTGATCGGAGGTCATTCCCTGGCTGCGGCACGGCTGCTGGCGCGCGTCGCCCAGGCCCTCGGCACGGCACCGCCTCTGGCCGCCCTGTTCCGCAGCCCCACGATTGCCGGGCTCGCCGCGCTGCTGGCGCCCTCTGCCGGCAGCGGCCGCGTCGGGTCTCCCGCCCAGGCCATCCCCCGGGCGCAACCCCTGAGCCTCGATCTGTAGCCACAGGGCTGATGCTGGGGGCGGCGGCTGGTCTGGGCGACGCCGGTGTCTGATCTGCGTCGGGCCCAGCGGAGTGGTCAGCTGCGCTGCTTGTTCTTGAGCGGCCAAAGCGGCAGCGGCTAAAGCGGCATCGCGGCTCTCCAGGGCCTGGCGCCGAACCGCCGCCGTGCTCAGTCCCAGAGGGCGTGCCACTGATGGAGAGAGATCCTGTGGATCGCCGGTCCCTGGACGATTTCCAGCTGGCATGACATCTCCGGCGCGACGGCCTTCGCAATCGGCGACGGTGTCCTTGCCCTCGGAGGCCATTCTCTCAGCGCCGCCCACCTGGGTTCGCGCTTGCCATTCGGGGCTGCCATTCTCTGCTGCCATTTCCGGTTGGCATTCCCGGTCGCAAAAACGTCTTCGGCGTTGATGGCATCGTTGGTATCGTTTTTGACGTCTCCACCCTCCGTGCGTTGATCGCGTTCTGCTTCCGCGCTGACGCTGAACCGCCGTATCGCCGCCTGGGGCGGGGCCCGGCCATCGCAGCCGCTCAGCCGTTCGACCTGGATTCGCTCTGACGCTGGTGCAGGCCTTCCACGCTTCCTACGCCCAGACGCGCCTCTGGTTCCTGCACCAGCTTCAACCGGGTCTCACGGCCTATCACCTGCCCGCCCTCTGGCGCCTGCGGGGGCCGCTGGATCATCAGGCCCTCGCCCAGGCGCTGAAGGATCTGATCAGTCGCCATCCCACCCTGCGCACCTCCTTCCGGCTGCATGGCCAGGAGCTGCTGCAGATCGTGCATCCGCCGGCGCCCCTGGCGTTGCCGGCCGAAGCTCCGGGCGACCGTGATCCCGAGCAGGTGATCCGGGACTGGCTGCAGCAGGAAGCGACCACCCCCTTCGATCTCGGTGCCGGCCTTCTGCTGCGTGCCCGGCTGCTGCAGGTGGCCGCCGATCACCACCTGCTGCTGATCAACCACCATCACATCGCCTCCGATGGCTGGTCCTGCTCCGTTCTCGCCAGCGATCTCAGCGCGCTCTACAACGCCCACCGCAACGGCCTGCCCTCGCCGCTGCCCCCCCTGGCGGTCCACTACCAGGACTATGCCCTCTGGCAGCGCCAGCGACTGAGCGGCAGCCACCTGCAGGCCCTCCACGACGTCTGGATTGACGCCCTGCAGGGTCTCGAGCCGCTGGAGCTGCCCGTCGACCATCCCCGTCCGGCCACGCCCTCCCATCGGGGGGCCAGCCTCAGCGTCCGGATCGACGCCGAGCGGCTGGCCCCGTTCGAGCAGCTGTGCCGCGCCGAAGGCGCCACCCTGCAGATGGGGCTGCTGGCGTTGCTGGCCCTGCTGCTGCATCGCTACAGCCGCCAGGACGATGTCGCGATCGGCATTCCGATCTGGGGCCGCAATCATCCCGATTTCGAACCCCTGATCGGCTTCTTCATCAACACCCTGCCGATCCGCATCCGTTTCCGGCCGGCTCTCTCCTTTCGCCAGCTGCTCGCCCAGGTCCGGGCCACGTCGATCGCGGCCTACGACCACCAGGAGCTGCCGTTCGAGCAGATGGTCGAGGCGCTGAATCTGGAGCGTGACACCAGCCGCAATCCGCTGGTGCAGGTGATGCTGCAGCTGAGCGAGCTGCCGGAAGCCTCCCTGGAAGGCCTCTCCGGGCTGGCTGTGGAGGCCCTGCCCACCCCCAGCACCTCCGCCAAGCTGGATCTCTCCTTCCACCTGCGGCGCAGCGCCGATCAGGGGCTGCGCGGCTCGATCATCTACGCCACCGAGCTGTTCAGCGCCGACCGGATCGAGCGACTGGCCGCCCACCTGGGCACCCTGCTGGCCTCCGCCGTGGAGGCGCCGGATGCGCCCGCCATGGCCCTCAGACTGCTGCCGGAAGCCGAGCGCCAGCGGATCGCGGCCTGGCAACACGGGCCCCGCATCGCGCTGCCGGATCAGGGCGTGCAGCAACGGTTCGCGCAACAGGCGGCGCGCACGCCGGACGCCGTGGCTCTGCGCGTTGCGGACCAGCCCCCGGATCAGCACCTGAGCTATCGGGAGCTGAATCGCCGCGCCGATGCGCTGGCGCAACAGCTGGAGGCCGCGGGCGTGGGCCCCGAGGTGATCGTGGGCGTGTGCCTGCCGCGTGCCCCCGATCTGATCGTCGCGCTGCTGGCGATTCTCAAGGCGGGTGGCGCCTATCTGCCGCTGGATCCGGACTGGCCGCCGCAGCGGCAGCGCCAGCTGCTCCAGCAGGCCGGCGCCGGCCTCCTGATCGACCGGGAGGGGCAGCACGCCCTCACGGCCCCCGTCGCGGCGACCGCGCCGCCCCCGGCCCGGCCCCTGGCCTACCTCTGCAGCACCTCGGGCTCCACGGGAACCCCGAAGGCGGTGGCGATCACCCATCCGTCGATCCTGCGGCTGGTGGATCCGATCAACGGCTTCCGGCTCGGCCCCGGCTCCGCGGTGCTGCATCTGGCTCCCGTGGCCTTTGATGCCGCCACCCTTGAGATCTGGGGGCCCCTGCTCAATGGCGGCACCCTGGTGCTGGCCCCGCCGGAGCCGCCCTCCCTGGCCGATCTGGCGGCCCTGCTGCGCCGGCAGCAGATCACCACCCTCTGGCTCACCGCCGGGCTGTTTCACGCGATGGTGGACCAGGAACTGGACGCCCTGGCCGGCGTGCGCCAGGTGCTGGCCGGCGGCGATGTGCTGCATCCGGCCGCGGTCCGGCGCCTGCTCGCCGCCTTCCCGGAGGGCCATGAGCTGATCAATGGCTACGGGCCCACCGAGAACACCACCTTCACCTGCTGTCAGCGGTTCCGGGCCGGTGAGCACTGGAGCGGTGCCGACGTGCCGATCGGCACCCCGATCGCCATGACCTCGGTGCATCTGCTGGAGCCCGGTGGCCAGCCCTGCCCGATCGGCGTGCCGGGCGAGCTCCACATCGGCGGCGCCGGTCTCGCCCGCGGCTACCACAACAACCCCGAGGGCACGGCCGAGCGGTTCATCCCGGATCCGTTCAGCCCGGAGCCGGCAGCCCGCCTGTACCGATCCGGCGATCTCGCCTCCTGGACGACCGAGGGCAGGCTGGCGTTCCACGGCCGCATCGATCAGCAGATCAAGCTGCGCGGCTTTCGGATCGAACCTGGCGAGATCGAGGCCCATCTGCTCGCCCATCCCGCCGTGGCCCAGGCCGCGGTGGTGCTGCGCCGCGACGACCCGGCCCATCCGCGGCTGATCGCCTACTGGGTGCCGGCGCTGCCGGCCGCCGATCACGGGGGCGGCGCGACCGCTGCCGCGGCCGGCGAGTTCGGCGCCTTCCTCGCCGAGCGGCTGCCCGATGTGATGGTGCCCTCGGCGTTCGTGCCACTGGAGACCCTGCCGCTCACCGCCAACGGCAAACTCGATCGCCGGGCCCTGCCCGCCCCCTCCCTGGCGGGGGATCGGGCGGACCGGCGGCCCCCCGGCACCGACCTGGAGCGTCAGCTGCATGGCCTCTGGGCGGAGGTGCTCGGGCATGACGACTTCGGGATCACCGACAACTTCTTCGTCATCGGTGGCCATTCCCTCGCCGCCGCCCGGCTGCTGGCGCGCATCGAACAGGACCTGGCGATCCGCCTGCCCCTGGCCACGATCTTTCATGCGCCGCAGATCCAGCGGATGGCGGAGCTGCTGCAGCGCTCCGATCAGCCCGAGGCCCTGGGGGATCCCTGTCTGGTGCCGCTGCAGCCGGCCGGCGAGGGCCCGCCCCTGGTGGTGATTCACGGCTATGCGGGCGACGTCTTCTGCTACACGGATTTCGCCCTGGCGCTGACGCCTCCCCGGCCCGTGTACGGGCTGCAGGCGCAGGGACTCGACGGCGGCGAGCGGCATCGCAGCGTTGAGGAGATGGTGCGCCACTACGCCGATCTGCTCGAGCGTCAGTGGCCGGATGGGCCGCTGCATCTGCTCGGCCAGTCGGCCGGTGGCTGGTATGCCTGGGCCCTGGCCAGCGAACTGCTGCGCCGGGGGCGCCCCCTCGGCACCCTGGTGATTCTCGACACCGGGCCCACGGCCGCCCTCTCACGGCGACTGCTCGGCTGGCTGCTGCTGCAGCGGGCCCTGCAGCGTCTGCCCGGGCATCTCAAGCAGCTGCGGCACAGCAAGCGGCCCGCCAATCTGCTGGCCTTCCTGCGCCAGCGTCGCGACGCCCTGGCCCTGCAGCTGCGGCGCTTCCAACCCGGCCTGCCAGCGCTGCAGGCCCAGCTGCGCCGCTGGCAAGCCGCCGCGGCCTCGCACGAGGCCGCCGCCACTGCTGAGGCCGCCACCGCCACGGCCGCCACCGGTGCTGACGCCACCGCTGCTGCCTCCATCGCCACCGCCACCGCCACCGTCACGGCCGCTGGCGCCGGCACCGCCCGCCACGCCGCCGCCGACCAGGACCTCGAAGCAGAAGAGAGCGACTACTACGACCTCCTGCATCAGCTGTATCGCCCCTCGCCCGAGCCGCTGCGGGTCGAGCTGTTCACCTCCCGGCATGAGATCCGCACCAAGCGGCGGCTGTGGCGTGCCCTCGCCCGCGCTGGTGTGCACGATCAGCAGCTGTTCACGGAGCATCACCATTTCCACGACCCGGCCCATGCCGCTGCCCTCGCCCGCGCCGTCAGCGATTGCCTGCGGGATGACGGGGCTCCCCCGGGCTGATCGGTCGGACGACCGGGCCCGATCTGGCGGCCGCCCACCGGTGCAGGATGGGCCCATGGAGCCAGCGGCCGCCTTCGACCACGTGCCCGTGCTCGCCGAGGCTGTGCTGGCGGGCCTGGAGCCCCTGGCCGAGCTGGCGGCGACCGAGGCCGGTGGCGGCCTGCTGATCGACTGCACCCTCGGCGGCGGCGGTCACAGTGGCCTGCTGCTGCAGGCCCATCCCGGACTGCGCCTGATCGGGCTGGACCAGGATCCGAGCGCCCGCGCCGCCGCCGCCGAGCACCTCGCCCCGTTCGGTGACCGGGCCACGATCGTGCCGGCCAACTTCGGGGCCTGGAGCCCTCCCGAGGGACAGCGGGCCGTGGCGGTGCTGGCGGATCTGGGGGTGAGCAGTCCCCAGCTCGACGTGGCCGCGCGCGGTTTCAGCTTCCGCCAGCCCGGTCCGCTCGACATGCGGATGAACCCCGGCGCCGGGGAGACGGCCGGCGCGCTGATCGATCGGCTCGAGGAGACGGCCCTGGCCGACCTGATCTACGCCTATGGCGAGGAGCGGCTGTCACGCCGCATCGCCCGGCGCCTCAAGGAGCAGGGACCCTGGGGCGATCCCGATCGCCCCCGCGACACCGCCGCCCTCGCCTACGCCATCGCCGGCTGTGTCCCGCCCGCGGCCCGCCGGGGGCGCATCCATCCGGCCACACGCAGCTTCCAGGCCCTGCGCATCGCCGTCAACGACGAGCTGGGGGCCCTGGATCGCCTGCTGGCGGCCGCCCCCGACTGGTTGCGGCCCGGGGGCCTGCTGGCGATCATCAGCTTCCATTCCCTCGAGGACCGCCGGGTGAAGACGGCTTTCCTGACGGACGATCGGCTGGAGCGGATCACCCGCAAGGCGATCCAGGCCACCGAGGCGGAGGCCGACGCCAATCCCCGCAGCCGATCCGCCAGGCTGCGGCTGGCCCGTCGCCTGCCATGACCATCGCCATTCCCGCCCTGCCGGCTCTGCCGGAGCTCAGCCGCACCGATCTGCTCTGGTGGGGGGCGCTGGTGGTGCAGCTGCTCGCCGTTCCCGGCACCCTGCTGCCGGTGTTGCCGGGTCTGGCCCTGCTGCCCCTCGGTGCCCTGCTGTGGGTGTGGGCGGTGGGCTGGGCCGCCGGCTGGCCGGTGCTGGCCTTCGCCGGCCTGATCCTGCTGCTGGGCTGGGGGGCCGATGCCCTGGGTCTGGTGCTGGGGGCGGCGCGGATGCAGGCCACCCGCTGGGCCTACATCGGCTCGGGTGTGGGGCTGGTGGTGGGCCTGCTCGGCCTGCTGCCCGCCCTGCCGGTGGGCGGTCCGCTGCTGGGAGCCCTGGTGGGTCCGCTGCTGGGGGCCTCGATCGGTGAGCTGCTCAGTGCCCCCACCTCCCTCGGTCCCTTCGGCCTGCTGCGCCTGCGTCGCTCCCTGCTGGTGGGTCTGGCGGTCGTGGCGGGAATGCTGGTGAGCCGGCTGGCCCAGTTCCTGTTGTCGCTGGTGGGCATCGCCGGCTTCCTGATCCTCAGCACCCGCAGCTGAGCCCACCCCGGAGCCCAAGCGGAAACCACCCCAGAGCCGGCTGCCACTGACCCTGGATCGGGTTCGGGCCAGCCGCCGGAGGCTCAGGCGGGCCGTCCGCTGAAGCCGGCCTGGTCCTGCCGTCCAACCAGCTGGCGCCAGGCGGCGGTGGAGATGCAGGTCACCAGGGGCAGGGCCACGAACACCCCCACCAGGCAGGTCAGCATCCCGACCAGGATCAGCAGGGCCTGCAGCAGGCGCAGCTGCGCCACCGGCCACCACTGGGGATCCACCACCTCCCGGCCGCGCACCAGGCTGCGCCAGGCGCCGGGCCCCTCCAGCAGAGCGATCTGCCCCAGAAAGCTCTGGTTCACGCCCACGTACACCACCAGGGCCAGGCCGATGGCCAGGGCCAGGCTCCCCGGTGGCGTCACCGGCAGCGCCGCCGGGGCGATGCCGCTGGCGGCCGCCGTTTCCAGGGCCTCCACGATCGGCTGGAGCACAGGCGCGAAGGGCAGCAGCACCAGGGACAGCAGCAGGGCGAGCAGCACCGTGGCCAGCACCAGCCGCAGCAGGGCGGCCCCATCCCAGCGCAGCAGGTCGGCCAGCCGAGGGCGTCGCCCCTCCAGCGCGATCCAGGAGCCCCGCACCAGGCCGGCGATGCCCCAGCAGTTGACGCCGTGGGCGACCAGGGAGAGCAGCAGCGACAACAGCAGGGCCGAGGGGGCCCCTCCGTGGGTCCGGGCCGCACCGAGGCTGTCCTGCAGCACGCTGATCGGCAGCTGCAGCAGGGCCAGCAGCAGGCTGAAGGCCACGAACACCACCGGTGCGCGCCGGAAGGCAGTCCATCCCTCCCGCGTCGCCTGTGCCACGCTCAGCGCCCCCATGGGCCCGCTCCCGTTGGCCCGAAAGCTAGGCAGGGCGCCGCAGTTCCGCCACCGCCGCCGTCACGGCGTCCACCGCCGCCGCGATCTCCGCGGCACCGGTGTCGCGGCCGAGGCCGAAGCGGATCGAGGCGGCGGCTTCGGCCCGGCTGCGCCCCAGGGCGGAGAGCACATGGGAGGGGCTGCCCTGGCTGCAGGCCGACCCGCTGCTGACCGCCAGGCTGCGCCGCAGGCGGCGGTGCAGCTCGCTTCCCTCCACACCCTCGACCGTCACATTGAGGTTGTGGGGCAGGCAGCGCTGCGGGTCTCCGTTGCGGCGGATGCCCCCGAGGGCCTGGAGCTGCTCCCAGAGCCGATCGCGCAGGCCCCCCAGTCGCGCCGCCCGTTGCTCCCGGTCGGCCAGAGCCCCGATCACCGCGGCGCCCAGCCCCACAATCAGCGGCACCGCCAGGGTTCCGGCCCGGCGGCCGCCCTCCTGCCCGCCGCCGTGCATCTGGGGCGCCAGCCGCACCCCCTCGCCCACCACCAGGGCGCCGATGCCCTTGGGGCCGTAGAGCTTGTGGCCGCTGAGGCTGAGCAGGTCGATCCCCAGCGCGGCGGGGTCAAGGGGCAGGTGCCCCATCGCCTGGGCGGCGTCGCAGTGGAAGCGGACCCCCCGGGCGCGGCAGAGGCGGCCGATGCTCTCAAGGGGCTGGAGCACCCCGATCTCGTTGTTGGCGGCCATCACCGACACCAGCAGCGTGTCGCTGTCGATGGCGGCCTCGAGCCGCTCCGGATCCACCAGGCCGTCGGGCTGCACCGGCAGCACCGTGAGGCTGAAGCCGCGCCGCGCCAGCCAGGCCAGCGGGTCGAGAACCGCCCGGTGCTCGGTGGCCAGGGTGACCAGGCCCCGCCGCGGATCGCCCCGCTCCAGGGCGGCCTCCGCCACCCCCTTGAGCGCCAGGTTGTTGGCCTCGGTGGCACCGCTGGTGAACACCACCGCCTCGGGCGCGACCGCCAGGGCGCCTGCCAGCCGGCCCCGGGCCTGCTCCACCGCCGCCGCGGCCTCCAGCCCCGGCCTGTGCTGGCGGCTGGCGGGATTGGCAAAACGCTCCCGCCACCAGGGCTCCATCGCGGCCAGAACGGCAGCGTCACAGGGGGTGGTGGCGTGGTGGTCGAGGTAGGCGAGCATGGCCCCATGCTGATCCCTTCCCCGTCCGCCGCCCGCCCCTGGGCCCTGCTGCTGGCGCTGCTGGGCCTGGCCCGCGGCGGCCTGGCGGGCGGTGCTCTGGCCCAGCAGGGCGGGGCCCCCGGCGCCCCCGACGACGACCTCTCCACCCCGCAACGTCCGCCGGGCCTGGTGATCCTCCAGGAGCGCACCACCCTCGAAGGCCAGCAGGTGATCGGCGTGTACCGCGCCGTGGCCGATCCGGCGATGCCGGAACTCAGGAGCGTGCGGGTGTGGGACCAGGTGCGTGGCCGGGTGGTGGTGGCCACCGACCGGGTGCGCTGCACCCCCGAGGCGCCGCTGCGGATCACCGGCCAGGGCGGGCGGGTGTTCATGCGCTCCCTCAATCCCGGCGGTCCGATCACCGCCGCCAACCGCCTCGACCACCTGATCTGGTGGGCCGTCTGCCATCCCGAGCTGGCCGGTCGCGATCCGGCGGGGCTGGCGGCCGAGGCCCGGCGTCTCGGCTATCCCGGCACGCTGCCGGAGCGGGAGGAGATCCTGCCCGGCGGTTGAGCGCCACCGCGAACCCGTGGCGCCACGGCGATCCCGTGGCAGCGCCGCGCCGGCCCGCCATGGCTGGCGTCGTGGCCAAGCGGCGGATCGTCGATAGATTTCGACCATGGCATCCGATCCCGCTGCCGGCTCCGCCGGTCCGACCGCCGTCCCGGCGTCCTCTGAGCCCGCTGAGGAGGCCGCCAGGCCCCCGATCCGTCTGCTGCTGGTGGACGATGAACCCGGCCTGCGCACCGCCGTGAAGGCCTATCTCGAGGATGAGGGGTTCGTCGTCACCACCGCCAACGACGGTGAGGAGGGTTGGACGGTGGCCCAGAGCCTGCTGCCCGATCTGGTGATCACCGACGTGATGATGCCCCGCTGCGACGGCTACGGCCTGCTCAAGCGGCTGCGGGCCGACGAGCGCCTGGGGGGCACCCCGGTGATCTTCCTGACCGCCAAGGGGATGACGGCCGACCGCATCGCCGGCTTCCAGGCCGGGGCGGACGACTACATCCCCAAGCCCTTCGATCCCGATGAACTCGTGGCCCGCGTGCACAACGCGGTCCGACGCCAGGAGCGGATGCTGGCCGAGGCGGCCCGCTTCGCCGATGCCGACATCGGCGCGATGGCCAAGCAGATCACCGAGATCCGCTCGATGCTCGGCAGCGGTGGCGCCAGGAAACCGGCGCCGGACGTGGTCCTCGATTTCACTCCGCGGGAAGCCTCCGTGCTCCAGCTGGTGGCGGAGGGGATGATGAACAAGGAGATCGCCCGACGGCTCGAGACCTCGATCCGCAATGTCGAGAAGTACGTGAGCCGGCTGTTCATCAAGACCGGCACCTCCAGCCGCACCGAACTGGTGCGTTACGCCCTTGAGCACGGTCTGGTCGACTGAGCCGGCCCGGCTCGCGGCCGCACCGCGGTGGTGAGCGCCCCAGGCTGGCTGGAGCCGGCCCCCAACAGCGGCTGGATCTACCGGGATCGGGTGGGCGCCGCCCAGGCCGGGATGCCGCTGATCGCCTTCTACGCCCACCGCCATCGCCACTCCCCTGTCGAGCGATGGCGCCAGCGACTGGAGGCCGGGGAGATCCGCTGCAACGGGGCGATCCTGCGGCGGGATCAGCCGCTGGCGGCGGGGGATCGGCTCGCCTGGCACCGGCCGCCCTGGCGGGAGGAAGCGGTGCCGGCCGCCTGGTCCGCCCTGCAGGACGACGGCGATCTGCTGGTGATCGACAAGCCCTCCGGCCTGCCGGTGCTGCCGGCGGGCGGCTGGCTGGAGCACACCCTGCTGCGCCTGCTGGAACGGCGCCATGCCGACGATCCCGCCGGCGTGCCGCGGCCGGTCCATCGCCTGGGCCGCTTCACCTCCGGGCTGCTGGTCTGTGCCCGCCGGCCCGCGACGCGGGCCTGGTTGAGTGAGCGGCTGCGGGAGAGCACCGCCGCCACCGAGACGGCCCGGGAGCGCTCCGCGGGGCCGCCCTGCCACAAGCTCTACCGGGCCCTGGTCGTGCCCGGTGCGCTGTCCCTGGACCCGGGCCAGGAGCTGGTGCTCGAGACTCCGATCGGTCGACGGGAGCATCCCCGGCTGGGGCGGATCTGGTGTGCCGCCGACGGGGCGCTGCCGGGCGATCGGCCCGCCGTCAGCCGGCTGACTCTGCTGGAGCGCGGCACCGCCGCCGATCTGGTTCAGGTGGCGATCGCCAGCGGCCGCCCCCACCAGATCCGGATCCACTGCGCCGCCGCGGGCGCCCCGCTGCTGGGCGATCCCCTCTATGGAGCCGGCGGCATGGCCGCGGCTGAGGCCCTGCCGGGGGACGGGGGCTACCGGCTGCAGGCCTGGCGCCTGGAGCTGCAGTCCCCCGGCGGCGAGCGGCTCAGCTGGCAGGTGCCCCGTGCTCTGGATCTGACGGGGGCGGATTGAACCAGCGGGCCAGGGCCGAGACGTCCTCGTCGCCGTGGCCGGCGGCCATCAGCTCGGCCTCGATCGCCGCCACCCGCTCGCTGACCGGCAGGCTCAGGCCGGCGGCGGCCGCCGCCTCCAGGGCGATGGCCAGATCCTTGTGGTGCAGGGCCAGGCGGAAGCCGAGGGGGAACCGGCCCGCCAGCATGCCGGCCGCCCGATGGCGCAGGGGCCAGGAGTCGGCGGCGCCCTGCTGCAGCGCCGCACACACCGCTTCCATCGGCAGGCCGAACCGCTGCCCCAGGGCCAGCCCCTCGGCGAGCGCCGCGGTGGTGCCGGCCACCAGCACCTGGTTGACCGCCTTGGCCTGTTGCCCGGCCCCCACGGGGCCGAAGTGGCTGATGCGCCCGCCCACTACCTCCAGCAGCGGCCGGGCCCGCTCCAGATCCGCGGCGGCGCCGCCCACCAGCACCGACAGGCTGCCGTTGCGGGCGCCTTCGGTGCCACCGGTGACCGGCGCATCCAGGTAGCGCACCCCCTGCTGGCCCAACCGCCGCGCCAGCGCCTCGCTGGTGGCCGGGGCGATGGTGGAGAAGTCGATCACCAGGCTGCCGGGCTGCAGGGCCGTGATCGCCGCGGCCGCTCCGTCCAGCAGCACGTCGCGCACCGCCGCGTCATCGCTGAGGCAGAGGCACACCAGCGAGGCTTCGCCCACTGCCGCCGCCGGATTGCTGGTCCCCTCGGCGCCGAGGGCTTCCAGGGGGAGCTGGCGTTCGCCGGTGCGGTTGTGCACGCGCAGGCGGAAGCCCGCCGCCAACAGGTTGCGGGCCATCGGCGCCCCGAGGGCTCCCAGGCCCAGGAAGGCCACGGTCTCCGGCGCGCCGTCCGGGGGTGGTTGCGGCGGCCGGTGCGGCTGAAGCGGTGGCTCGGGGCCGGATGCCTGCGGGAGACCGCCCGGGCCTGGCGACCCCCCCGGCCGGCCGGCCGTCGGCTGGTCCGGCCTCAGCGGTTCAGCCACGCTCGAAGGCGATCAGCCGCGAGAAGTAGAAGGGGGCCTGGTTGAGGCTGCGGCGCACCGGTCGGAAGCCGGCGGCGGCCGCCGCCGCCAAGATGCCGTCCTCCCGCAGGGTGTAGGCCCGGGTGGTGCGGCTGGGGCCCGGGAAGAGCTGGCCGATGCCCTTGAGGATCGCCAGCAGCGGGGTGTAGGGGGCGAAGCTGACGATCAGGTGCCGCTCGGCCAGCCCCGCCAGGTGGCGCACCATTTCTTCGGCCGCCGCCTGGGGGTAGTGGATGAACACATCCAGGCAGATCACGGTGTCGTAGCGGCCCGTGAGGCTCTCGAGGTCGGAGGCGGTGAAGCGCAGCCGCTCCGCTGGAATGCCGGCCTCGCGGGCGCGGCGCTCGGCCTCCTGGGCCATCGCCTCGGAGAGGTCGCTGGCTTCGATCGAGGCCGCCCCCAGCGCCGCCAGGGGGATCGCCAGGCTGCCGACGCCGCAGCCGGCATCACAGAAGCTGCGTCGGTCCACGTCGCCCTGCTCCTGCACCCAGCGCAGCACCTCGTCCACCGTCTTCTGGTGGCCGATCCGGATGTTGCGCTGAACGTTGTTGACGTCGTCGGTGTCGCTGTAGATGCGGTTCCAGCGCTCGAAGCCGGTGGTCTCGAAGTAGCCCTTCACCTCCTGCTTCTCGGCGGCCTTGGCATCGGTGGCCTGGGGGGCGGCTGGCATGGAGGGCGGTGGCGGCGGCCGGGATCCTAGGGACCGGAACGCACCGGGACCGGAGGCGCGCTGCCGTCCGGCAGCGCGGAACGGAGCCCCGGCAGCTCCCGGCGCCGACGGGCGATCAGGCCGGCCGGCTCCAGCGGAGGCCATCGGGGCCCTCCCGCCAGCGCAGCAGTTCGGCCAGGGGGCGCCCCAGCAGCAGCTGCTCCACCGGGCGCCGGTCGCCCAGGACCCGGCGCGGCGTCAGGGTGGCGGCGGCGATCGCCGGCCCGGCGCTGCCGCTCCAGCGCGCCAGCCGCGCCACCCCCTCCAGCAGCGGCAGGGTCACGCCCGCCAGGGTGCCGTCCTCCAGCCGGCAGCTGCCGTTCTGCACCAGCAGCGGCCGGGCGTCCCAGCGATGCACCCCATCGGCCAGGCCGTAGGGGGCCAGGGCGTCGCTGACGATCACCAGCTGCTCCGGCGCCAGGCGCTGCAGCAGTACCGCCATCGACGGCGCCACGTGCACCCCGTCGGCGATCAGCCCCAGGGCCACGCCTCCGCGCAGCACCGCGGCCGCCACCGGTCCCGGGGCCCGGTGATGCAGGCCGGGCATCGCATTGAGGCTGTGGGTCAGCATCGACACGCCGGCGTCGAAGGCCCGCCGGGCCTGAGCTTCATCCGCTTCGCTGTGCCCCAGGCACACCACCACCCCGCGCTCGCGCAGGGCCGCGATCACGGCCTCGCTGCCCGGGAGCTCGGGGGCCAGGGTCATCAGGGCGATGTCGCCCTCCGGGCCGCTGCTGAACCCGCCAATGCGCTGCTCCAGGGCCGCTGCATCGGGGCTGGCCAGATGCTCCTGGGGGTGGGCTCCCCGCCGGGCGGCGGCCAGGAACGGCCCCTCGAGATGGGCTCCAAGCAGCCGGCAGCGGCCGGGGCGGTGTTCGGCCCGGGCCCGGGCCAGCACCGTCAGGGCCTGGCGCAGCGGCTCCACGGCGCAGGTCACCAGGGTGGGGCAGATCGCTTCGACCCCGTCCTCCCACAACAGGCCGAGCAGTTCCCGCAGCCGGGGCAGATCGTCGTCCACCAGTTCGGGGAAGGCGAGGCCCAGCCCGCCGTTGATCTGCAGATCCACCCCGGCCGGCGACAGCCAGTCCCCGCCCCAGTCCTCGCCGGCAACCTGGCTCCCGTCCGGGACTGCGCCCACCGCCGCGATCAGGCCGTCGGTGTCGAGACCGACGCGCCAGCGCCGTCCGGCGCCGCCGTCGGCGCTGGCGGACCCGGGCAGGCGGAGGTTGCGAAGCCAGCGCACGGCAGCAGGCAGGGGGTGGGGACCATGCCATCCTCTACGGCCAAGCACGCCCCAGCGCCGCCACCATGGCCGATCCCTCCCGGGCGACCGACCCTGCCTCCAGCGAGCCCTCCACCGCCGCTGCTTCAGACACCGCTGCAGACGCCGCCCCGCCTGGGGCGCCCGCGCCTGCGGTGGCGGTGATCATGGGCAGCGATTCCGACCTGCCGACGATGGAGCCGGCGGTGCGGATCCTGGCCGAGCTCGGGGTCGCCGCCGAGGTGCGGGTGCTCTCGGCCCACCGCACGCCGCTGGAGATGGTGGCCTTCGCCCGCGGCGCCGCCGAGCGGGGGTTGAGGGTGATCATCGCCGGCGCGGGCGGCGCGGCCCACCTGCCGGGAATGGTGGCGTCCCTCACCACCCTGCCGGTGATCGGGGTGCCGGTGCAGAGCCGGGCCCTCTCCGGGGTGGATTCGCTGCACTCGATCGTGCAGATGCCGGCCGGGATCCCGGTGGCGACGGTGGCGATCGGCGGCGGTGCCAATGCCGGCCTGCTGGCGGCCCGGATCCTGGCGATCGCCGATCCGGCGCTGGCGGCCCGGCTGCGCGTCTACGCCGAAGGGCTCCATGCTCAGGTGACCGCCAAGGACGCCCGCCTGCAGGAGCTGGGCAGCGCCGCCTACCTGGCCGCCATGGGCGGCTGATGCCGCCGGGTCCAGCCGCGGCCTGCCGCTGGTGTGCTGCAGAGCACATCCCTAGGATCCGGCCATCTGAGATCGGCCTGTGGATCGACGCGCTCCCCTCCTTCGCCTGCTGGGATTGGCGGCCCTGCCGGCCCTGGTGGTCTACGTGGGGGGTCTGCTGATCAGCCGCTCTGCCGGCATCGATGACCTCGAACTGGTGATCCGCGACCTGGCCCAGACCTGCGATTACCCGCTGGGGGTGGGCCTGCTCTCCAACCTGGGCTATCTGCTCTGGGCCGGCAGTGCGGCGATCGCGTTGTTCACCGTGTTCTCCGGTCTGGCAGCGGCGGCCGGCCGGCGGGTGCGGGAGCTGTTGCTGTGTGGTGGTGTGTTCTCGCTGCTGCTGTGCCTGGATGACATGTTTCTGCTGCACGACAAATATATCGGCGTCGATTTCCTCTACATCACCTATGCGATCTTCGCGGCGCTGATTCTGTTTCGCTTCCGCGATCTGGTGATCTGGCTGGGAGGGCCGAGCTTTCCCGTGGCGGTGGTCCTGTTGGGGGGGTCGGTGATCTTCGACAAGATCCAGCGGTACGTCCCCGGTGGACTCAAGGAGGGGCAGCTGCTGGAGGAGGGTCTGAAGTTCATCGGTATCGCCTGCTGGTTCTTCTTCTGGTGGCAGGCTTCGGCGGCGGCGGCCAAGCTGAGAAGCGGTTCCCCCAACGCCTGACACGCCCCCGCCATGCTCGAGCGGCTGGTTCTCCCCCCCTGGTTGCGCTTCAGTCTGGCCCTGCCGCTGCTGGTGCTGAACCTGTGGGTGCTGCGCCAGCTGCTGGTTCCCCTGGCTCCGTTCCCGGCCCTGTTCCTGACGGCGGCGCTGATCGCCTTCCTGCTCGATCTGCCCAGCCGCTGGCTGACCGAGCGCGGCATGCCCCGGCCACTGGCGTTGCTGCTGGTGCTCGGCCTGGGCCTCGGGCTCACGGTGCTGGCCCTGCTCTGGCTGGTGCCGCGTCTGCTGCAGCAGCTGGATGATCTGGTCACGGCCCTGCCGGGCTGGCTGGCAGAGGGCGAAACCCTGCTGGCCCACCTGCAGGACTGGGCGACTCAGCGGGGCCTGCCCACCGATTTCGGTGATCTGAGCAGCGAACTGCTCACCCGCACCAGCAAGCTGGTCACCCAGCTGAGCCAGCAGTTGCTCGGCATCCTTGGCGCCACGCTTGGGGTCACCGTCAATGCGGTGATCGTGCTGGTGCTGTCGGTGTTCCTGCTGCTGGGTGGGGAGCGGATCGCCGCCGGGCTGGCGGAATGGCTGCCGGTGTCGGTGCGCGGGCTGGTGACCACGACCCTGTTCCGCACCTTTCGCGGGTACTTCGGTGGGCAGGTGCTGCTGGCCCTGATCCTCAGCGGCCTGCAGATGCTGGTATTCACCCTGCTGGGCATCCCCTACGGCGTGCTGTTCGCGGTGGCGATCGGGTTCACCACCCTGATCCCCTACGCCAGCGCCTTGACGATCGTGGTGGTGAGCCTGCTGCTGGCCCTGGAGGATCCCCGCACCGGTCTGGAGGTCCTGGTCACCGCCATCACGGCGGGCCAGGTGGTGGATCAGGTCATCCAGCCCCGGCTGATGGGCAGCATCGTGGGGCTTCAGCCGGCCTGGCTTCTGATCAGCCTGCCGATCGGTGCGCGGCTGGGCAGCCTGCTGGGCCTGGGCGAGCTGCTGGGCCTGCTGCTGGCGGTGCCGGTCGCGAGCTGTGGCAAGACGTTCCTCGATTCATGGGCCCTGCGGCTGCGGGCCGGCGATCCGGTGATCACCGTGGGTGGCGAGGATGACGCGCCAGCCCTTCCCGGTTGATGGGCCCACAGGGGGGGCCCTAGCCCAGCGCCGTGTCGGCGCGGCCGATGGGCCTCATTCGGTCTGCTTGAAGCAGAGCGATCCGTGGAACAGCTCGATCACCTGGTTCGGGGGCAGCAGCTCCATGTACCGCGCCTCGATCTCCTGGCGTTTGTTCCAGGAGCCATACAGGCTGGTTTCTTCCACGCTGGTGGGGTTGAGCTCCTGCAGCTCGCGATAGATGCGCGGAAAGACGCTGTCGTTGAACGCCCGGCCGTTCACGGCGTCATCGCAGGCCTGCATGATGTGGGTGACTTCGTGGGCGTAGACCTCCCACACCTGGTCAGGGTCGTTCATGTCGAGGTTGTTGACGCAGATCGTCAGCTGATCGATCTTTCTGGCTTCAAACTGGTAGTAGCCCTGCATGTTTTTCGCGCAGGTCTTGCTTTCCACGATCTGCGTGCCGGTGTCACGGATCGATTCCGCCAGGGTGTCGATGTCCACCTGGGTGGCGGCTGGGGCCGGCCCGCCGAGCAGGAGCACGGCCAGGGGGGCCACCAGCCCGTTCCGGAGCGGCTCTGCCATGGCTGTCTCTCCTCAGGCGTCGGCGGCGGCCGGGATCACGCCCTGCCGCTCGAGATAGGACAGCACCTGGGCCACGCAGGCCTCCAGGTCGGTGGCGCCGGTGTCCACCCGCAGTTCCGGGGCCTCCGGCTCCTCGTAGGGGCTGGAGATGCCGGTGAAGTCCTTGATTTCGCCGGCCCGGGCGCGGGCATAGAGCCCCTTGGTGTCGCGCTGTTCGCAGACCTCCAGGCCGGCAGCGCAGTGAATCTCGATGAAGTCACCGGCGTCCACCAGGGCCCGGGCCCGCTCGCGGTCGGCCCGGAAGGGGGAGACGAAGGCCGTGAGCACTACCACGCCCGCATCGAGGAACAGCTTCGACACCTCGCCGATGCGACGGATGTTCTCCACCCGGTCGGCATCAGAGAAGCCCAGGTCGCTGCAGAGGCCGTGGCGAATGTTGTCCCCGTCCAGCACGTAGCAGGCCATGCCCTGTTCGAACAGGGCGGAGTTGACGGCGTTGGCCAGGGTGCTTTTCCCCGATCCGCTCAGACCGGTGAACCAGAGAATGGCGCTGCGGTGCCCGCGCTGGTGGGCCCGGGCGGCGCGGTTCACCGTGCTGTGGTGCCAGACGATGTTGGTGGCGGCCCCGCGATCGTTCATCACGCCGTAGGGAGAGCTGGAGGGGCCGGCTGTCATGGCGGCGGGTCGCATCGGTGCACCATTCTCCTCTCCCGGAGGGCCTGAGCCCGAACCCTGGCTAGCGTCCGGGCTGCCCCGTCGCATCCGGCCGACCCGATGACGGATTCCAGCCTCGCCACCAGGCTCGCCGACGTGTTCGGTGCCCACATGGACGCGGAGATCGCCGGGGATCTCGATCGCACCCTGGCCACGATGGCGCCGGAACCCCATCTGGTGAACGTGCCCACGATGGTGGGCGGCCAGGGCCCCGCCGGTGTGCGCACCTTCTACGCCAACCGCCTGATCGGCCAGTTCTTTCCCCCGGACGTCCAGTTCGAGACCGTCTCGCGCACCACCAGCCCGGAGCGGTTGGTGGATGAACTGATCATCAGCTTCACCCACACCCATCGGATCGACTGGATGCTGCCCGGCGTGGAGCCCACCGGCCGGCGCGTTGAGGTCGTGTTCGTGGTGATCGTGGGCATCGAGGACGACAAGGTCGCCTACGAGCACATCCTCTGGGATCAGGCCAGCGTGCTGGTGCAGATCGGGCTGCTGGACCCCACCGGGCTGCCGGTCACCGGCGCCGGCAGCGTGGCCAAGCTGCGCGATCCCTCCCTGCCGGATCCGTTCTTCCACGAAGGCTGATGGTTCTGCGGCAGCGGCTCTGGCTGAGGCTGCAGGCGACGCAGCTGCCTCTGCGGCGGCCATCCGCTCCGGTGCTGCTGCGGCGTCCGTTCCAGCCGCTGCTGGTCTGGCGGGCCCTGGTGGTTGTGCTGGCCCTGCTCGGAGCCAGGCCCGCCGCTGCAGCGCCAAGCCCCCTGGAGATCCGCTGCGGCTGGCTGGTGAACCCCACGCCGGCCAACATCTGGCTGCGGGATCGGGACCGGGAGTGGATCATCGGCGTCCAGGGCGGCGACCAGCTGGGCGGTGACTGGCCCTGGCCCGCCTTCGCCCCTGGTCAGTGGCAGGAGCTCAACGGCCACTACGGCCGCGGCTGCGCCTGTATCCGGGGACGGGTCGACCCCGACAGCGGCCGGGTTGTGGAGATCCAGCACAGTTGGCCCAGGCCCCTGCAGGCCTGCCGCGAGGATCCGGCGCTGGGGCCCCGGTCGCAGCCGTAGGAGCGGCCCTCCACGCGTCTCCGCCGGTTTCCCGGTCCGGACGGGCCGGACCGCTGCACGGCAGGGGCCGCCTGCGGCTGGTCGGGGTGCTGCTCCCCTCCCACGACGTGTTGCCGGCGCTGGTGGGGGCCCTGTTCCCGCGTCAGCTGGCCTCGCCGGAGGCCGTCAGCCCCCCGCCTGCTTCGGCCGGAAGCCCGCCTGCTCCAGGCTGGCCAGGGCCGCTGCCACCTGATCGCCCTGCAGTTCGATCACCCCGTCCCTGAGGGTGCCGCCGGTGCCGGCGGCGGCCTTGAGCGTCTTGAGCAGGGTCCGGAGTTCGGCCTCCGGCGCTTCCAGCCCGGTGATCTGCGTCACCGTCTTGCCGCCCTTGCCGGCCCGGGTGCGCTGCACCCGCACCCGCTGCTGGGCCTTCGCCGCCGGGGGCGCGCTGGCCGCCGCCGGCCTGGCCAGGCTGTCGGCCCGGCTGAATTCCTGCCAGCCACCCTTCTTCGCCATCGCTCCCCGGGCGTACTCCGCGATTCTCCCCCGGGCCTGTTCAGGCCAGGGGCCACGGCGGCCTGCCACGGTGAGGGCCAGGCCGGGCGCCGCCGCGGGCCGCTTCCCAGGCCTCAGGCCGCCACCGCCTCCACCACGCTCACCGGGGCGGGGGTGGGCACGATGCGGCTGAGGCGCAGGCCGGCACGCTCCAGCAGCGCGCCGTACTCCTCCGGGGTGCGCTCCCGGCCGCCCTCGGTCATCACGAGCATGTTGAGATCGAGCAGCTTGCCGGGGAAGGGATCGTTGCCCGGCGGGATCACCTGCTCCACGATCAGCACCCGGGCGCCGGGGGCCATGGCGGCGCGGATCCGGCCCAGGATCGTGCTGCAGGCCGCATCACCCCAGTCGTGGATGATGTGCTTCAGCAGGTAGGTATCGGCAGCGGCCGGAGCTTCGCTGAAGAAATCGCCCCCCTGCACGCGCAGTCGGCCCTCCAGCTCCGGCGGAACCAGCACCGGTGCCACCACCTGGGGCTGATCGAACAGGGTGCCGCGCATGGCGGGGTGGGCTCTGAGCAGCCGCTGCAGCAGCTCGCCCCGGCCGCCTCCCACATCGACCAGATGGCCGATGCCGTTGAAGTCGTAGGCGGCCAGCATCGCCTCGGTCTCCTGGCGCGAAAAGTCGGTCATGGCGCCATCGAAGATCGCGCCCCGCTCCGGATTGCGCTGGTACCAGCCGAACACCGAATCGCCGGTGCGGTGGCGGAATGCGTTCTCGCCGGTGCGCACGCTGTGCAGCAGATCGTCCCAGCTCTGGTAGTGCTCCACGCCGAGCATCCGGGCGAACTGCCGCAGCGACTGCGGGTGGTCGCTGCGCAGCAGTTCCGCCAGGGGGGTAAGGGCAAAGCGGCGTGGCCCCGTCTCCTGGAACAGGCCGAGGCTGGCCAGCCCCCGCAGCAGCCGGAACAGGCTGTCGGCATGGGCGCCGGTGGCGGCGGCGAGCTCCTCCACCGGCCGCTCGCCGCCCGCGAGTTGATCGGCCACCCCGAGTTCGGCGGCCACATGGATCATCTGGGTCACCCAGGCGCCGCTGGCCAGCGCCAGCAGCTGATCGGCGGGGGTGCGTTCGGGGGCCATGGCGCGCGTCCGGATCTGATTCGCTATAGCGACTCCAGGCCGGAGCGTCACGGGCCATGGCGCCAGCCATGGGGCCCGGACAGTGAAGCGGCAGGGGGAACGGTTGCCGAACCGGCCGACAGTCGCAATCATCCCGCCAGCGTCGTTTCCCCCAGATTCCCCGTGCTCCATCGGGCAGCCGCTGCCGAGGCCGTTCCCCAGTCACCAGCTGACTTCGCTCGCGTCCCCATGGTTGGGCCGGGGATGCGGCGGCTCCCCCTGCTGCTGCTGGCTGCCGCTCTGCCGTTCGGCGGCCCCGCCCGGGCGGTGCCCGGGCCGGGGCCCACGCCCGAGGCCCGCCTGGCGCAGCCCGCCTGCCGCGCGGCCCTGGCGCTGGCGGCCGAGGCTCCGGCGGCGCGCCTGTTGGCGGCCGATCCCGATCTGCTGCCAACAGGCGGCCGAACCCGCCTGCCGCGCCCAGGATCCCCTGGCCCGCCTGGAGCGGCTCGAACGGGAGCTGGCCGCTTCCCGGGAGCGCATGGCGGCCCAGCAGGCCCAGCTCGCCGCCGAAGCCAGCCGTCAGGAGGCCCTGGCCCAGGATCTGGCCCAGCTGCGGCGCCAGCTCGGCGCCGCGCTGCCGGTGCCGCCGGCCACGGTCACCAGCGGAGCGACGGCATCAGCCCCTTCCGGATCAGCTCCCCCCGGATCAGCAACCGCCGGGTCAGCCCCCACCGGATCAGTGGCCAACGGATCGGCGGCCAACGGGCTGTCAACGGCCAGCGAGCCGCTGCGCTACACCCCGGGCAAGGGTTTCACCCTGCAGGCCGGCGGCAGCAGCCTGCGGGTGTGGGCCGAGGCCCGGCTGCTCGGCTTCTCCAGCAGCCGCTACACCTTCATCCGGGCCAGCCGCTGGTGGTCAGTCCCAAGGAACCGGATCACTCCTACGACATCTCGGCCCAGCAGAGCACGGTGTCGGCGGCGTTCCAGGGGCCGAAGTGGGGCTCCTGGACCCCCGGCGCCTACGCCCTGTTCACCCTGCAGGACAACCTGCTGGCCGAGGGCTACAGCTTCACGCCGGTGGCCTTCTACGGCGAGATCGGCGATGGCGGCTGGCGTTTCGCAGCCGGTCAGAATTTTGATGTCTTCGCTCCCCGCGATCCCGACACCCTGCCCAGCGGCAAGCTGGCGGCCACCGGCAACCCTGGCGCTTATCGCCCCCAGTTCCGGGTGGAGCGCAACTTCACGGCGGGCAGCGGTTTCGGCGGTGTTCTGCAGCTGGCGGCCTCCTCGCCGATCACCACCGCCCTGCCCGACAGCCTCGATCTGGCCGATCTGCCCAGTCAGGAGCTGGTGGAGGACAACGGCTGGCCGAACGTGGAAGCCCGGCTCAACCTCGGCTTCGGTCCCTTCGCCGATCGCGCCGGCGGTCGCCGGCTGCGGCCGCTGGAGCTCGGTCTCTCGGGGGTGATCGGCCAGCTGCGGGTGCTTGACAACATCCGCGCCAGCGCACCGCTCAGCCTTGAGGCGGATCGCAGCGTCGTGACGGTGTGGGGTGCGGCCTTCGATGGCCAGCTGGCCATCGGCCGGCGCTTCGGCCTCAGCGGCGAGCTGTACACCGGCCAGGGGCTGGGCGAATACATGGCCGGCATTTTCCAGACCTACAACCGCGCCACCAACCGGGCGGTGCCCACCAGTGGCGGCTGGGGACAGCTCTATGCGTATCCCGCCGACAACCTGCGCCTGGCCGTGGGCTACGGCATCGACAACGCCAGCGACTCCGGCCTGTTCGGACTGACGCTGAACAGCACGCTGTTCGCCAGCCTGGCCTGGGATGTGAACCCCTGGCTGCAGCTGGGGCTCGAGGGCAATTACAAGCTCACCACCTACGACAGCTTCGGCGACAAGGACGCCTGGGTCGTGATCAGCCAGGTGCTGTTCCGGCTCTGATCGTCTCCCACGCCTCAGACGCCGCGGCCTGCCCGGCGACCCTCTCCGGGATCCCGACGTCACCACGAGCTCGCCTTGCCATGGGCCGCCGACTGAGGGCGCTCAGCCTGGTCGCCAGCCTGCTGCAGGCCTTCGGCCCGTCGGGGCACACCAGGACGGCCGCCCCTGCCCCGAAGAACCCGGGTCAGGACTCTTGAACCGCGGATCCCTCGGTCACGGGCCCCCTGGCCGCTCTCCCAGGGCCGCTGGACCGGGCCAGCCAGGAGGCCCCGCTCAAGCCGCTCCTGCCGCCGCCCGACAGCGAGCCGCTGCTGCTCCCGGGCCCGGTGGCGCCCCTGAGCCCTCTGGAGGCGACCCGGTTCAGCGCCACCAGCAGCCTGCGGATGGATGTGCGCTGGTGGCTGGCGGCAGCTGCCGGCTGTCCGTCCTGCTGCGCAACTCGTCGGTGGAGGGGATGCATCCGGTGCGCCTCTATGGCCTCAGCTCCGACCGGTCCGGACCGGAGTCCATCGGCACCTGGTTGATCGAGGTCCTCTCTCAGGCCGAGTGAAGCGCTTCTCCCCGCCCCGCTCCCTACTGTGAGGGCACTTCCGCCACCGCCGGACCGCGCCGTGACCAGCACCGTTCCTCCGCTCGCCCCGTCCGGTTCCGCCCCTGATCCCGCCGCCCTCGCCCCCGGGGTGCGCCCCGATCCCCTCGGGCGTTTCGGCGTCTTCGGCGGCCAGTACGTGCCCGAGACCCTGATGCCGGCCCTGGCCGAGCTCGAGACCGCCGCCGCCGAGGCCTGGGCGGATCCCGCCTTCACCGATCGGCTCAACCACCTGCTGCGCACCTACGTGGGCCGGCCCTCACCCCTCTACGAGGCCGAGCGGCTCACCGAGCATTACCGCCGACCGGAGGGCGGCCCGCGCATCTGGCTCAAGCGCGAGGACCTCAACCACACCGGCGCCCACAAGATCAACAATGCCCTCGGCCAGGCCCTCCTGGCTCTGCGGATGGGCAAGCAGCGGATCATCGCCGAGACCGGCGCCGGCCAGCACGGCGTGGCCACCGCCACCGTCTGCGCCCGCTTCGGCCTGGAGTGCGTGATCTACATGGGCGCCGAGGACATGCGCCGCCAGGCCCTCAACGTGTTCCGCATGCGCCTGCTGGGCGCCAGGGTGCAGCCGGTCACCGCCGGCACCGCCACACTCAAGGACGCCACCAGCGAGGCGATCCGCGACTGGGTGACCAACGTGGAAACCACCCACTACATCCTCGGCTCGGTGGCCGGGCCCCACCCCTACCCGATGCTGGTGCGCGATTTCCACGCCTGCATCGGCATTGAGGCGAAGCAGCAGTGCCAGGAGGCCTTCGGCCGCCTGCCCGATGTGCTGGTGGCCTGTGTGGGCGGCGGCTCCAACGCCATGGGGCTGTTCCATCCGTTCGTGCAGGACGCCTCGGTGCGCCTGATCGGTGTGGAGGCGGCTGGCGAGGGGGTGGCCAGCGGCCGCCACGCCGCCACCATCACCGAGGGCCGGGTGGGGGTGCTGCACGGGGCCATGAGCCTGCTGCTGCAGGACGCTGAAGGCCAGGTTCAGGAGGCCCACTCGATCAGCGCCGGTCTCGATTACCCGGGCGTCGGCCCGGAGCACAGCTACCTCAAGACCATCGGCCGGGCCGAATATGCCGCCGTCACCGATGCCGAGGCGCTCGACGCCCTGCAGCAGCTGTGCCGGCTCGAGGGCATCATTCCGGCCCTGGAAACCGCCCATGCCTTTGCCTGGCTCGACAAGCTCTGCCCCACCCTGGCCCCTGGGACCGAGGTGGTGGTGAACCTCTCCGGCCGCGGCGACAAGGACGTGAACACGGTGGCCGAGCGCCTGGGCGAGGGACTGGCGGGCTGATGCCCGGCTGGGTTCATGGTCTGAGCCCTTAAAAAGGGCGTGTTAGTGCCATCAAGACAGGACATGTTTGTTGTGAACCAATCAGTGGTCAGTACTGTTTTGCGGCTGCAGAAGTCTTTGCTGCAGAAGTCTTTTTGGGGCACCGAGCCCTGCCGCCGAGCCGCCCTTCCGTGGAGGCCCAGGCGCCTCAGCGGATTGCTTCCTGCGTCCTGCGGCAGGCTCGCCCTGGTCGGGGTGGCGGTCAGCGGCCTGGCTGCGCCGGTCGCCCCCGTAAGAGCCGAGGAGAGCACCTTGCCTTATGTGGGGATCGTGGTGATGGCAGGACTTGGTAAGTGCTATCACCAACAGGGAATCATCCCCTTTGAACGGTACGTGTACGGCATGATGGAACTGGCCAAGAAGCGGTTCGGCATGGAGCGGGATCAGGTCATCACCCTGATGCAGGGCCCCACCTTTAAGGCCGACATGGAGACGTACATCCAGTCGGAGGGTGGCTGTCGCGCCCTCGCCGATGAATACAAGAGCAAGACGAAGTAGGCCGGCCGAACAGGAGCTGAGGATCGGCGCGTTCCCCCGATCTCAGGGCCGGTCGATCCTCAGAGGGGATCTTCCTCCCAGGGAAACCGGGGCAGTCGATCGAGGGCCTCCTGCATCGCCCGCGACCACACCTCCATCGTGCGGGTGATTTCGGCGCTGCCCTTGTCGAAGCGCAGCCGGCGCGACAGCCGCAGCGTATCGGTGGGCATCAGCGCGATATCGAACGGCGGCCCCACCGTGAGGTTGGAGCGCCGGGTGATGATCTGCGACACCAGGCACAACCGGGCGGCATCCTCCAGGGAGAGGCCGGTATGGCCGATCGAATCGAGGGGAGGTTTGCCGTATTTGCTCTCGCCGATCTGCAGAAAGGGGGTTTCGGAGGTGGCCATCACCGAGTTGCCCTGGGGGTAGATCAGGAACAGCCCGTGGGGCTGGCCGGTGATCTGGCCGCCGAGGATGAAGCTGGCTTCCCCACTCGCTCCCGTCTGCTGCAGCGTTGCCGCATGGGCCTGCTGCACCTCCACGCTCAGCCGACCGACATAATCCGCCGCCTCGAACAGATACCGGGCGCTGAGCAGATCGGGGAGCTCCGCCCCGGCGGCCGCGGTGGTCCCGCCGGAGCCCGGCACCGGCGCGTCCCGGTGCTCGAGATCGCGGCGGATGCGATTGAGCACCGCCTGGGTGGTGGCCAGGTTGCCGGCGGCCATCAGCACGAACAGCCGGTCGCCCGCCGGCTGGAACACGTGCATCTTGGTGTAGGTGGAGATGTAATCCACCCCCGCATTCGTGCGCGAGTCGGAGGCAAAGACCAGGCCCGCCTTCAGCAGGAATCCAACGCAGTAGGTCATTCGCTGTAGGTCATCGGCCGCAGTGGGTCATCCGCAATCGCTCATCGCCGGCTCAGCTCAACAGCCGCTGCAGCAGCCCCGCCACCGATTGCACCGCCGAGCGGGCCGTGGCATAGGCCATCCGCATCGGTCCCACCAGCGCCACCTGCCCTTCGCCGCCATCGGCGGTGCGGTAGGTGGCCTGGACGACGCTGCACTGGCCCAGGGCCGGTTCGGGATGTTCGTTGCCGATCCAGATCGCCTCACCGGGCCCGAGCACCTGTTCGGGGTGGTGTTCCACCAGCTGCACGAGCGGCAGCAGGGTGGAGGTGCGGCCGAATTCGGGCTGGCCCAGCAACCCGCCCAGACCCGCCGCCACCACGCCATCGGAGCGCTCGGGGGCGGCGCAGGCATGGTTCTCCAGCGCCTGCCGCAGCAGGGTGCCGCTGAGCCGCAGTTCCTCCGGCATCCGCTCCCAGGCGATCGTGCCGCCCCGTCCCTGGCGCAGCTGGTTGTTGGCCCAGCGCTCCAGTACCGGCAGGCTGCTGAGGCCGCCATGGGGAAGCCGCAGGTTGAGGCTGGTGGTCAGGGCCGGGCTCTGGACCAGGAACACCAGCATCCGATCGGCGCTGGCCACCAGCCGGATCTCCTGCAGACCGGGCCCGGGGCGCCGCGGCCGGGTGATCAGGCTGAGCACCCCGGTGAAGCCCGCCAGGCGCCGCGCCAGATGCAGCAGCAGGTCATCGAGGGCGGCCCATTGCAGGCTCAGGCCCGCCAGCTCCCGATCCAGCCGCAGGACGGCGGGTCCGGGGGCCGGGAGCAGCCGGTCGACGTAGTGGCGATAACCCAGCTGGCTGGGGATCCGACCGGCGGAGGTGTGGGGCTGGGTCAGCAGGCCCCTGAGCTCCAGCGCCCCCATCGCCGATCGCACGGTGGCCGGGCTGGCCGGGAGGCCGAAGCGCCGCACCAGGGTGGTGCTGCCCACCGGTTCCACGGTGTCGACGTAGTGCTGCACGGTGGCCTGGAGCACCTCCTGTTGCCGGCGCGGCAGGGACTCCACAGGGGTGCGGGGATCACGGCGTGGGCCGATCGTAGGGACATGGACTCAGTAGCGGGGCACCGACGGATCGACCTCCACGCTCCAGGCGTCGATCCCGCCCTGCAGGTTCCAGACTTCCCCGTAGCCCTGTTCCTGGATCAGCCAGCAGCCCAGATGCCAGCTGCGCACCCCGGCGTGGCAGAGCACGGCCACCGGCTGCCCGGGATCCACCAGCTCCTTCACCCGCTCCAGCCAGTCCGCCGAGCGGCTCAGCGGCAGGTGCACCACGGCATGGGGCAGGCGGGCCATCGTCAGTTCGGCCTCTTCGCGCACATCCACCAGCTGGATCGGTTCGCCGCGCTGCAGTCGGCTGTGGAGGTCCTGGGCGCTGATCGGCTGGGGCTGGTTCATCGGGGGGCGCGACCGCGGGGGCGGGGGCAGGATGGGACCCATCCTGATGGAGGCGCATGAAGGCCCGCCCGTTCCTGGCCACGGTGCTGGCGGTGGTGATCGCCCTGGTCGGCCTCGGACTGGGAGGGTGGTGGCTGGTGTGGCTGCACAGTCCGCTGCAGCTGGCGCGCCGGCCCCTGGAGGTGCCTCGCGCTGCCCGCTTCGTGCCCCGCAAGGCGCCACTGGCCCTTTATCTGTTCACCGATGGCGGCGAACCGGTCGCCTACGCCCGGGCCGTGGCCGATGGTCGCCGCCGCCGGGTCGCCGCCGAGGCGATCGAGGGGCTGCGGGATGGGGCCTTCGCCGCCGCTGGCCTCGATTACCGCAATGAACTGGAGTCCTGGCTGGCGGCGCCGGTGAGCCTGGCCCTGTTCGACACCCCGGCCCCCCAGGATGAGCCTGGTCCGGAGGTGGGTGGCGATGGCGGCTGGCTGCTGGTGCTCGGCAGCCGCGATGCCGATGGCGCCCGTCGCTTCCTGCAGCGCTTCTGGCAGACCCGCTCCCTCGCCGGCACCGATCTGCAGGTGAGCCGTTACCGGGGCATGGGGCTGATCAGCGGTCGCGGAGCCCTGGCCGGCCAGCGGGCGCTGCCCCTGGCCACGGCACTGGTGGACGACGATCTGGTGCTGATCGCCTCCGGCCGCGGCATTCTCGAGCAGGCCCTGGATGTGTCCCAGATCGCCGAGCTCAACCAGGCGGGCCAGCCCGGATTCGCCGCCCGGCTTGATCAGCTCGGGCCGGCGGCGGCGCTGCTGCTGGCCAGGCCGCCGGCGATCGAACGCTGGCTGGGCCTGCCGCTCCCCCCCAGCGGCGACGACCGCCCGACCGCCCTGATCGCCGCGCTCCGGCCGGAGGGACGCGCCCTGCTGCTGCGGGGGCACCTGGATCTGCCAGGGCCGCTGCCGGCCATCGGCTCCCTGACCCCCGAGCGACGTGAGGCCCTGCTCGCGGGCCGGCGCGGCGATGCGGCCAGCCTCGCCCTGTTCCAGGATCCCGCCGCCCTGCTCCGGGTGCCCCTGCTGGCGCCATTGCTGGAGCGGGCGCTGGTCCCGATCAGCGGCCCGGCGGCCGGTCCCCTGCCGGCCCTGGTGGCCGGTGCCGACAGCGACGCGCTGCTGGCGGCCGACGGCGACGACGGCTGGCTGCTGGGAACCGGCGTCGATCGGCCCGATCCCGCCGCCCTGGAGGCTCCCCTCGCCGCCGAGGGACTGATTCCCGCCCCGCTCGAGCTGGCCGACCGCTCCTTGCTGGTCTGGACGCGCCTGGCCGCCTCCGCCCGCGGCGTCCGCCGGGGCGGTGATGGTCTGGAAGCCTCCCTGGCGGGCTGGCGCGATGGGCAGGGGGCCCTGGCCTGGTGGGGCGGCCGCCTGCAACTGGCGGAGGCCCGCCCGAGCGCGGGCTCTGAGCGGCGGGCGCGCCAGCTGGAGACGCTCGCTTCGCCCACCGCGCCCTTCCAGTGGGCCCTGGCCCCCGTCCCCGCCCGGGAGCTGCTGCACGGCCTGGTCCCGTGGCGTCTGCTCTCGAGCCTCGCCGGCGCCAGCCTCGAAGACCCCGTCAACGGGGTGACCGTCGCCCTGGAACCGCAGCAGGGGGGCCTGGGGGTGGAGGCGCGGATCGGTTTCGAGTGACCACCGCGCGAGAGCAGGCCTCGCCGCCGCCGGCCACGCGACGGACCGCCCGCTCCCCCCTGCGACTCTCCCCAAGTTCACCCCGTCACGATGGCCGCTGATCTGTTGCTGCTCCGCCACGGCATCGCCGCCGAACGCGCCCTCGGCCAGCCCGATGACGGGCGCGAGCTGACCGAAGCCGGTCGCCGCCGAACCCGCGCCGTGCTGGAGCGGCTGGTGGCCTCGGGGCTGCGGGCCGATCGCCTGCTGGCCAGTCCCCTGGCCCGGGCCCGGCAGACCGCCGAGCTGGCCGTTTCCGCCGGCCTGGCCCCCCGGCTTGATCTGGCGGAGGCCCTGGCCCCCGGTGGGGATCCACTGCCGCTGATCGCTTCCTGGATGGCGGATCTCGGCGGCGCCGCCCAGGGGCAGGCTGGTGCTGGGGCCGGGCGTGGCCCTGGCGGCCCTGGCTCTGCTGCTGGCCGTGGCGGCCGCCGGCGTCTGGCCCTGGTGGGCCATGAGCCCGATCTGGGCACCCTGGCGGCCCGGCTGATCGGTGCCGCCCCCGGCTCGATCGACCTGCGCAAGGCCGGCCTGGCCGTTCTGCGGCTGCCCGGGCCGGCGATTCCCGGTGGACTGGAGGGCCGGGCCCGGCTGCGGCTGCTGATCGCCCCCCGGCTGCTGCTGCCCGGCGGCTGACGGGGCCACCGGTGGACCTGGCAGTCAGCGCTACGGCGCGGGCGCCTGGCGCCCGCGTAGGTTCGCCCCATCGCTGTCATTACGCCCCCCTTCGCCATGGATCCAGAGACCACCGGCGCGGAGACCCCGGCTCCGGAGAGCCCGGCCGGCCAGGGGCCCGATCCGTCCGTGCGGCCAGCCTTCCGCCCCGGACTGGAGGGGGTCCCGGCCACCCAGTCGGCGATCTGCGACATCGACGGTAACCGCGGCCAGCTCACCTACCGCGGCTATCCCCTTGACCAGCTCGCCAGGCGCAGCAGCTTCCTGGAGACGGCCTATCTGCTGATCTGGGGGGAGTTGCCCACGATCTTTCTGCTGCGCGAATTCGAGCAGGAGGTGCAGATGCACCGGCGGGTCAGTTTCCGCATCCGCGACATGATGAAGTGCTTCCCGGCCTCGGGCCATCCGATGGATGCGCTGCAGGCCAGCGCCGCTTCGCTGGGACTGTTCTATTCGCGGCGCGCGCTCAACGACCCGCAGTACATCTTCGATGCGGTGGTGCGGTTGATCGCCAAGATCCCGACGATGGTGGCGGCCTTCCAGCTGATCCGCAAGGGCCAGGATCCGATCCAGCCCCGCGACGATCTCTCCTACGCGGCCAACTTCCTCTACATGCTCACCGAACGGGAGCCCGATCCGCTGGCCGCTCGCCTGTTCGATGCCTGCCTGATCCTGCACGCCGAGCACAGCCTCAACGCCAGCACCTTCAGCGCCCGGGTCACCGCCAGCACCCTCACCGATCCCTACGCGGTGGTGGCCTCGGCGGTGGGCACCCTCGCCGGTCCCCTGCACGGGGGCGCCAACGAGGACGTGCTGGAGATGCTCGAGGAGATCGGCAGTGTCGATCGGGTGGAGGCCTGGCTCGATGACGCGATGGCCTCCAAGAAGAAGATCATGGGCTTTGGCCACCGCGAATACCGGGTCAAGGATCCCCGCGCCGTGATCCTGCAGGGCCTGGCCGAGGAGCTGTTCCAGCGTTTCGGCCACGACGACATGTACGACGTGGCGGTGCGGCTCGAGCAGGTGGCGGCCGATCGCCTCGGCCCGAAGGGCATCTACCCCAACGTCGACTTCTACTCGGGGCTCGTCTACCGCAAGCTCGGCATCCCCCGCGACCTGTTCACCCCGATCTTCGCCATCGCCCGCACGGCCGGCTGGCTGGCCCACTGGCGGGAGCAGATCGGCGCCAACCGCATCTTCCGGCCCACCCAGATCTACACGGGGTCGGCCCCGCGCGACTGGCTGCCGTTGGAATGCCGACCGACGACGCCCGTTCCGGCCTAAGTTGCCCCCCTCCCCGCATCCCGCGATGGTGTCGACCCCGATGGTCAGTGCCGGCCTCGATCTGCAGGCCAGCTTCGTCGAGGCCCTGTCCGCGCTCGGCGTGGGTCCTGGGGTGGCTCGCCTCCTCTGGCTCCCCTTGCCCATGGTCACCGTGCTGGTGGCCGCCGTGGTCGGTGTGCTCGTGAACGTCTGGCTGGAGCGCAAGATCTCCGCCGCCGTCCAGCAGCGCATCGGTCCCGAGTACGCCGGCCCGCTCGGCGTGCTGCAGCCGATGGCCGACGGCCTCAAGCTGGTGTTCAAGGAGGACATCATCCCGGCCCGGGCCGATGGCCTGTTGTTCACCCTCGGCCCGGTGCTGGTGCTGGTGCCCGTGATCCTGTCCTGGCTGGTGGTTCCGTTCGGCCAGAACCTGCTGATCAGCAATGTCGGGGTCGGCATCTTCCTCTGGATCGCCCTCAGCTCGATTCAGCCGATCGGCCTGCTGATGAGTGGCTACTCCAGCAACAACAAGTATTCGCTGCTCGGCGGTCTGCGGGCGGCGGCCCAGTCGATCAGCTACGAGATCCCCCTGGCCCTGGCCGTGCTGGCGGTGGTGATGATGAGCAACTCCCTCAGCACCGTCGACATCGTCAATCAGCAGGCCGGCGCCGGCATTCTCAGCTGGAACATCTGGCGTCAGCCGGTGGGCTTCGTGATCTTCTGGATCTGCGCCCTGGCGGAGTGCGAACGCCTCCCCTTCGACCTGCCTGAGGCCGAGGAGGAACTGGTCGCCGGTTACCAGACCGAATACGCCGGCATGAAGTTTGCCCTGTTTTATCTGGGCAGCTACATCAATCTGGTGCTCTCGGCCCTGCTGGTGGCCGTTCTCTACCTTGGCGGCTGGAGCTTCCCGGTTCCTGTCGAGTGGATCGCCGGCACCTTCGGTCTGCCGGTGGATGCACCGGTTCTGCAGGTCGTCACCGGCACCCTCGGCATCGTGATGACCGTGCTGAAGGCCTACCTGCTGGTCTTCTTCGCCATTCTGCTGCGCTGGACCGTTCCCCGGGTCCGGATCGACCAGCTTCTCGATCTGGGCTGGAAGTTCCTGCTGCCCGTCGCCCTGGTGAACCTGCTGATCACCGCGGCGCTCAAGCTGGCGTTCCCCGCCGTCTTCGGGGGCTGACTCCCGCCAGTTCTTCTGTTCAGGGGCCATCATGGTCCCACCACCGTTCTCCGCCTGTTCCCCCCGATGTTCGGGTTCCTCAAGAAAGTCGGTGATTACACCAAGGATGCTGTGGGTGCGGCCCAGACCCTGGGCCAGGGCCTCTCGGTCACCTTTGACCACCTGCGCCGCCGGCCGATCACGGTGCAGTATCCCTACGAAAAACTGATTCCCTCAGAGCGTTACCGCGGCCGCATCCACTACGAATTCGACAAGTGCATCGCTTGTGAGGTGTGCGTGCGGGTCTGTCCGATCAATCTGCCGGTGGTGGATTGGGTGATGAACAAGGCCACCAAGAAGAAGGAGCTGCGCAATTACTCCATCGATTTCGGGGTGTGCATCTTCTGTGGGAACTGCGTGGAGTACTGCCCCACCAACTGCCTCTCGATGACCGAGGAGTATGAGCTGTCGGCGTTTGATCGTCACAGCCTCAATTACGACAACGTCGCCCTCGGCCGCCTGCCCACCAGCGTCACCACCGATCCTGCGGTGATCCCCCTGCGCGAGCTCGCCTATCTGCCCAAGGGCGAGATGGATCCCCATGGGGTTCCCGCCAGCGCCCCCCGGGCAGGCAGACTGCCCCAGCCTGCGGCCAGCAACGGAGAGCCCTCCTGATGACGATCGCCTCCACCACCCAGCAGGTCTGCTTCGCCCTGCTTTCGGCCACCGTCGTGTTCGGCGCCCTCGGCGTCGTGCTGCTGCCGAACATCGTCTATTCCGCTTTCCTGCTGGCCGGTGTGTTTCTGGCCGTCAGCGGCCTCTACCTGCTGCTCAACGCCAGCTTCGTCGCCGCCGCCCAGATCCTGGTCTATGTCGGGGCGGTCAACGTGCTGATCCTGTTCGCGATCATGCTCGTGAACAAGAAGGAAAATCTGGCGGCCATCCCCGGGCTGGCCCTGCGCCGTGCCCTGTCCGCTCTGGTCTGCGCCGGCCTGTTCGGCCTGCTGCTGCGGGTGGTCTTCACCACCCCCTGGGCCCTGCCCGGTCCGGTGCCCGTAGGCGAGGAGGCCACGATCCGGATCGGTGAACACCTGTTCAGCGACTATCTGCTTCCCTTCGAACTGGCTTCGGTGCTGCTGCTGATGGCCATGATCGGGGCCATCGTGCTTGCCCGCCGCGATGTCTTCGCCAGCGACGTGATCACCGGCGAACCGGCCGATCAGGGGCTGCTTGAGAAAGCCCGCTCGCCGCTGCTGATCGAGACCGCCGATTCCCAGCTTCAGGAGACCCGCTGATGTCCGAGTCCTTCATCCCTCTTCAGGCCTTCCTGGTGGTGGCCGCCGTGCTGTTCTGCACCGGCGTCTGGGGCCTGATCAACAGCCGCAATGCCGTGCGGGTGCTGATGAGCATCGAGCTCATGCTCAATGCCGTCAACATCAACCTGATGGCCTTCTCCAGCTATGTCGATGGCCAGCTGGTGCGTGGTCAGGTGTTCGCCATCTTCGTGATCACCGTGGCCGCCGCCGAGGCCGCCGTCGGTCTGGCGATCCTGCTCTCCCTCTACCGCAACCGCGAGACGGTCGACATGGAGCGCTTCAACCTGCTCCGCTGGTAGACGGCACTGCCGCCGTGCTGTTGCGCCGCGTCTGGTTGATCGTGCGCACGGCGAGTCCGGTGGCTCGCCGTCAGGCTTCCCTCTGCCGGACAGAACTCGAGCGTCGTGGTGCGCGGGTGGCGATCGCCGCCAGTGGTCCCTCCGCCGATCCCCTGCCCGGTCTGCTGGCCACCGAACCCGAGCTTCCTGATCTGGCGGTGGTTCTCGGTGGTGACGGCACTGTTCTCGGGGCGGCCCGCCACCTGGCCTGCCATGGCGTGCCGATTCTGAGTTTCAACGTGGGCGGTCACCTCGGTTTCCTGACCCATGATCCCCGGCTGTTGCGGGGCGACGATGGCAGCGATGGCACCGGGTCGGGCCTCTGGCAGCGGTTGGAGAACGATGCCTTCGCCCTCGAGCGACGGATGATGCTGGAGGCCCGTGTCGATCGGGGTGATGGCGGCGACCCCGGGGCTCCCGCCCACGTGGCTCTTAACGATCTCTACCTGCGCCCCTGCCCCGACAACCAGGCGGCCACCTGCGTGCTGGAGCTGGAGATCGACGGCGAGATCGTCGACCAGTACCGCGGTGATGGGCTGATCTTCGCCACCCCCACCGGGTCGACCGGATATGCGATGAATGCCGGTGGGCCAATCCTCCATCCCGGCATCGAGGCGATCGTGGTCACTCCCATCTGTCCGATGAGCCTCTCCAGCCGTCCGGTGGTGGTGCCACCGCGCTCACGCCTCTGCGTCTGGCCCCTCGGCGGCAGTGGTCCGTCGGTGCGCCTCTGGCACGACGGCGCCCCCGCCACCGACCTCGAACCCGGCGATCGCTGCATCGTGCAGCGCTCGGATGATCCGGCCCTGCTGCTGATCCTTGAGCAGAGCCCCTCCTATTACCGCACCCTCACCCACAAGCTGCACTGGGCGGGCAGCATCACCGCGGCCCAGCCGGGCGAGAACTAGCGCTGGCATCGGGCGGCCGCCCGATGCTGTCCGGCCGCGGCCCGTCGTCCCCGCCGCTGTCCGGCCGCCGGCCACAATGGCGCCGCGCCGGTGGGCCGATCCAAGGTCCTCTCCCCTCGGGATCGCCCGCTCCCCCTGCTCTTTCCGTCGAGTCGCCGCGATGGCCCTGGAAATCGAACGCCGCTTCCTGGTCCGTGCGGAGGACTGGCGGGCCCATGTCTGCTGGCAGGCCGAGCTCAGTCAGGGCTATCTGGTCGATGCCGGGCCCGGCCTCACCCTGCGGGTCCGGCTGAGCGAGCGGCCCGATCGGCAGCCCGAGGCCTGGCTCACGATCAAAGCCCCGCCGCCGGCGGCGGCCGATGGCCCCACTGCGGCGCTGACCCGGCTCGAGTACGAGTACCCGATTCCGCTGGCGGATGCCCGCGGCCTGCTGACCCTGGCCGGTCCCCGGGTCTGCAAGCGGCGCCACGGCCTGGATCTGGCTGGGGGCGAGTGGGTTGTGGATGTGTTCGCGGAGGCCAACGCGCCACTGGTGGTGGCGGAGGTGGAGCTGGCTTCGGCCGATGCTCCGCTCGTGATTCCTGCTTGGTGCGGTCGGGAGATCACCGGCCGCCACGACCTCAGCAATGCGGCCCTGGCCCGCCATCCCCTGGAGGCCTGGAGCGTCGAGGCGCGGCGCGAGCTGTTGGCTCCCCTGGCAGCCGGCGGAAGCACCCCTGAACTGGGATAGAGTAAATCCGAAGAAATCCCAAAGAAGCGGGTCGCCGGCGCCGGGGTTCCTCCCTCCCCACTGGCGGCACCGTTTCTCCCTGGTTCCTCCCGTTCGCTCGCCGCCTTTCGCCGTGATCGGCCTCTACGACCACCAGGGCATCCTCCGCTTTGCCGGCCCCTCCAGCTCGGACTGCCTGGCCTACGCCGAACTGTTCGGCCTGGCGGCGGACAGCTTCACACTGGAGAGTGTGGAGAAGATCGGGGTTCAGGAGAGCACGGCGGCATCCCTGCCGGCTCCCAGCCACTCGGGGCGGCGCCGCTGATCAGGGGCGCCGCCCTTCCCAGGCATTCACCTGTGACGGCACCGGGGGATGGCACCTGGGCTGGAGGAGACCCCCCCGTCCGGTGCTCACTCAGCCATCGTCCTGGAGGCTCGTGCGGCCTTCGAGCAGACAGCAATTGAAGCCATCACGGCAGATCTTGCCGTTGTCCATCGCCCAGTTCAGCAGGGCCACCCGGTTCTTGGCGCCGGTCTTGTTGAAGATATTGCTGACGTGATTGTCCACGGTGCGCTTGCTGATGGTCAGCCGCACCGCAATCTCTTGGTTGGTCAGTCCGGTGGCCACCAGTTCGATGATCTCCAATTCCCTCTCCGAGAGGTCGTGGCGGGTGGCGTCCCGCTCGGACATGGGCCCTCAGGCGCAGGAAGCTCACTGTAGGCAGGGTCTGCTCCATGATGGCCACCTGATGCGGGGACACGGTGCGGTTGCGGGAGGCTCTGGCTCAGGGGCGCTTTGCCATCACGGCTGAGGTCACTCCCCCCCGTGGCGGCGACGTCAGCCGCTCCCTGGCTGCCGCCACGGACCTGCGTGGCCTCGTCGATGCGGTGAATGTCACCGATGGCAGCCGGGCGGTGATGCGCATGAGCAGCCTGGCGGTGTGTCGCCTGCTGCTGGAGGCCGGCATCGAGCCGGTGCTGCAACTCACCTGCCGGGATCGCAACCGCATCGCCCTTCAGGCCGAGCTGCTCGGCGCCCATGCCCTCGGCCTGCCCAACGTGCTCTGTCTCACCGGTGATCCGGTGCGTGCCGGCGATCAAGGCGACGCCCGGCCGGTCAATGAATGGGAGGCCGTGCGCCTGCTCAAACAGGTGAGTGCCTTCAACGCGGGTCTGGATCCCGTGGCCGGCGCGCTGGCGGATGGCCCCACCGATCTGTTCGCCGGCGCCGCGGCCGATCCCCAGGCCGGCAGCTGGAGTGGCCTGGTGTCCCGGGTGAAGCGCAAGCACCAGGCCGGGGCCCGCTTTCTGCAGACCCAGATGGTGATGGACGCCCAGATGCTGCGGCGATTTGTCGAGGAGGTGAGCGCCCCGCTGGGATTGCCGGTGCTGGCGGGGGTGTTCCTGCTCAAGTCGGCCAGGAACGCCGAATTCATCAACCGGGTCGTGCCGGGCGCCAGCATTCCTGAGGCGATCATCGCGCGCCTGGCCGCCGCCGCTGACCCGGCCGCCGAGGGCGTGGCCATCGCTGCTGAACAGGTGGCCACCTACCGCGGCATCGCCCAGGGGGTGCATCTGATGGCCGTCAAGGCCGAGGAGAAAATCCCCGAGATCCTGCGCCTGGCTGGTTTAACGCGGGTTGAGAGCAAGATCGGTGCCGAGCAGCTCGGCCATGGCCTTCTGCTGCGGTGATGGAGCCACCACATCCTGTCTGCGGGCGTCGGTGATCAGCCAGTCGAGCGCCGCTTCCTGAAGGTCAAAGTGGTCGCCGTTGCGGTCGACGCAGTAGCGGCCGTAGACCAGCTTTTCAACGAGGCGCACGCCGGGGCCGATGCGGGAGTAATCGAAGATGATCGAGTTGTCGATCGTGGCTCCGGTGCAGATGTGGCAGCTGGGTCCGATCATGGCGGGGCCGATGATCGTGGCACCGTCGTCGATGCGGGACATGCCACCCACGTAGATGGGACCCTGGACCGTGATCCGATCCCAGTTGGCGGCCACATTGAGGCCGGTGAAGATGCCGGGCCGCACTTCCTTGCCAGGGATCTGAACCTGGCGGACATGCCCCTGCAGGACGCTGCGGATGGCCTGCCAGTAGTCGGGAACCTTGCCGATATCCACCCATTCGAACTCCATCGGCAGGGCATAGAAGGGTGCGCCCGCCTCTACCAGCTTGGGGAACAGGTCGGAGCCGATGTCGAAGGAGACGCCGCTCGGGATGTAGTCCAGAATCTCGGGCTCGAAGATATAGATGCCCGTGTTGATCATGTCGCTGGCGGCCTCTTCAACAGAGGGTTTCTCCTGGAAGGAGAGCACACGACCTTCCGCATCGGTGACCACCACTCCGTAGCTGCTGACCTGATCGCGGGGCACCCGCTTGGTGATCAGGCTGGCCATCGCTCCTTTCTGCTTGTGCCGCCGCACGGCCTCGGTCAGGTCGAGGTCGATCAGAGCGTCGCCGCAGAGCACCACGAAGGTGTCATCGAAGAAGTGGTTGAAATCCTGGATGCGGCGCAGGCCACCGGCGGAACCAAGAGCATCGCCGATCAGTTCACCATCCTCGATGCGGCCCTCAAAGCTGTAGGCGATCTGCACACCGAAGCGCTGCCCATCGCGAAAATAGTTCTCAATCTCCTCGGCGAGATGAGACACATTGACCATGATCTCATCAAACCCATGCTGGCGCAGAAGCTCAAGCAGAAACTCCATCACCGGCTTCTGCAGGATCGGAATCATCGGCTTGGGAGTGGTGTGCGTGATCGGCCGCACTCGGGTTCCCTTGCCTGCCGCCAGGATCATCGCCTTCATGGGCAGCGTCTATCGTCCATCGATGGCGCAAGCCTAGTGACTTCCTTCACGCCGCCAGCTGAGGGCGAGCCGGCCCCCTAGCTGACCCCTCGGGATCCTCCCAGCCGCTGGAAGGCGCTTCCGCCTCGGCGCGCAGGGCCCGCAGGCGCAGCGGGCCGAACAGGCCCGCCTCCTGCACCAGCTCCACCCGGCCCTGGGCGCACAGAAACAGCAGCGCCCAGAACACCCCGACCCGATCCCGGTCCAGGTCGTCCTCGTCCGCGGCCGGGACCGCCGTTTCCCAGAGGTGGACCAGCTCCTCGAAGGCCAGCCAGTCGCCATCCCCGCAGGGGCCCAGCCGCCCGCTGAGGAACCGGTTCAGGGCGGCGGTGGTCTCCGGCAGCTTTTCGCGGTGGGCCAGTCCCACCACCTGGGCGATGGCGGCCCGTTCGCTGTAGCGCCGCGAGCGGGAGCGGCGACGCCCCCCCTCCGGTTCCTGCTCCAGCCGCTCGGCGATGTCCTCGAGCTGGCGGATCAGTTCGCCGAGGGTCACGGGCCGTTGCAGTGGCGGTGGGGCCACCGGTCGGCGCCGCAGATGGCGCTCCGGCCGTGCCGGCAGCGACACCATCCAGGCCGGGGCCTCGTCGCCGGATTCCTCGGCCTCGAAACCGGCCTCCTCAAGAGGTTCGGGCGGGAAGGTGGAGGCCTCAAGCACCTCCGCCTTGAGGCCCACCAACACCGAGGCCGCCAGGAAGGCCTCGCTGCTCTCGGCCAGATCCTGCTCGTAGCTGCCGCCACTCACCGCCGCCAGGCGGGGTTGCTCGATCCGCTGGCGCAGCTGATCGAGGAAGCCATCGATCACCCCGATCACATCCACGTCCCAGGGATCGATCTCCCCGCGCAGGGCCGCTTCCTGCAGCAACCGGATCGCGAGTCTCGCTCCCGCTTCAGCCACCGAATTCCTGCGCGATCGGGCAAGACCGGCAGGGCTGCTCCTTGGAAAGGCCCCACCAAGGGACACGCTACCTGCAGTGTCCTGCCGGCGCCAGCTGCCCCGATGTGGGACGTCCGGCCATGGCCCGCCGCCGAGGGCCGCCCCGCGTTGGCTGCGTCAGCGCACCGCTACGGGCCGAGGCGAAGGCTTCCGGCGCAGGCCTCAGTCCACCGTGACCGACACGGTTTCGGTGGTGGTGCTGGCCGATCCCTCACGGGCGGCGGGCAGGAGGCCGAGCTGGGCATCCACCGTGGCCCGGTAGCGCTGGAGATCGTTCTCCAGTTCGCGGATCCGCACCTGCTGAGCTTCGAGCTCCCCTTCGTCCTGCAGGGTCTCCACCTTCTTCACCACGCCGCTCCAGACGGCGAAGATCCAGGCGGCGGTGGCGCCGATGCCGCCCACCACCAGCAGCAGCACGGCCAGGGGAAGGGTGGTGCTGACGCCGGGCAGGAAATGCACCGTGGTGGCGGCGGTGTTCTCCAGGGTGAACATCACCATCGCCAGGGCGAAGCTGAAGATCAGAAGAAAGTTCAGCTGACGCATCGTCGGAAGCTTGGGGGCACGACTCGGAACCGGAGCGTAGGCGCGCTATTGGCGTGGAGCACGTCCCCGGGTGCCGGCTGGACAGGTTCGTTAACCGCGCGGTTGGAGGTGCGGCCGTCGGGGCAGGGGAGGGCGGCCCGCAGTGGCCACCCCCTGGCACGACCTGCGCCCCAGGGGGAACGGGCTTGCCGGTTCGGCGCTCCGGCCCGAACGCCCTGGACGTCGGATCAGCTGGCCAGGGCGGGAGCCCGGAGGGGCATGGCGCCCGCCAGGGCGGCCGAGACCGCGCCCGGCCGCAGCACCGCCCCCCCCGGAGAGGCAGCGGCCTTCGGCAGGGCTCTGGTTTCCCGGTCGACGAGGCGCTCGATCGAGGCGCGGTAGCTGTCGGTCATCAGACGCGGATAGAGACCGATGCCGATGATCGGAACCAGCAGGCAGGAAATTACGTAGATCTCCCGCGGTTCGGCATCGACCAGGTGGGTGTGGGAGGCCAGCTCGGCATTCTCCTTGCCGAAGAAGATCTCGCGCAGCATCGACAGCAGATAGATCGGCGTCAGGATCACCCCCACCGCCGCCAGCACCGCGATCACGATCCGGAAGCTGAGGCTGTAGGCCTCACTGGTGGCGAAGCCCACAAACACCATCAGCTCGCTCACGAAGCCGCTCATGCCCGGCAGGGCGAGGGAGGCCAGGGAGCAGACGGTCCAGAGGGCGAACATCTTGCGCATCTTCTGGCCCACGCCGCCCATTTCATCGAGCTGCAGGGTGTGGGTGCGGTCGTAGGTGGCCCCCACCAGGAAGAACAGGCTGGCGCCGATCAGGCCGTGGCTCACCATCTGCAGCATGGCGCCACTGGTGCCCAGGGCGCTGAAGCTGCCGATGCCGATCAGCACGAAGCCCATATGGCTGATCGAGCTGTAGGCGATCTTGCGTTTGAGATTGCGCTGGGCGAACGAGGTGAGGGCGGCGTAGATGATGTTCACCACCCCCAGCACCACCAGAAGGGGCGCGAACTGGACGTGGGCCTCGGGCAGGATCTGGACGTTGAAGCGCAGCAGCGCGTAGCCGCCCATCTTCAGCAGGATGCCCGCCAGCAGCATGTGCACCGGCGCCGTGGCTTCACCGTGGGCGTCGGGGAGCCAGGTGTGCAGCGGCACGATCGGCAGCTTGACGCCGAAGGCGATCAGCAGGGCGGCATAGCAGAGCACCTGGAAGCCGGCCGGAAACCCTTTGGCCGCCAGGGTTGTGTACTCGAAGCTGGGGGTTCCTCCGCCGAAGAAGCCCATCGCCAGGGCGGCGAGCAGGATGAACAGGGAGCTGCCGGCGGTGTAGAGGATGAACTTGGTGGCGGCGTATTGGCGCTTCTTGCCGCCCCAGATGGCCAGCAGCAGGTACACCGGGATCAGCTCCAGCTCCCAGGCCAGGAAGAACAGCAGCATGTCCTGCACGGCGAACACCGCGATCTGGCCGCCGTCCATGGCCAGCAGCAGGAAATAGAACAGCTTCGGCTTGAAGGTCACCGGCCAGGCGGCCAGGCAGGCCAGGGCGGTGATGAAGCTGGTGAGCAGGATCAGCGGCATCGACAGGCCGTCGGCCCCCACCGACCAGGCCAGGCCTAGATCGGGGAGCCAGGAGACCCGCTCCACCAGCTGCAGTCCAGGCTCGGCCGGGTCGTAGCCGTTGAGGTAGCCGCCGACCGTGAACAGGAAGGTGACCAGCGCCACCCCGAGGGCATACCAACGGACCCGGCGGCCGTCGCCGGCGTCGGGCACGAAGGGAATCAGCAGGGAGGCGGCGATCGGAAACAGGATCGCGGCGCTCAGCCAGGGGAAGACCACAGGCCGAATCGATCGTCTGGGCGGAGTGTAGAAATCCCCGCCCGCCAAACTCAGTGCTGGTGGCGGTTGTCACACAACCTGTCGGCCGCGCGGGCGCCGGCCGAGCCCGTCCCAGACCCTGGCCGCACCGCTGGCGTCGCGGGCGCAGGCCTGACGCCTCGGGCCGGCAGCCATCGGGGCCAGCCGCTGGGGCCAGAGCTCCCCGAAGCCGCCCTGTTTCTGCCGGGGGTGGTCAGGGCAGGGGATCGGGGTGAAGCAAGGCCTGCAGGCGCTGTTGCAGCGGCGGATCCTCGGGGTTCTGCACCAGCAGACGGCCGAGCCAGCGGATGGCCTCCGCCCGCTCGCCCCGTTGCTCCGCCAGGTCCACCAGGCCCCCCCAGATCACCCGATCGGCCGCCGGCCAGTAGAGGTGGCGCAGGTATGGGTGGTGGCAGGCCGGATGCCAGGGCCCCAGCGGACCGTCGCCCTGCGTCCCCCGGTGACGCTCGACGATCCTCGCCCCTTCCTCCAGCCAGAAGCGGGCCCCGGCCTGGCGTCCGAGGGCCCGCAGGCTGACCACCAGCATCGTGATCGCCGGCAGATAGTCGGGCTGGATCGTCAGCAGCTCCGGCAGCAGCTGGACCACCGCGTTGAAGTCATTCAGCTGATAGCTGCAGCAGGCTTCGCGGTAGAGCCGGGCGGTGCGGTAGTGGTCGTCTTCGGGTGGGCGCAGGGATGGCAGCGCCAGGGGCAGGCGCCGCACCCGCTCCAGGGCCAGCGCCGGATCGCTCTCAGCGGCGCTGGCCTGCAGCTCGGCCTCATCGATCATCGGCAGCACCGGCCGGAACCGCTGCACGAACTCCCGCAGCCGCTGGTCGCGCAGTGCCGCCGTCAGCCCCAGGCGCTGCATGCGGGCCTCGAGCTGGGGGCGTTCCTGCTCCAGCAGCTCCAGCCCACGCTCCATCAGCTCCGGGCCGTAGTCGAAGCGCAGCTGCTCGCCGCATTGCGCGAAGCGCTCTGCGTCGTAGAGCAGCACCGCACAGCGCAGGCTGTTCATCAGCAGCGCCGGCACCCCCGCCGCCTGCCGATCGGGATGGCGGTCGGCGCTGTCCGGCAGCTGCAGCCCGTCGCTGGGCAGGAGATCGCTGCAGGCCGCCGGCGGCTCGCCCGGGGGGGCATCGGCGAAGGCGTCCTTGTAGAGGTGCCCGACCCTGAGGTCCTGATGCAACTGGCAGCGGTGGCCGTTCAGCCAGGCCCACATCGAGAGGAAGCGATCCTCATGGCCCCAGCCCTCGAGGAAATCGGGGAATCCCTCGAGCCGCGCGTACACCTGTCGCCGGATCGCGAAGAAGCCGCCGTTGACGAACGGCACCTCCACCCCGACCAGGGGGGTGTCCTGCAGGGGCACCCAGGCCGGCTGCTGATGGCAGAGGCGCCGGCTGGTGTAGACGTGCCCGGCCGTTCCCTGGCCGTTGCGGGTGTCGTAGCAGTCGAGCGCGAGCAGATCGCAGCCCGGGTCGCTGAAGCGCTGCTGCAGCTGTCGCCAGAGATCAGGCTGGGGGAACTCCAGGTGCGCGTCGAGGAACACCAGCACCTCGCCGCGGCAGCCGCGGGCGGCCTGGCGTCGCCCCCCCGAAACGCCCAGGGCGCTGGACACCCGTTGCAGCCGCAGCTGTCCCTGCCGGCGCCGCTCCAGCCAGGGATCCCGGTCGCAGAAGGCACTGCTGCCGTCACTGGAGGCGTCATCGAGCACCGACGCCTCAAGGCCGCCCTCCGGTGGCTCGAGTCCGAAGGCGGCCGTGAGTGTGCGCTCGAGATGGTCTCCCTCGTTGCGGCTGCCGATGATCAGGCTGAGCCAGGGGGCTGGTGGGGTCATGGCCCTGGGCCGATCAGGGCCGGCCGATGGTGAGGGTGACGCTGCCTTCGCCGCCATCGCGGGTGGGCATGCGCAGCATCACATCGAGCGGCAGTGGCAGGAGCTCTGTATTGGTGACGGTGAAGGTCTGGCTGGTGGGGTCGTAGTCGAGTTCGGCCGGCAACGGTCGGCCATCCGGCAGTGACGCCCGGCTCCGGCTGGCGATCCCGCCCGGAATGCTCGCCTCGACCACGCTCCGCGGCACCTGGTAGGTCAGGGTCAGACCAGGCGTCTGCAGGGCTGCGCCAGGCGACGGAACGCTGATCTCCGGTCGGAGGGTCACCGGTTGGCGCGCCGTGCCGGCCGGCACGGTGCCACTGGTGGGGCGCTCCCCGCGGGGCGTGGTGGGCACGGGCAGCGTGGGCATTGGAACCAGCGGGGGCTGGGGCGTGGGACCGACGGTGTTGGCTCCGGGCCCTGGTGTCGGTGTGGGACCGCCGCCGGTGGTGGTGCCAGCCGGGCTGGTGGGCCTTGGCGTGGGGCTGCCGACGGAAGCGGATGGCGTGGGTTGGGGGATGAGGCCGGGCCCTGGCGTTGGAACGGCCTGGGTGGGCGTGGGCGCGGCAGTGGGCCGAGCGGTGGGGACCTGAACCGGAGCGGAGGGAGTGGGCTGGGGAACGAGGCTGGGCCTGGGGGTTGGAACGGCCTGGGTGGGCGTGGGCGCGGCGGTGGGCCGAGCGGTGGGGACCTGAACCGGAGCGGAGGGAGTGGGCTGGGGAACGAGGCTGGGCCTGGGAGTGGGAACGGCCTGGGTGGGCGTGGGCGCGAGTGTGGGCCGAGCGGTGGGGACCTGAACC
>Ga0315900_10000651_pt1 | contig 59198 bp, 41 predicted proteins | sample LakEriMetagenome_FD_203521 | JGI IMG/M metagenome (GOLD analysis project Ga0315900, IMG submission 203521) | Freshwater fungal communities from buoy surface, Lake Erie, Ohio, United States - Buoy 12 MA114 | ecosystem: Environmental > Aquatic > Freshwater > Lake > Lake biofilm | place: USA: Lake... | reverse complement strand
ATGCGGGACCTCCTGATGGGTCCAGTACCCTTGGCGAAATGTGTAAACCATGTCCCCGAACGGGTGTAAAGGATGTGTCCGGGCTATACACCCACCCCAGCCCACCCCAGCCCAAGCGGCCCTGTCCATCACCACCAGGCGAGAGATCCACCAGGCCGGGCCGGGCGATCAGCCCCACTGGCAACCTGACCAATGCCCCACCAGGCCGGCGAAGCCAAAAAACAACAACCCCCGGCACAACATGCCGGGGGCTGAGGTTCAGTAAAACAGTTGGGGTCCGTTTGCCGAGGCGTGAACCTCGGCTGTCCGCAGAGCGGACGAGAGTGTGCTGACGAACTGGCTGTGGGTCGCCCCACGCTACGGATCGAAAAAGATCCGAGACAGGCCAGTCTAAGGAATCCCTTAGAAAGGAGGTGATCCAGCCGCAGGTTCTCCTACGGCTACCTTGTTACGACTTACTCCCAGTCATCGAGTTTGCCGTGGTTGCCACAGTACTGTGGCAGCTTCGGGCACCCCCGACTCCCATGAGTTGACGGGCGGTGTGTACAAGGCTCAGGAACACATTCACCGCGGCGTAGCTGATCCGCGATTACTAGCGATTCCGGCTTCATGCAGGCGGGTTGCAGCCTGCAATCCGAACTGGGGTGCATTTTTTGCGATTTGCTCCGCCTCGCGGCCTTGCGTCGCTTTGTATGCACCATTGTAGCACGTGTGCAACCCTGGGTGTAAGGGCCATGAGGACTTGACGTCATCCCCACCTTCCTCCGGTTTGACACCGGCAGTCTCGTTAGAGTCCTCGCCATAACGCGTTAGTAACTAACGACAAGGGTTGCGCTCGTTAAGGGACTTAACCCGACGCTTCACAGCACGAGCTGACGACAGCCATGCAGCACCTGTGATCGTTCCGACCTTGCGGCTGTCACTGATGTTTCCACCAGCTAATCCGACCATGTCAAACCCAGGTAAGGTTCTTCGCGTTGCTTCGAATTGAGCCACATGCTCCACCGCTTGTGTGAGCCCCCGTCAATTTCTTTGAGTTTTAGCCTTGCGACCGTACTCCCCAGGCGGTACGCTTACCAATTTCTCTACAATCCCGACGACGTCAGAGCCGCCGTGATTCAGCGTACATCGTTTAGGGCGTGGACTACCAGGGTATCTAATCCTGTTTGCTCCCCACGCTTTCGTGCCTCAGCGTCAGGAAAGCCCCAGTCGCCTGTCTTCACCTTTGGCATTCCGAATGATATCTACGCATTCCACCGCTCCACCATTCGTTCTAGCGACCTCTAGCTTCCTCAAGACTCACAGTTTGCCGTGCGGTTCCACCGTTGAGCAGTGGGCTTTCACACGACACTTATGAATCCGCCTACGCACCCTTTAAGCCCAGTGATTCCGACTAACGCTCGGGGCCTCTGTCTTACCGCGACTGCTGGCACAGAGTTAGTCGCCCCTTCCTCTGGGAATGATCAGTATTTCTATTCCCTGACAGCGGTTTACACGGCAAAGCCGCTTCATCCCGCACGCGGCATCGCTCCGTCAGGCTTTCGCCCATTGCGGAAGATTCGTCGCTGCAGCCTCCCGTAGGAGTCCGAACAGTGTCTCAGTTTCGATGTGGCAGGCCGTGCTCTCACACCTGCTACCCGTCGTAGCCTTGGTGAGCCTTTACCTCACCAACTAGCTGATAGGAAGATTGCCGATCCCAAGGCGATAAATCTTTGCTCCGAAGAGATCATGGAGTATTACCCACAGTTTCCCATGGCTATCCTCCACCTCAGGGTACGTTCAATCTCATTACTCACCCTTCCGCCACTGGCCCTTGCGGGCCCGTTCGACTTGCATGCTTTAACCATGCCGCCAGCGTTCAGTCTGAGCCAGAATCAAACTCTTCACTTGAATTTCATTGACCCACCCGAGGGTGGGAGATCTTCAGATGAAGACTTGAAACCGGTTGATACCACGATTGCTCGTGGCCGGTCCGACGAGCCGAAGCTCGTCGCCCTGATGGCGGCTAAGCCACCAGGATACTTTACATCTCAAATTGCTTTATAAGGGTTCTTTCAAGCTTTCTGACCACGAGATGTACAGTACAGGTCGCTGTGAACGACCCGCCACTGTGGATCAGTCTGAACCGGCCCCGTGGAGGGCCACGACGTGGTGTCGTTGTCCAGACCGCACATTCTCGCGGACATCCCAACTGTTTACTTGTCAAGGTTTTAGCCAACCGGGATGGTTGGATCCCGCGTCCGCCGGTGGCGTGCGTGGGGCGGAGAGTGTAGACGGCGCAAAGGGCCAGTCAAGCACGCGGGTCAAAAAAGTGGCCAACTCCGTCCCCCTCCCCAGCCGACGCCCACCGCCAGCCGCTTGCCCCAGCTTTCCCGGCCGGTTCTCCACAGATACTCACAGTATAACCACAGCCTGGCCCCGCAGCTTCCAGGCCAACACCGCTATTCACCCGCCATCCATTCTCCCAACCCGCCCCCGCACCTCGGCCTGCCCCTCCGTTATCCTTTCAAAAACCAAACATGTTCCGCCCGCCCGCTCCCGTCGCTGTTCGGTTACACTCGACCGGTGCGCTCTCCCCGCGATCCCATTCCGCCCTCGCCACCCCCGCCCTCCGCTCCAATGCTCCCTGGCCCGTTTCGCTGGCCGCCTCGACCTCTGCCATCCCTCCAGACGCCCCCTTCCGCAAGCCGCCGCGGCCGGCCGACGCTCCCCCAACAGGCCCGCTCTGCCGCGTCCCCCCCCTCGCCCGTTGCCCCCGCCGAGACCTCCTGGTCCTCCTGCCCCTCCTCCTCCGGCCTTGGCCGACTGAGCCGCTGGTTCCGCGCCATGGAGGCCGCGTGGCTCGCCCCCGCCCGTTCATCCGCCGCCGACTGCCTCGCCCGGCTCCCCATAGACGATCCAACCGCCGTCTGCCCCCGCTGTGGTCTCACCCGAGGCCCTTTCGATGCCGACGGCGACGGTTGCTCCGCCTGCCGGGGCGAAGACCGCCCTTGGTCCCGTCTGGTCCGGCTCGGCGCCTATCGCCCGCCCCTGTCCGGGCTGGTCCGCCGCGTGAAGTTCAGTCGCGATGGCGTTCTGGGCCTTGGGTTGGGTCGCAGGCTGGGCGAGAGACTCGGACAGTCACTCCGACTTCGATTTCCCGGCGGCCCGCGCCCCCTGCCCATGCTCGTTCCGGTGCCCATGGGGCTCGTTCGTCGCTGGTCGCGAGGTGTGGATCATGCCGGCCTGCTCGCTCTCGGCGTTGCCGACAGCCTCCACGACCTTGGCGCTATCCGGCTTCGGCTGCTCTCACGACGGCACCGCCCCGCACAGGCGGCCCTGCCCCGCATGGCCCGCCTGACCAACCTGCGATCCTCCATGCGTCCCCGCGTCGGTTCCCTGCAGAGCATTCCTCTGCTTGGTGTCCGCTGGAAGCTCGTCCGCGCCCTCCGACGCGCCCACGCCGCGGGTCGACCCGCTGTCATCGTGCTTGTGGACGATGTGACCACCACCAACGCCACGCTGGCCGAAGCCGCTCGCGCCCTGCGAGACGGCCTTCGCCTCGCCCTGCAGCCTCTTCCCCGGCCGCAACGCCGGGCCCTGCTTGCCAATGTGCACATCTGGGCGGCGGTGGCGGCCGTCACCGACCCCAACGCGGCACGCCATGCCGACGACCACGATGTTGATCCACCACTTCGCTTCGACTCCGTCTGAACGTCCTCAAGCCGCGGCCCGAATCGCCAGAAGCGTCAGATCGTCAGCCCGATGCAGCGAGGCCGGCCGCTGCTGCAGATCGTTCCGCAGGCGATCCACATGGCCTTGCAGACACGTGTGAGGGCATGCGAACAACCTGGCCAGTTCGGCCTTGGCCGCCTCCGGGTTGGGCTTGGGGTGCTTGGCGTCCGGCGTGCCGAACATCTCGTCAAGCCCATCGGTGTAGGCTGTCAGCGTATCGCCGGGCTCAAGCCGAATGCTCGCCGAATCGAACGTCGCGTCAGAGAAGACACCCAGCACCGGCCCGGACACCTCCATCTCCACAAAGCCTTCCCGGCCTCCGCGAATCACCAGCGGGGCCTGATGGCCCGCCACCGCCACCCGCACGGTGCGTTCGCACGCGTCCACCGTTCCGCACACCGCCGACGCGAATCGTGCCCGCTCCCCCTGGCATCGCATCAGATCCGTATTGATGCGGGCGAGGGCTTCCGCCGGGTCCCACTGCCGCTTGGCGTCCTCGTCATCCAAGGGTGGCAGCAGCCCCTGCGCAATCACCACCGCGTGCATGGCTGCGCCCAGGCCATGCCCCATCGCGTCCACCAGCAGAAACGCCGCCCGCCCCGGCCCGAGGCTCACCACACGATACAGATCTCCGCTCACATGCCACAGCGGATTGAACAACGTCGCCAGTTGCATGCCCGGCAATTCCGGCATTCGGCCGGGCAGCAATTCCCGCTGCAGCCGACCGGCCACATGCAACTCCTCATCCAACTGCGCCAGCCAGCGGTCGGCGCTGCGTTTGGCCAGCCTCGCCAGTTCAAGTTCAGCTGACAGATCCTCAATCATCCCGCCCCGGCACAGCATCCCGCACACAAAGCTCGCCGTTGCCTCGTCAAGCCCGCCGTACCGTACCGAAAGCCCGGCCGACTGGCACTGGGCGGCAAGTTCGGCCCGGTCCGGCCGATTCGGATGAATCACCGCCACCCCGCCGGCAATCGCCGCCGAGCGGCCCGCCCACGCCGCTTCCACCAGCCACGCCCCGTCGCACCGCCCGTCGTCCACCACCACGCACGCCTCGCTCGGCGGCACCACCCCGCACCGGTCCGACCGCCCCACCAGTTCCGACAGCGACACCACGATCGCTGTCGTGAGCGTCTCCGGCGGGCACAAGCCCGTCGCCCCGGGGGACAAATCCAATTGCGGAGCCACACACCGGGGCCACCAGCGGGCGGCCTCCCCGGCGTCAGCCGCCAGCAGCACCACCCCCCGATGCTGCCCGGGCAGCACCACTCCACCGGGCGGAGCGGCTGCCAGCCTGCTCTGCTCAGCCTCCTCCGACGGTTTGATCTGGTTGGCCGCTGCGTTTTCCGCCATGCTCGCTCCCGAGACCGCATCGCCCGGTTGACCGCAGGCCGACCGCGCAGGCCGCTCCGAGTCCGGGCCATGTGGGGTCGGCCATTGCAGCCGCCCGCTGTGGTGCAGATCCGCACCCCGCACCGCCTTACCCCTGGTTGGCGGGTTATCGCACGGTACGATCGGCCCGCCTTGCCGCCCCTCCGCCCTGCGGGCGCCTGTTCGGTTCCGCCGGCAAGGCGCCCGTCCTCTCCGGATCCCCCCATATGACCAGCCCCCATGCCGCCCCGGCGTCCCCCGCATCCGGCCAGCCCGGCTCAACTCCGCCCAATCGCCGCATTCATGATCTGGTTGAATCACGACCGTTCAACCACGCGGCCCTGGCCGCCATCCTGCTCAGTTCCATCTGCATCGGGGTGGAGACCTACTTGCCGGGCTCACCGACACTGTTCTGGCTCGGCAAGTTCTTCGCCGTGGTCTTCCTGATCGAACTGATCCTCCGCTTCATGGGTCGCACCACCACCCGCGCCTATTTCTCCGACGGCTGGAACCTCTTTGACATCGTGGTGGTGGCCGCCGCCTTCATCCCCGCTGCCGCCTTCCCCGCAGGCACCGACGGCGGCGCACTGGTGCCGCTGCTGCGCATCCTGCGGGTGCTCCGCGTCATGCGCCTGGTGCGCTCGGTCCGCGAGCTCCGCGTCATTGTCGAGGTGCTGGGCCGCTCGATCATCAGCATGAAGTGGATCGGCCTGCTCGCCCTGCTGTGCTTCTACATCTTCGGCATCATCGGCGTGAAGCTCTTCGGCGATCAGCCGGAGTTCGCCACGCTGCACGAGGCGCTGTTCACCCTGTTCCGCTGCCTCACCGGTGATGACTGGACCCAGCTCCGCTACGAAGCTCTGGATCGGGGCGTGAACAACGCCGGCTTCATCACCGCGTTCTACGTCGCTTGGATCCTGCTCGGCACGTTCATCCTCATCAATCTCGTCGTCGGCGCCATCATCAACAACTATCAGGAGGTCCAGGAAGTCGAGCACGCCCGCACCATCGACCCGAATGACCTCGATGCCCAGATCGCCGCCAGGATGAACGAACTGCAGCAGCTCATGTCCCGCCGGCAGGCCCTCTCCAGACGATGACGACTCCGCCGCCCGCGGCGACCGGACGCCGAGACCGGACCACTCAGGCGGGCGCCGCCTCAGGCCGGCAGCTGCGCGTGCTTGCGAAGGTACTCCATCACCACCGTCACCACGGTGGCGTGGCTCCACGTCAGCGGCGCCACCGAGATCGGCGCTCCGCTCCGCGGATCCACCTGTTCAGCAAGCACCCCCGATGGCGCCGCCCGGGCGGCCGCCCATTTCAGCAGGTCCAGCGCCGGCAGCATCTGCTCCCGGTCTTTGGCCCGGGCGACGCAGTATTGAGCGTGCCAGAGCGTGCAGATCAGCCACGGATTGCCCGGCACGTTCTCCGGATCATCCTGCACCACCCGGTGGTAGTAGTCCCCCGCGTAGCGGGCGCACCCCCCCACTTCGGTCCTGCACCACAGCTTGTCCATCAGCGCCGCCATGTCAGCCGCCACCATCGGGTCGTCCGGGTCCATCGCGCCGAACGCGAAGGTCGCGAAGTTGGCGCTGTCCGGTGTCATGTCGCGTTCGTACCTCTCCACCTCGCCCGTCGGCGAGTACACCGGTCGAACCATTCTCGCAAAGCGACCCTCGGCCGCATCCCAGAACACCGCCCGCATGGCCCCCACCATCTCATCGGCCGCCTTGCGCCAGTACCTCGCCCGCCCCATGTCGCCGAAATCCTCGGCGAAATCCGCCGCCGCCCGCAACGCCCCGATGGTGGCCGCAGTGGTGAAGGCGTGCACCCCGCGTCGCTCCTCCCACAGATCCCAGCTCGGCTGCGGCAGCCCCAGCCGCCCGCCGGCCGTCCGATCGCGGTACTCGGCCATCCACTTGGCAGGCTTCACCACCAGAGTGTTGTACAGCGGCTTGATGAACTCCAGATCCCGCGAGATCTCAAAGTGCTTCCGCAGTGCCCACACCACCAGCGCCGTCTCATCCTGCTGGATCGGCAGCACGCCCCGCCCCTCGACCACCAGCGGGTGCCACGAGCTCGCCAGCCGACCGTCCGGTGTGTACTTGTGCAGAAAGTACCCGTCCGGATGCATCACCGACGCGCAAAACCGATAGAACGCGCGGCACAGCCCGCCCTGCCCGCACAAGGCCAGAGCGTGCGCCACCAGTGCGCCGTCGCGGGGCCAGCAGTAGCTGTAGTGATCGCCGGCGAAGTGCGTGATGTCCGTGTCGTTCGCCGCGATGATCGCCCCGCGGTTGTCCACCTGCGTCCGCAGCACCAGTTGCGACCGGACGAACAACTCGGCCACCTCGGCCGGCAGCGGAGACAGATCAATCTTCTCCTTGCTCGACCACAGTTGCCAGTACGACTCCGTACGGCTGATGAACCGCTCCGGCGTCCGCTTGATGATGTCGGCAGAAAGCGCACGCACGCCCTCCACGTCGGTCCCGCATGCCAGCCACAGCGTCGCATACGCCTGCCCGCCCGGCTCGATGGGCAGGTCGAAGCCCACCGTCGCGTCCACGCTCCCCTGGCTGATGGCGTTGCGGCCCAGCACGCCGTCCTCCGCGTCCCGCCATGTACCCTCCGCCCCGCCGATCCGCTTGGTGCCGATCGCCCAATGATCGATCCCGCACTTATGCGAATCGCACGAGGAGAGCAGGAAGCAGTACTTGCCCTTGTACAGCAGAAGCCCCATCGCACCCGGGTCATATAACGCGGTGTCCCCCACCGGGTTCTCCTGGATTGACAGGTCCACGTGCTGAAAAATCCGCACGTCCCGGGGCTTGCCCAGCAGATCCTCCACCACGATCCGCCGCAGCCACACCGTTTCCTCAAAGTCCACGCAGTCGGAGCAACGCACCAGCAGCCCCAGCCCTTCGTGCGTGAGCGTCACATCGGTCACCAGCGTGCCCGGACGATACCGCAGTGTCCGTTCCCACCCGTCCTCCTCCACCCACGCCATCCGCCCGTCCGCCCAGATGCCAAACCGCTGGACGTGCCCGGCGGTGTGGTTGTACTTCCCGATGAACGGGAAGTACAGATCCCGAGCCCGGTACCGCTCGTCGAACGTGACCAGCATGTCGCCGTTGCCGATGGGCAGATCCCGAGGCATGCATGCAGCATAGCCCCATCACCATCCCCCCCCCCCCCCAGTCCCACGCCGTCCAGCGTCCGCCTCAGGCCTCGCCCGACAGCATCGCCTCGGCTATCGCCTCGGCATCCTTCTCAGGATCGCTCTGCTCGGACTTGCCCTGGCCCATCGCGATGATCCGCCGGCGGATGTCCCCGACGAAGCTCACCCGCACCCCGAAATTCTCCCCCACCTTCACCGCCCGCCCGACGCCGATCACTTTGTTGTTGACCAGCAGTTCCAGTTCCTCATCGGCCTGCTTGGGCAACTCGATGATCATGCCCGGCGCCAGGTTCATGACATCCTGCACCGACATCTGCCGCTGCCCCAGCAGCACGATCAGCGGGACTTCGAGTTTCAGGATGGCGCCAAGATTCGCCGGCATCGTTACCGGAAAATATCGGCCGCCGCACCCCACCGCCACAGCAACTGCCCGGGCGCTGGGGCCTCTGCCCCATGACCTGGCCTCGGGCCGCCGTCCGCCGCACTTCCCGGCTGAGGCAAACCCCCCGCAGGCCTCACTCGTACCGGCCGACGATCAGCGAGCAGTTGTGCCCGCCGAAACCGAAGGTGTTGTTCATCGCGTACTTGATCTTCCGCTCGCGGGCATGGTGCGGCACCAGATCCACGTCAAAGCCCTCGTCAGGCTTTTCGAGATTGATCGTCGGTGCGATGATTCCATCACGGACTGCGTGCATGCACGCCACCATTTCCACCGCACCCGAGGCCCCAAGGCAGTGGCCGTGCATGCTCTTGGTCGAGCTCATCATCGCCTTGCCGCCCGCCGAGCGGCGAATGTGGTCCCCGAAGATCGACAGCACCGCCTCCACCTCGGCCTTGTCGCCCAGCGGGGTGCTGGTGCCGTGCGCGTTGATGTAATCGATCTGGCTCGCGTTCAGCCCCGCGTCCCGCAGAGCCCACCGCATCGACCGCGCCGCCCCGCGACCCCGCTCGTCCGGGGCTGTGATGTGGTATGCGTCGCAACTGTTCGCGTACCCCACCATCTCACACAGAATGTTCGCTCCGCGCTTGCGGGCGTGCTCCTCGGTTTCCAACACGAACATCGCGGCGCCCTCGGCCAGCACAAAGCCGTCCCGCTCCGCGTCAAACGGCCGCGAGGCCCGCGTCGGGTCGCCGTTCCGGGTGCTCAGCGCCTTCATCGCCGCGAACGCCGCGACGCAGATCGGCCCGATGGCCGCTTCGGCGCCGCCCACCACCATCACGTCCGCCTCACCCCGGCGAAGCACATGCATCGCATCGCCGATGGCGTGCCCGGAGGACGCGCAAGCCGTCGCGTGCGTGCTCGCCGGGCCCTGCAGCCCGAACCTGATCGAGATGTTCCCCGCCGCCGCGTTGGCCATCAGCTTCGGGACTGTGAACGGGCTCACGCGATCGGGCCCCTTTTCACGCAGCAGGTTCTCGCCGACCTCGATGGTCTCGATGCCACCGATCCCCGAACCCACGATCACGCCGCACCGCTCCGGATCCTCCTTCGAGAAGTCGATCCCGGAGTGGCCCACCGCCTCGATCGCCGCCGCCAGCCCGAACTGGCTGAAGCGGTCCATCCGCTTGCTCTCGCGGAAGTCGATGAACTTGCCGACCTCAAAGTTCTTGATCTGGCCGCCGATCTCCACGCCCCACCGTCCGGGGAATGTGGAGAACTCCTGGCCCTCGATGGCCGAGATGCCGCTGCGGCCCGCCCGCATCGCCTCCCACGTCGACGCCGCCGTCAGACCGAGGTTGGTGATCGCGCCGGCGCCGGTGATGACCAGCCGAGGATGGGTGCTGTGGCTCATGTCGATGATCGATGGGTTGCGAGGATTCAACTCTTCCGGCGACACCGCCCGCGCAGCCAAGCCAAACGCCCGGCCACGCCCCCCGCCCCACCGCGGCCGCGCCGGCACCTGCCGACGCCGCCGCCCCGGCGACCCGCACCAGGATTACTTGGCCGCGGCGCCCTTGATGTAGTCGATCGCCTGACCCACAGTCAGGATCTTCTCCGCCTCCGCATCCGGAATCGGCGTGCCGAACTCGTCCTCGAAGTGCATCAGCAACTCAACGGTGTCCAGGCTGTCAGCGTTCAGGTCGGTGGTGAAGCTGGTCTCACGCTTGATCACGGCCTTGTCGGCGCCCAACTGCTTGGCCACGATGTCGATGACTTTCGCTTCAATTTCCTGCTCGGTCACGTGCTATCTCCGCTTTCAAAGTTCGGGGAGGAAACCACTCTTTGCCAACTGACCGCCATGACGCATCTGCGTCCGGCACACTCCGCTGGCCCTCGCCGGAGCCGTATCCAAACAGCCGCCTCCCAAACGGGCGACGGCCGCCGGCCGGTTCGGCGAACTATACCACTTTGCGGGGGCCGGATCGAGGCCCCGATTGCTTGCACTCGCCGGCCTGCCCTCTCCCGCCTCAGGCCCGCCTGCCCGCAACTCCCGCTGCAAACAGGCCCGGCCTCCGACGCAGCACATGCCGCCCCCGGAGATTGCCCATTCTTCCACACCAACTGACAGCCGCCCCGCTTCCCTCCACCCCCGCCGCCCCGCCGCCCCGCCGCCCCTCGCCTGACGCCTCAGGCCGGCTCCGTCGCCCCGCCCGGCTCCGAATCGCTGTCAACCGCTTCAGCCGACGGTCGCCGCTCCGACTTCACCAGCCGCGGGCGCGGGATCCCGTACTTGTCCATCCGAGAAAGCAGCGTCCGAGGGTTGATCTCCAACCGCTCCGCAGCCCCGTCCGGCCCGAACACGCGGTACCCGCACTGCTCCAGTGCATGAACAATCTGCAGCCGCTGCAACTGCTCCAGCGTCAGGTCCAGCAAAATCTCCGACGCGCTCCCGCCGCCCTCGCTCCGCCCCCCGGCCCCCTCCCACCCCCCGCCGCGCACCGGCCCCTCCGGCAGTTCAATCTCCAGCTCATCCCCCGTCGCCAGCAGCGTTGCCCGCTCCACCGCGTTGGCCAGTTCGCGCACGTTGCCCGGCCATTGATACGCCATGATCCGCCGCACGCTCCGTGCGGAGATCGGCAGCACCGGCCGGGCCAGCCGTCTGGCCGCCTTCTCGTGCAGGTGCTCAGTCAGGGGCAGCAGATCCTCCTTCCGCGCCCGCAGCGGCGGCACCTCGATGCGGAACACATTCAGCCGGTAGTACAGGTCTTCGCGGAACCGGCCCCGCTCCACCTGGCGGGCCAGATCGCGGTGCGTCGCCGCCACCACCCGCACATCCACCCGCACCGTCTCCACGCCGCCCACCCGCTCCAGCGTGCCCTCCTGCAACACCCGCAGCAGTTTGGACTGCGCCGAAAGCGGCAACTCGCCGATCTCATCCAGAAACAGGGTGCCGCCGTCGGCGATCTCAAACTTGCCCAGCTTGCGCTTCTCGGCCCCGGTGAATGCCCCCCGCTCATAGCCAAACAGTTCCGACTCAATCAGCGTCTCCGGCAACGCCCCGCAGTTCACCGCCACAAACGCCTGTCCCGCCCGTCTGGACTGCCCATGCAGCGACCTGGCCACCAGCTCCTTGCCCACGCCCGTCTCGCCATAGATCAGCACCGTCGTGTCGCTCCCCGCCACCCGCGAGATTTGATCCCGCACCCGCACCAGTCCCGGAGACTGCCCGATCATCCCCTGCCCCGTCTCCGTCTCCACCATCTCCTCGCGCAGACGATCCAGCTTCGCCCTCGCCCGCTCACTCTCAGCAAGCCGCGCCTTCAACCGCACCACCTCCGCCTCACTCGCCTCCCGCGCCGTCACATCCAGCAACGCCACCATCGACCACGCCTCCCCACCCGGACCCATCCGCCGCTCAGAGTACAAGTCCACCCGCACCCCGCGTCCCTCCGCTTCTCCTTCGCTCCCCGCGCCAATCCCGCCGCCCCCTTCCGCCGCCCCCTCCCCGGCCAGGCCCGCACTCCCGCGCCCCCCCCGACCGGACCACGAAGACGACAACGTCAGGCCCCGAAGCACCCCGCCGGAAGACACCACCGAACGCACCCGTTCGGCCCCTGCTGGACCCCCGACAAACCCCGCGGCCAATCGGATCACCTCCCCGGTCCGCCGCTGCCCCATCACCCGCACCAACCCCGGCGCTAGTTCTGCGCCATCCGCCACCGCCAGCACCTGTCCGTCGCGTCCAGCTGCCACCACGCACACACCCGGCACCTCCACAACCCCCGGCGATGCCAGCACGGCAAGATCTGCGCGATGGTCCATACAAATGATGATATATCATCTTTTAGACAGAAACTACGAAAAATCATCATTTAAATGGCGGCATTTCGTAGTTTTTGAAGAGGCAACCTGAAAAATCTGCCGATTGTGCCGAATCTGCGGCCTTCAGCGTCTGGCACGCCGATTGCCCTTGTCTTCTTGTCCGAACGGACCCAGCCGAGCTGCCATCGGCCTCCCGACCGGACGGGTTCATGAACCACGGGAGGAGGGAGAGGAGCGGGCTTGCCGGCCACCACTGGCTCACCGCTTTCACCGCCGGTCGGATCGCCGACCATGCAGGCTTGCCTGCAGACAAACAACCAAGACGAAACACGGCCGCTGTGTCGGCGGCCGAAAAGCGAGGGTCGGTCCGGACGATGTGGGCTCGTCCAGACCGCCCTTGTTCTTTGGCGACGCCCAGCCCGAACGCTGACCGCCGGCAGCGCTGCCCCGCTGCGTGCCGGAACGCCATGCCGCGCTGTTTCGGACCCTCCGGCAACCCAACGTCCGCTCACGTTTCGTCCGCGAACACCACCGCCGCCGGCGACTGTTCCGATTGCTCCGCGCATAGTTCAACCGCTTACAACCTTCCTGTTTGCAGAGCCGCATGGCCGCCTCGTGCGAACCGACTTTCCGAGAGACTCGGTGGCCCCGCGACCCATCACGCGCTGCCCCCGGAAAGGACATGCCGGTCGTACCCCGGCACAAACAGGAGTGTTCGAGATGTCCAGCATGCCCCCGGAGCCGGAAGCGTTCGCTGAGCAGGTCGCGGTGATGCTCCGTCGTCTGCAGCCGGATTCAACCATCGAACTGACCGGCCCCCGCGAGATGATCGTCAACGGGCGCCGCCTGGACCTCGAGAACCTCTTCCGGCTGGTCAACCATGACCCCGACCGGGGCGAGGAGATCGTCGAGCACTATCTCGAGCAGTTGTTCTCAGGCGAAGCGGCCGCCCTCTCCAGTTCCGGATTTGATCTGGTGCGGACCCGCATCATGCCTCGCATTCAGCCGGAGTCCATCTTCAACCATCTCGCACGCGAGCAGGTGGCCCACGTGCCCTTTGTCAACGGCACCGTCATCGTCTTTGTGATCGATCTGCCCCAGATGACCGTGTCGGTCACCACCGAGCAGCTCGTCCGCTGGAACGTCACCCCCGAGGATCTGGACGAACTGGCCCGAGAAAACCTGCTGCGGGCCAGCGAAGACGTGGAACTGCAGATGGTCACCAGCAAGGAAGGCGGTCGGGCGGTCATCATCGCCCAGCAGGACGGCTACGACGCCGCCCGCCTGCTGCTGGGCGATCTGCACCGGCGGCTCGCTTCCCGCCTGGGGCCGCACTTCTACGTCGCCACCCCGGCCCGCGACATGTTCGTCGCCATGTCCACCGGACCCGAGCCCTTCGTCCGCCGCCTCGCCGGCCGCGTCGCCGAGGACTTTGCCCGCCTGCCCTACCCCATCTCCCCCAGCTTCTTCCTGGTCACCCGCGACGGCGTTGCCGGCACCGAAGCCCCCGGCACCCGCAGCGAGGCCGCCTGAGGCGATCGGCAACCCGCCGCCCCGCCCCGACCCGGGCAGATTCCATACACTCCGTCCCTCCCGACGCGGTTCCGCCTCCGGAACCGCGTCGTTGTTTCTGCGTTTCGGAGTTGATCCATGACCTCTGCCGCCCCCGCCGCCAGCACCATCGCCAAGGGCATCCTCAAAGATGTCGTCGCCCCCACGGCCCTTCAGCCCGGGTACATCGTCTTCACGCTCCCCGGCACATCCTATCAAATCCACCTCCGGCCCCAGGGCGACATCCGCTCCGCCCCCGGCCAGCGCATCAAGGGCTCCATTCGCTGCCAGGCCCGCCGTGTGGATCGCTCCGGCACCGGCGGCCGCTTCGTCGAGCCGGTCTTCGGCCGGCCCCGCCGCCTGCAGGGCACCGTCATCGGGCACGACACCTCCGCCAACGCCATCATCATCGACGCCGGCGGCTCCACCGTCCCCGGCTTCGACGGCGGCCTGCCGATCACCTGCGTGCTCAGTGACGCCCGCCAGAAGCCCGGCGACTTCCAGGTCGGCGACCTCGTCGGCTTCGACGTCTTCGAAGGCGCCACCTTCACCCAGGCCTGAGCCGCCCCAACCCCGCCCTCTGACAAGCCAAGCATGCCGCCCGACAGCTCCAGCCCGAGCACCCCGCCGGAGCGTCACAGGCGGGCCGGCCTGATCCGCCTGCTCCGCGTCGCCGGCATCGGCCTCGCCCTGGTCGCACTGCCCCTGCTCATCGCCTGGGCCGTGCTGGCCATCTGGTTCTCCAACCTGCCCTGGGCCTGGGCGCGAGGACTCGTCGCGCTCGTGTGGCTCGGCGGGGTCGCCGTTGTGCTCTGGCAGGTGCGGCCCTGGCCCAAGACCATCGCCGCGTTCGCCGCCTGCTGGGCCGCCGTGCTCACCTGGTATCTGCTCATCCCCCCCAGCAACGACCGCCAATGGCGGCCCGAAGTCGCCCGCGCCGCTCGCCCCAGCATCTCCGGCGACCTGCTCACCGTCAACAACCTCCGCAACTTCTCCTACCGCAGCGAAACCGACTTCGACGCCCGCTGGGAAACCCGCACCTACGACCTCCGCCGCCTCCGCTCCATGGACATCATGTTCGTCTACTGGGGCAGCCCGGCCATCGCCCACGTCATGGTGTCCTTCGTGTTCGACGCGCCCTCCCCCGACGCCGCGCCCGACCGCCTCTGCGTCAGCATCGAGGTCCGCAAGGAAATCAGCGAGGACTACGACGCCCTCAAGGGCTTCTTCCGCCAGTTCGAACTCGCCTACATCTTCGCTGACGAACGCGACCTGGTCGGCCTTCGCACCCACCACCGCAACGAGCAGGTCTACCTCTACCAGACCCGCGCCGCCCTCCCCTTCGTGCGGGCACTGCTGCAGAACTACGTCGCCACCGCCGCACAACTGGCGGACAAGCCCGCCTGGTACAACGCCCTCACCAGCAACTGCTTCACCAACGTCATCGAACTCTCCCGCATCTCCGTCCTCGCCCCCGCCAGCATCCTGCAATACCTCGACTACCGCATCGTCCTGGCCGGATACGGCGACCGCCTGCTGTACGCCAAGCGCAGCCTCGACCCCTCCATCCCGTTCGATGATCTCCGCACCCGCAGCCTCATCAACCCCCGCGCCACCGCCTCGCCCATCGACGAAGGCTTCTCCGACCGCATCCGCCAGGGCCTCCCGAGGCCGCCCCAGCGGGCCAAGCCCGGCGATCCCTGATCCTCACCCCGGCGATCAACCCGCTGCCGGCCCCTCGCCCCCGGCTCCGCCGGCCGCCCCGCCCACCACCATCCGCCAGCACCGGTGGATCCGCTTGTTGCGGAAGTCCGCCGGCACCGTCCGGTGGCTGATCTCCTGCGCCCGCAGCCCCAACTCGGCCACCACCGCCTCATCCAGCTTGAACCGCCGGTAGTTGTTGCTGAACCACACCACCGCCCCGTCGCTCAGCAAGGGCCGCAGCAGCCGCAGCAACTTCACGTGCCCCGCCGCCACCTCCCAGTCCTCCTCGGTGCTCTTGCTGTTGGAGAACGTCGGAGGGTCCACCACCACCAGGTCATAACTGCCGCCCGGCACCCGCTCGTGCTCGGCCAGATACGCCATCACGTCCCCCCGCACCAGCGTCTGCCGGTCCGACCACAGCTTGTTCAGCGTGAAGTTCCGCTCCGCCCAGTCCAGGTACGTGTTCGACAGGTCCACGCTCGTCGTGCTCTTGGCACCGCCGGCCGCGGCATACACCGAAAAGCTCCCGGTGTAGCAGAACAGGTTCAGCATCCGCTTGCCCGCCGCCAACGCCCGCACCATCTCCCGCGTCTGCCGGTGGTCCAGGAACAGCCCGGTGTCCACGTAGTCCGTCAGGTTCACCTCGAACTTCAGCCCGCCCTCGTGCGCGATGATCGTCTCCCCCCGCTCGCTCAGCCGCTCGTGCTGGCTCAGGCCCCGCTGCCGCCGCTTGGGCTTGAGGTACACGTGCTCAGCGGGGATCCCCAGCACCTCCGCGATGGCCCGCCCGGCCGCCTCCAGGAAGTCCGTGTGCTGCGCGAACGTCCGCTCGTGGGGCCGCTCGTACTCCACCGCGTGCACCCGGTCCTCATAACGGTCGATGATCAGCGGCACGTCGGCCACGTCGCGGTCGTAGATCCGGTAGCAGGTGATGCCCCGCGACGGCCACTTGCGAAGGTGCCGGGCGTTGTTGGCCAGGCACTTGGCGAACTGGTCCAAGTGCCCGCGGTCCCGCTCGCTCAGCCCGCCGAAGGCCGCCGGAGCGACAGCCGGAGCACCAGCCGGCGTTGCACCCACCGCCGGAACTTCAGCGGATGCGAAAGCCCCGCCGGCCTCCGCTGCGCTCGCTGCCTCGGCCCCCGTCGCGTCCACCGCCGTTCCCGCGTCCGTCACCGCTTCATCGCCCCCCTCGCCCGCCTCGGCAACGCCGGCCCCCACTGCCACCGCAACGCCCTCCCTTGGCGGCCTAGGCCCGAAGAAACTGAAGTACGTGCACTGAATCTGCGCGTTGTACAGCTTCCGCCGCCGGCTGGCCTCCTGGCCGAACAGCCGCTCCAGATCCAGCCGCCCGGTGATGATGTGGAACGACCACGTCGGCAGCCGACGCAGCACCAGCGGCATCTGCCGATACAGCCCATCCAGTTCCGCCGCATCCTGCCCGCCCAGCCGCACGCCATACGGCGGGTTGGTCACCACGCTGCCATACTGCCCGGATTCCTCGGTCTTCTCAAACGGCCGGTTGATCAGCCGCACATCCGCCCCCGGCACCAGCCCCGCCCGCTTGATCGCATCGTGCGCCAGCCCCAGCGAGGCCACATCGATGTCCGCCCCCACCAGCGCCACCGCCGGGCTCGGCTTGATCACATCCTGCGCCGCCTGCCGCGCTTCCCGCCACACCCGCTCATCAATCGCCGGCCACTGCTCGGCCGCGAACAACCGCCCCAGCCCCGGCGCCATGTTCCGCGCCCACAGCGCCGCCTCCACCGCAATGGTCCCCGTCCCGCAGAACGGGTCCAGAAACGGCCTCCCCGCCTTCCACCCCGACAGCAGCACCAGCGCCGCCGCCAGCGTCTCCTTCATCGCCGCCGGCCCCACTTCCGGCCGATACCCCCGCTTGTGCAGCCCCACGCCCGAGGTGTCCACCGTCAGGCTGGCCCGGTTCTCCAGCAGTGAGATCTCCACCGCCACCTCCGGCCCGCTCTCCGGCAACGCCCGCGTGTGGTGCGCCCGCAGCAGCCGCTGCACGATCGCCTTCTTCACCGTCCGCTGCACCGCCGGCACGCTGGTCAGTTGCGACTTCACGCTCCGGCCCGACACCGGAAAGGCGAACTCCCGCGGGATCCACCGCTCCCACGGCAACTCCATCGTCCGCTCGTACAACGCGTCAAAGTCCGGCGCATCAAACCCGCCCACCCGCACCAGCACCCGGTCGGCGCTCCGCAGCCACAAGTTGGCCTTCGCCACCGCCGCCTGATCCCCGGCGAACACCACCCGCCCGGTGCTCTCGGCCTTGGCCTGGAAGCCCAGGTCGGTCAGTTCCCGCGCCGCCACCGCCTCCACGCCGAAGGCGGTCGCCGCGATCAGTTCCAGTTTCTCGTCAGCAGACATGTGGCGGGCACGGTATGCGCGCATGCCGCAACGTCCGCCCGCTCTCGCCGGTCCAAAAAAGCACCGACCCCGGGCCGCAGGACCCGGGGTCGGAGATGGTGCTCACTCACACGGCCTTCGGGCCAACGGGGCTCAATAGTCCATGTCGTCCATGCCCGCGCCGGCGCCGGCCGGGGCCTTGGCCTTCTTCTCCTTGATCTCCACCACGGCCGCGTCGGTGGTCAGCAGCAGGGCGGCGATGGACGCCGCGTTCTGCAGAGCCACACGCTCAACCTTGGTCGGCACGATCACGCCCATCTTCAGCAGATCGCCGTACTCGTGGGTCAGGGCGTTGAACCCGAAGTTCGTCGCCTCGTTCTCCTCAACCTTGCTGGCGATGATCGACCCGTCCAGGCCGCAGTTGGCCGCGATCTGCTTCACCGGGGCCAGCACGGCGCGGTACACGATGTCGATGCCGATCCGCTCGTCGCCCTTGGAGTTCCTCTTGAGCTTCTCCAACGCCCGACGGGCACGCAGCACCGCCACGCCGCCGCCGGGCAGGATGCCCTCTTCCACCGCGGCACGGCACGCGTGCAGCGCGTCCTCCACGCGGGCCTTCTTCTCCTTCATCTCCACCTCGGTGGCGGCGCCCACGTTGATCTGCGCCACGCCGCCAGACAGCTTGGCCAGACGCTCCTGGAGCTTCTCGCGGTCGTAGTCGCTGGTGGTGATCTCGATCTGGTGCTGGATCTGCTCGATCCGGCCCTTGATCTCGCCCGACTTGCCCGCGCCCTCGACGATCGTGCAGTTGTCCTTGTCGATCGTCACCTTGGCGGCGCGGCCCAGGTGGCTGATGTCCACCTTCTCCAGCTCGATGCCCAGCTCCTCCATCACCGCGGTCGCGCCGGTCAGCGTCGCGATGTCGCCCAGCATCTCCTTGCGGCGGTCGCCGAAGCCCGGGGCCTTCACGGCCGCCACCTTCAGCACGCCACGCAGCTTGTTCACCACCAGCGTCGCCAGGGCCTCGCCCTCGACGTCCTCGGCGATGATCAGCAGGCTGGCGCCCTGCTCGGCGATCTTGCCCAGCAGCGGCAGCATGTCCTTGGCCGAAGAGATCTTCTTCTCGTGCACCAGGATGTACGGCTTCTCCAGCACGCACTCCATGGTCGCCGGGTTACTCACAAAGTGGGGCGACAGGTAGCCCTTGTCGAACTGCATGCCCTCGACCAGATCCACCTCGGTGTTCAGGCTCTTGCCCTCTTCAACCGTGATCACGCCGTCCTTGCCCACCTTGTCCATCGCCTGCGCGATGATCTTGCCGATCTCCTCGTCCTGGTTGGCCGAGCAGGTGCCCACCTGCGCGATCTCCTTGGACGAATCCACCTTCTTGCTCATCTTCCGAAGTTCGTCGGTGATGGATGCGACCGCAGCGTCGATGCCCCGCTTGATCTCGTTGGGGTTGGCGCCGGCGGTGATGTTCTTGAGCCCCTCCTGGAAGATGCTCTCGGCGTAGATCGTCGCCGTCGTGGTGCCGTCGCCGGCGTCCTTGCTGGTCTTGCTGGCCACTTCCTTCACCAGCTGCGCGCCCATGTTCTCGAACGCGTCATCAACCTCGATCTCCTTGGCGACCGTCACGCCGTCCTTGGTCACCGTCGGAGCGCCGAAGCTCTTCTGCAGAACCACCACACGGCCCGAGGGGCCGAGGGTCACCTTCACCGCCCGGGCGAGCTTCTGCACGCCCCGGAGAATCCGCTCACGCGCGTCAACATCAAATGCAATCTGCTTGGCAGCCATGGGTCTGTATTCCTTGAAACTGTGTGCCTGTGTCTGAAGTTCGAACCTCTACGCCCCCCTCACCCGCCCCCCGGCCCCGCAGGCGGTCTGCGCCTCGCCGAGCCGCAGGATCGCTCAGGCGATCACCGCCAGAATCTCATCCTCGCTCATCACCAGGAATTCCGCGCCTTCCAGTTTGATCTCGGTGCCCGCATAGCTGGTGAACAGCACGCGGTCGCCCCGCTTGACCGTCAGCGGAACCAGCTCGCCGGTATCGTGGTTCAGCGCGCCGGTGCCCACCGCCTCCACCACGCCCGTCTTGGGAGTCTCCTTGGCCTTCTCGGGCAGATACAGCCCCGCCGCCGTCTTCTCCTCGGCGGTGTCACGACGCACCAGAATCTTGTCGTGCAGGGGGCGGAAAGAGATCGCGTCCTTCTTGGCTGGGGGCATGTGTTTTCTCCGAGACAACGAGCATTCAGTCCATCACGTTCTTCTGACCTGCGTTCGTTTCGAACGCCCGCACGAGCGCTCCGGCGCTCATGCACATCGCATCCCCCCGCCGCCCCCGCCGGCCCCCCCGCCACCGCACCCCGGCCACCGCCCCGCGTAGAACCGGCTCAGACACCGCTGCATCACCCCCAGCATCAACTCCACGTCCGCCGCCGTCCGGTCCACCACCGCAAACGCCCCGCAACGCAGCGCCGCGTTCATGTCCCGGCTCATCTCCCGCTGCATCCGCGGCGGCCGCACCACCACCGTCGGCGGCGGCGACTCCAGCCGGCTCAGCAGTTCCAGCACCCGCGCCCCAGCCTCCTCAGCGCGGCCGCTTGCCGCCGTCCGCTCCAGAGGCAGCCCCAGATCAACCACCGCAATATGCACCCGCGACGACCGCAAGAAGACTTCGGCCTCCCGGGCCGACTGCACCCGCGTCGATGCCACCCCCATCGGCTCCAAAAGCCGGGGCAGCACCTCCGCCCACCCCTGATCCTGCCAGCCCGCACAACTCAGCAACAGGTTCAGCCGGGCCCCGCCCGCTGCCCCCTCCGCCGGCTCACGCGACGACCGCCCCGACCCGCTGCCGGGGCCGTAGCTGTCCAGAGCCAACTTGGGCTGCATGCAGACCATCTCCGTTGGCCAGTGGGCAACTCCGATGCCGGACGCTTCCGCCCATCTCCCCGTGCCTGCCCCCGACTTCACCGCCCCGCCGCAAAGACACACCCCGACAAGCCACCTCATTTCGACGCAGATGCCACCACAATCGCCACAGTTGCCGAGACTGCCTGTTGCCCCCCCTGCCACCCCATCGCTCACAAACCCGTCTGCCGTGCCAATTCGGCAGTCTGTGTCCTCCTCCCAAACCCCAAACACCACCCCGCATACGCTTGTGCCCATCATGGATCCCATACAGCTTATCTTGGGTGTTCTTCTGCTGGTCGCCATTGTCTCGGTGGTTTTCCTGCTTTGGCGACTCTCCTCGCACAGCGCCACATCCGCCGCCGCTCAGGCCAGCCTGCACATCGCGGAGAACGCTCGCGACACCGCCGAGGCCGCGCTCGCTGCCGCCCGCGCCCAACTCCAGCAGGCCGCTTCGGACATCAACACCCTCACCGGCAAGGCCGCCGCCCTGGAAGAGGCCGTCCGCAAGTTCCGCGAGGACGAGTCCAAGGAACGCCAACACGCCGCCCACGCGCTCCAGGCCGCCAACGCCAACGCCGAAAGCCTTCTCGCCGCCGAACGTTCCGCCGCCGCCGACAAAGTCCGCATGCTCGCCGAGCAGCACCAGCAGGCCCTCGCCGCCGTCGAGCGTGAGTACCAGGCCAAACTTGCCGGAGCCCAGCAGACCATGGCCGCCGCCCAGAAGGCCGCCGAAGAGCACAACACCCAGCTCAAATCCGAACTGCAGCAGGCCCGCGAGCAGCTGCAGTCCGCCTTCGGCCATGCCGCCGCTGAAGCGCTCCGCGCCGCCCAGCAGGACTTCCTCAACCTCGCCGGGCCCGTGCTCGAGCAGCGCGCCCAGGCCACCGAGCAGCAGCTCACCGAACGCCGCAACGAGGTGGAGAAGCTCGTCGCACCCATGAACGAGACCCTCGGCCGCGTGCTCCGCACCCTCGGCGAAATCGAGACCTCCCGCACCGGTTCCTACGCCGATTTGAACGCCAAGATTCAGCAACTCGCCTCCGCCGGCGATGGCCTGCGCCACCAGACCGGCCAGCTCGTCCGCGCCCTGCGCGAGCCCCACGTGCGGGGCCGCTACGGCGAACTGCAGCTCAAGCGCATCGTCGAACTCGCCGGCATGGTCGAGTACTGCGACTTTGCCACCCAGGACTCCGTCCGCACCGCCGAGGGGCAGGCCCAGCGTCCCGACCTGGTCGTCAAGCTCCCCTCCGGCCGCGAGCTGGTCGTCGACGCCAAGGCCAACATCCAGGCCTATCTCGAAGCCGCCGAAGCCACCGACGACGACACCCGCGAAGCCGCGCTGGAACGCTTCGCCCGCCACGTCGCCGAGCAGGCGACCGCCCTGTCTCGCAAGGACTACTGGAAGCACTACGCCGGCTCGCCCGACTTTGTCGTCATGTATCTCCCCGGCGACCAGTTCCTCGACGCCGCCCTGCAGCGCCGGCCCGACCTGCTCGATCTGGCCGCTCGCCAGAAGGTGATCCTGGCCACCCCGGCCACGCTCATCGCCCTGCTCCGCGCCGTCGCCGTCGGTTTCCGCGAGCAAAGCATCGCCGACAACGCCAAGGCCCTCAAGGACATCGCCGGCGAACTGGCCAAGCGGCTGGGCAAGGTCATCGAACTCGTCGGCGACCTTGGCGGCTCCATCGAGAGCAGCGTCAAGAAGTACAACGAGCTGGTCGGCTCCGTGCAGCTCCGCCTGCTGCCCAGCCTCAAGAAGATGGAGTCGCAGGGCATCGACAAGACGCTCGACCCCGCCAGCGAACCGGCCACCATCGTGCTCACCCCCCGCGACGTGCCGGTCGCCGCCCTGCCCCCGGCGCCCAAGGCCTGAGCCGCCCCCACCCCCAAAGAACACAGCGGCCCCGGTCACGCATGCACGTGCCGGGGCCGCTGATGGTTCTTGCAGGTCGTCCGGTCGCAACCGGCCGGAATCAGACTTACTTCTTGCCGTCCTTGGCCGCCTGGTACTCGTCCAGCGCCTTCTTCAGGTCGGCCTCCATCTCCTTCTCGGTGTTGCTCTTGATCGCCAGTTCCTGGATCTCCACGGCCTTGGCCGCGTCGCCCTTGAGGAAGTGCACCTTGGCCAGAGTGTCCAGAATCTGCGCGTCCTTGTTGCCGGTCAGCTCGTTGGCCTTGCCCGCCGCCTTGAGCGCCAGGTCCAGGTCGCGGTCCTTGATGCCCGGACCATCAACGATCATCCACGCCATCCCGTTGAGCATCTGCGACTCGCCCTTGATCTCGTTGTCCACGATCTTGGCGCCGTGGGCGTAGGCCGCAGCCTCGTCCTTCTTGCGCATCAGCAGCGTCTGGAACTTGATCATCGCATACCGCGGCGCCAGGCTCGGGTCGGCCTTCACGGCCTCATCCATCATCGCAAAGGCCTCATCGAAGTTGCCGCCGCGCATGGCCGCGTTGAGCTTCTGCTGCTGCTCTTGCTCCTTGGCCTTGCGCTCCGCCTCGGCCTTGGCGTCAAAGGTGCCGTCGATCACCTTCCCCAGCACCTTATCCATCCCGTCCATCGGGTGGCCGATCCACTCGATCGTGCCCTGCTTGCCCACGATGAACGCCGACGGAATGCCGTTCTGGCCCGCAGCGGTCATCCAGCCCTTGGCCATCTTGCCGTCGTTGCCCTTCCCGCCCTCGGGCACGTCATCCATGGCCACGTGGTAGTTCATCTTGTCGCCCATCTGCTCAACAAAGGGCGCCACCTTGCTCTGGTCCCGCTCCCACACGCTCACACCGATGATCTTCACCCCGTCCTTCTCAAACTTCTTGGCCACCTCGGTCAGGTGCGGGATCGACGTCTTGCACGGACCGCACCACGTCGCCCAGAACTCCACCACGTACACCCGGCCCTTCTCAAAGCCCGTCACCGGCTCGCCCTTGACCCACTTGCTCACCGTCAGGTCCGGAGCCTTGTCGCCCACTTTCAGCGTCGGGCCCGCCTTCTCCGCCGCCTTGGGGGCCGCGTCCTTCGCGTCCTGCGCCACAACCATCGCCGGCAGGGCCAGCCCGGCGCACAGCGCCAGCGTCAGCGGAACCATTCGAACCAGCGACGACATCGAGTTCATTCCGGCCATGGTCGACTCCTTCTCGTGAACGCTTCGGGTTCCGCGTCGACAGCCGGCACATCGCCGCGGTCCGACGCCCCGCCCCCTGACCCGGTCCTGTGGATGCCCCGGCTTTGCACGCCGCTCGGCCCAGGGCGGACCTTCCCCTTTCCACCAGTCTACAGGCTGGTCGCCCCCCGTCCTTCCCCGGATTCGCCCCAAGCCGCTTTCCAGCACCAAATCCACCCATTTGGGGGCAACCCCATCAGGCCCACCCACCCAGCTCCCCGTCCGACCCCTTCGGCGCCGTTCGGCCCCCGCCCCGACATCCCCCCGCGAGCCCCAGTACCCTCGGCCCATGACCAGCCACCCACCCGCCCGCCTGCTCATCGCCGGCGGCCGCGTCGTTGACCCCGCCACCCGCACCATCCGCGATGCCGACGTGGCCATCATCGGCGACAAGGTCGCCGCCATCGGCCCCCGCCTCCCCCGCACCCCCGCCGATCAGGTCTTCGACGCCGCCGGCTGCCTGGTGACCCCCGGCCTGATCGATCCACATGTCCACCTCCGCGAACCCGGCAACGAGCGCGCCGAGACCATCGCCTCCGGCACCGCCGCCGCCGTAGCCGGCGGATTCACCTCCGTCTGCTGCATGCCCAACACCACCCCCGCGCTCGATTCAGACAGCATGGTGCGTCTCGTCCGCGCCCGCGCCGCCGAGTCCGGGGCATGCCGCGTCTTCCCCGTCGCCGCCATCACCAAGGGCCGCCAGGGCGGCGAACTGGCCGAACTCATGCTCATGGCACGCTCCGGTGCCGTCGGCTTCTCCGATGACGGTGACTGCGTCGCCGCCGCCGGCATGATGGCCCGCGCCCTGGCCGCCATCAAGGCCACCGGCAAGTGCCTCATGCAGCACTGTCAGGACCACTCCATGACCCGCACCGCCGTCATGCACGCCGGCGAGGTCTCCGTCCGGCTGGAACTCGGCGGCTGGCCCCGCGCCGCTGAAGAGATCATCATCGAGCGCGACGTGCGCCTCAACCGCACCGTCGGCTGCGCCTACCACGTCCAGCACATGTCCTCCGCCGGCTCGGTCGACATCGTCCGCGCCGCCCGCGCCGCCGGACAGCCCGTCACCGCCGAGGTCACCCCACACCACCTCCTGCTCACCTGCGACCTCATCGAGTCCTCGGGCTTCGACACCCGCTACAAGATGAACCCGCCCCTCCGCGAGGCCTCCGACATCGCCGCCCTCAAGAAGGGCGTCGCCGACGGCACCATCACCGTCCTGGGCACCGACCACGCCCCCCACACCGCCGAGAGCAAGGACGTCCCGTTTGACACCGCCGCCTTCGGCATCATCGGTCTGGAGACCGCCTTCGCCCTCTACGCCCAGGCCCTCGTCCACGACGGCGTCATCGACTTCCCCCACCTCATCGACATGATGACCCTCCAGCCCGCCCGCCTCTGCGGGCTTGACGCCTGCGGCCTGGGCGCCCTCACCGAAGCCGGCCCCGCCGACGTGACCGTCATCGACCCCGACATGCAGTGGACCATCTCCCCCGCCGACATCGTCAGCCAGTCCCGCAACACCCCGTTCCTCGGCCGCGCTGTCAAGGGTCGACCGGTACTCACCGTCGTCGCAGGGCAGATCCGCCACCGTCGCAATCGCTGATCACCGCTCCGCCCGCCCGCCTGCCGGCCATCCCTCAGGCTGCTGCTACTGCGCAGCATCAACACTCCACATTCACACCCCGCTGGCCGCCCCGCCCGAGCCCCGACCCGGCCCCTCCTCCCGCTCGTTGCGCACGAACAGCAGCCGGTCCCACTCCGCCTCTTCAAAGTCGATCAGCCCCAGCCGAATCGCCACAATCGCCACCGCGAAATTGTCCCTCGCCGCCAGTTTGACCCGCAGGCTTCGCACCACCGCCTGCATGTCCCGCAGCGAGCCGGCCAGTTTCTCCGCCACCGCCTGCCGTCGCTGGCCCAGCCCAAGTTCCCGCAGCACATCCAGTTCACGCACCGTCAGCATCGAAAGCGGCCCCAGCGTCGCCACCGAGCATGTCACCGGCTCCGGGCCGCCCGGGTGCAGCAGACTGTCACCCACCGTTGTGTGACAGCAGATCACCACGCACCGGCTCGCCTGCCCGCCCTCCACCACCGGCATGAACATCAGCCGGAACCGCCGTCCGTTGAGCAGTTGATACGCCACCAGCGCCTCGCCCCGCGCCAGCACCCGCCGCACCAACTCCAACCGCTCCCCCGCCAGCCCCGCATCGTGCAGGTCCGCCAGCACTTTCCCCGCCGCTCCCACACCCGCCTCGGTCGCAAACTCACGCACATACCGCCGGCTCGCATGCGACACCACGCCCTGCCGGTCCACCACCACCACCCGACGCTCCGGGTCCGCCGTCAGTCGCGACACCGGCGGACGCAGCTTCGGCTGCGACACGCTCGCCGCGAGCGCCAGACCGAAGTCGGCGTCGTCGCTTGGGTCAACTTGGAGAAACGTGCCATCCACTAGAATGAGTGACGTATCCGTAGCACCCCTCGGTCGTCCAATCCTCGCGAAAATGCTCAAAACTATTGACATCCACAGCGAATCCATTCCGAACTCGCCACATTTTGACACTTCGGGCTGCCGCACAACAGCCCGCTGAGCTGCCGCTTGTCCACCCCACTTGCGGTGATCCGATCGCATGGCGTTGATCACCCCCGCGTCCATTTCTAACCTTGACCGGTCGGAGGTACCCTCCACAGGCAAGGCCCGCCGGGCCTCGCTCAACCAACCATCCACCGAACCGCGCCGGTTCGGTCAGGCAAAGGACAGCACATGGCCATCCGCGTCGGCATCAACGGTTTCGGTCGCATCGGTCGCCTTTTCTACCGAATTGCCGCGGAAAACGGCATCGAAGTCGTGGCCGTCAACGACCTCGTCCCCGCTGACAACCTCGCCTACCTCCTCAAGTTTGACACCATGCACCGCCAGTTCACCCTCGGCGGCAAGCCCGCCGTCGTCACCGCCGAGGCCGGCGAAACCACCGGCAGTTTCACCGTCAACGGCAAGGTCACCAAGACCATGGCCATCAAGGACCCCGGCCAGCTCCCGTGGAAAGACCTGGGTTGCGACTACGTCCTGGAGTCCACTGGCCTGTTCACTGACTTCGAGAAAGCTTCCCTGCACCTCAAGGCCGGCGCCAAGCGCGTCGTCATCTCCGCCCCCACCAAGGCCGAGCCGGCGCAGGTCCCCACGCTGGTCATGGGTGTGAACCACGAGTCCTACGACGCCGCCAAGCACACCATCGTCTCCAATGCCTCCTGCACCACCAACTGCCTCGCCCCCGTCGCCAAGGTCATCAACGACACCTTCGGCCTCGAGGAAGGCCTCATGACCACCGTCCACGCCGCCACCGCCACCCAGCCCACCCAGGATGGCCCGTCCAAGAAGGACTGGCGCGGCGGCCGCAACGCCTACCAGAACATCATCCCCGCTTCCACCGGCGCCGCCAAGGCCGTCACCCTGGCCATCCCCGCCCTCAAGGGCAAGCTCACCGGCATGGCCTTCCGCGTCCCCACCGCCGACGTCTCCTGCGTCGACCTCACCTTCAAGACCGCCAAGGACACCTCCATCAAGGAGATCAACGCCGCCATGAAGGCCGCCGCCGAAGGCGCCATGAAGGGCGTGCTCGGCTACACCGAGGAAGAGGTCGTCTCCAGCGATTTCATCGGCGACCGCCGCTCCAGCATCTTCGACGCCGGCGCCGGCATCGAGCTCAACAAGCGCTTCTTCAAGATCGTCTCCTGGTACGACAACGAGGCCGGCTACGCCGCCCGCTGCGTCGACCTCCTCAAGCTCATGGCCGGCAAGGACGGCATCAAGTAAGCCCGCCCGACGGTCCCTCCAGACCCTTCTCCGCGGCCGCCCGGGCACACCCCCGGGCGGCCGTCGGTGTTTTTGGAGCGGGGTACACTTGGCCCATGAATCGCACCAACGCTCGCCCCGGCGCATCCAAAGCCCCCCTGCTGGTCGTTGCCATCGTCCTTCTGGGCATCGGCGGATTTCTGATCTTCAACAACTCCGCCAAGAACGCCAAGATCGAAGCCCAGACCAAGGCCTTCGACGCCGCCCAGTCCATCCGCCAGCTGATCACCCGCGATCTCAACAAGCAGCCCGACCGCTTCAACCGCATCGCCACCTCGGTGCCCCCGGTGCCCGACAACCCCGAGATCCAGCCCGAACTGATCGTCGAGGGCACCGTGCCCGATCAGACCACGCTCGACGAGCTCCGCAAGCGGATCGACTCGGTCATCGCCGGCTCGGAACTCAAGACCCTCAAGGTCAACTTCACCGTCACCGTCAAGGCCCCGCCGCCCCCGCAGTGAGCCACGCCGCCTGACCGGCCCGCTTTCCGGCATGCCGCTCAGCGGACCTTGATCTTCTTCACATCCACGTGCGGCTTGGGGTACTGGATCTTCAGCGACTCCACCGTCTCAGCGATCACCTGGCTCACGCACAGGTTCCTGAACCACTTGCGATCTGAAGGCACGATGAACCACGGGGCCTCCGCGGTGCTCGTCGCCCCCATCGCGTCCTCGTACGCCCGCTGATACTCGTCCCACTTGCGCCGCTCGGCCAGGTCCCCCTCTTCAAACTTCCAGTTCTTCGTCGGGTCCGCCAGCCGCTCCTCCAGCCGGGCCTTCTGCTCATCTTTGCTGATGTGCAGGAAGAACTTCAGCACCATCACCCCCGAGTCCGCCAGCAGCGACTCAAACGCCCGAATGTGCTCGTACCGCCGCCGGCACGTCCGCATGTCAATCAGCCCGTGCACCCGCACCACCAGCACGTCCTCATAGTGCGAGCGGTTGAACACGCCGATCTCCCCCTTGCCGGGCGCCTGCGCGTGCACCCGCCACAGGAAATCGTGGTCCAGTTCCTTCTCCGTCGGCCGCTTGAAGCTCACCACCTTCACGCCCGACGGGTCCAGCCCCGTCATGCAGTGCCGGATCGTCCCGTCCTTGCCGCTGGTGTCCATCCCCTGCAGCACAATCAGCAGCGCCCGCTTGTTCTCCGCCCACAGCCGCCGCTGCGCATCAAACAGCCGCTTGACGTTGCCCTCAATGTGCTTGGCCGCTGCGTCCTTGTCGCTGAACCCGAAGGTCTCACGCGGATCAATGCGGGTCAGGTCCACCCGGCTTCCGGGCTTGACAATGAACGCTGAACGGGCTTCTTTGACTGGCATGGTGCCAGTCTAAGCCCGCGATCAATCTCGAGCCCGCCGCCGCACTTCACACCAGTTTGAGCTTCGGCGCCCCGCCCGGCCGGATCACAAAGTGCAGTTCAATGAACCTCGCCACATAATCCACGATGCTCTTGGCATCGGGAATCTCCGGGTTGCTCGTCTCCCCCATCGGCTCAAACCGCATCCCCTTGAACCGCGCCACCGACTCCTCCACCGTCAGCCCGTACTGCATCGCCAGCGAGAACGCACGGCAGAACGCCTGGCACATCCCGCTCATCGTCGAGCCGTCCTTGGAGATCTTGATGAAGATCTCCCCGGGACGCCCGTCCGAGTGCAGCCCGATCGTCAGGTATCCCTCATGGCCGTCCACCACAAACTTGTGCGTGATCGAATTGCGGGTCTGGGGCAGAGACTGGCGATAGGCCGTCATGCAGCGTCCTCACTGACACCCGGCCGACCACTCGCCGCCGTCGGTGCTGCATCGCACCGCCCTGCACGCGTTCCGGCCCGGGAGCGAACATTATCGTCCTCCCCCTGCTCCGGGCTCCACAACCCGTTGAGAACGCCGCCCACCGCCCCCACAACCACTTGGGACAGCCCCCGACCTGCCCGCATATTCCAAACACAATCCAACCAGCCTCCCACCCCGCCGCTCTCGCCCCATCTTCCCACTCCCACCGAACCGCCCCCCACCCGCATGCCGTTATAGTTCCGTCCGCTCGATGCGCCGGTTCGCCCGCCCTCGGTCGATCCCCCGCCCCGCTTCCCCCATGACCGTCCCCGCAGCCAACCTGACCCTCCCTGCCCACCGACCCGGGCAACTCCCCGGCTTCGCCGTTGCGCTGCTCATCGCCATCACCCTCTCCGCCGGCGGTGGCCTCGCCGCCGCCGACTGGGCCACGCCCTTCAAGCTCGACACCCCGGGGCTCCGCGTCATCGCCACCGCCCCGGCCCTCCGCCAGGTCCGCCAGAGCCAGCACCAGCAGGACCGGCCCCTGCCCGCCGCCGCCCACCTGACCAACTTCCGCGCCACTGCGGTTCCGCCGGCCCGGACGCTCACCCCGCCCCCCGCACCCCTGCGGGTGGACCACGGCTTGCTCGCCGTTCACACCGGGCTGCCCCCGCCCGCGCACCGGGCCTGAGTCCCCTCAGCCCATCCGCGTCGCCCTGCGCCCGCTCTCCGCCGGCGCACCACCCATCATGCCCCGGCCCAGATCCGGCATCGGCCCGGCGTCTACGCCCCACGCGTGCACGCCCCTGCCGCAGCCCCTCGTCCCTCGCCGGGGCGGCCCGTCCCCATCCCGCAGACCGATTTCCCGCACGCCCGGCCACCCGCCGGCGCGAGGTTCCCCATGAGCAAGCAAGACATCCCCCTGATCGGCCCCATCCTCAACCGCATCATCGGCACCCGCAACGACCGATTCGTCAAGCGGTACCTCGCCCGCGTTGAGGTGATCGGCAAGCTCGAGCCGCGCTTCCGCACCATGACCGACGCCCAGCTCCGCGACCAGACCCGTCTGTTCCGCGAGCGGCTGGACAAGGGCGAGAAGCCCGAGGACCTCATGAACGAGGCCTTCGCCGCCGCCCGCGAAGCCATGGACCGCGCCGTCGGCATCCGCAACGTCCTCAACCCCGACAAGAACTTCGACCCCTCCGCCCTCCCGGCCGACGCCCGCGCCACCTACGACGACCTGATGGCCAAGGCCGCCGCCCTGCCCCCCGCCCCGCCCGACGGCGAGTTCCTCGGCTGCGAGGATGCCCAGCCCGGCTGGCGGCAGGTCGAGGTCCCGCCCGCCTTCTACGAGGCCGTTCGGGCCCTGTACCCCGAATCCCGCCCGCCGTTCCGCGCCCGCCCCTTCGACGTGCAGCTCATCGGCGCCATGGTCCTCTCCCAGGGCCGCATCTCGGAAATGAAGACCGGTGAGGGCAAGACCATCGTCGCCCCCCTGGCCTGCTACCTGGCCGCCCTGGAGCGGATGAAGATCCACGTCGTCACCGTCAACGACTACCTCGTCCAGCGCGACCGCGACTGGGTCTTCCCCTTCTTCCACGCCCTTGGCCTGACCGTCGGCGCCATCCACCCCATGCACATGCAGGGCGAGGACGTCAAGCGCCGCATGTACCTCTGCGACGTCGTCTACGGCACCACCGCCGAGTTCGGCTTCGACTACCTCCGCGACAACATGAAGCGCTCCGTCGAGCAGCAGGTCCAGCGCCGCCGCGACTTCGCCATCGTCGACGAGGTGGACTCCATCCTCATCGACGAGGCCCGCACCCCGCTGATCATCTCCGGCTCCGCCCACGAGGACCGCCCCCGCTACGAGATGGCCGACCGCCTCGCCCGCCACCTGGTCGACAAGCAAAAGCCCTGGCAGGCCGCCGAGGACGCCTTCGAAGAGTGCCAGCGCCTCATCAAGGGCCTGGAAGGCGACATCCGCAACAGCCGCGACAAGGCCAAGATCCCCGCCCTGCAGGAACGCCTCAAGGAGGCCAAGGGCCGCCTGCCCTCCCTGGAAGCCGAGAAGCGCAAGCACATCCAGTTCTACGAGACCAAGCTCGAGCGCAAGAGCGTCCACCTCACCCACGACGGCGTCGCCGAGGCCCAGCGCGTCGCCGCCCTCGGCTCGTTCTATGTCGGCGAGAACATGGACCTGCCCCACCTCCTCGAGCAGTCCCTCCGCGCCCACGTCGTCTACCAGCGCGACCGCGACTACATCGTCGCCCCCGCCGAGAACCCCAACTCCGGCCGCGTCGAGCCCTCCATCATCATCGTCGACGTCTCCACCGGCCGCCCCATGGTCGGCCGCCAGTGGTCCGACGGCCTCCATCAGGCCTGCGAGGCCAAGGAAGGCGTGCCGATCAAGCAGGAAAACCAGACCGTCGCCACCATCACCATCCAGAACTTCTTCAAGATGTACAAGCGGCTCGCCGGCATGACCGGCACCGCCGACACCGAGGCCCAGGAGTTCCACGACATCTACCGCCTCGACGTGGTCTCCATCCCCACCAACCGCCCCGTCTCCCGCGTCGATCGCAACGACCTGATCTTCCTCACCGCCAGAGACAAGTGGGAGGCCATCGTCGACGAGATCAAGAACTTCCACGACGTCGGCCGCCCCGTCCTCGTCGGCACCACCTCCGTCGAAAAGTCCGAGCAGCTCGGCCAGCAGCTCGCCCGCAAGTACCAGATCAAGCACGAGATCCTCAACGCCAAGCAGCACGAACGCGAGGCCCACATCGTTGAGAACGCCGGCCAGCTCGGCGCCGTCATGATCGCCACCAACATGGCCGGCCGCGGCACCGACATCAAGCTCGGCAAAATCTCCCGCGAAGCCCTCCGCGACCACTGGCTCCGCCGCGAGATCGCCCCCGCAACCGTCAGCATCGACGACACCGACGAGCAGCTCCGCGAGAAGATCTACCGCAAGATCGCCCCCAAGCATCTTGAGATCAACAAGCGCGAGGTCGAGTCCATGCCCTTCGCCGAGCTGGAACTCCAGCTCCTCCGCCGCTGGGCGCTGCTGGCCACCTGGCTCAGCGAGAAGGACGTCGCCCGCCTGGACGCCGAGGGCCTCCGCAAGCAGATCGACGCCCAGGGCCGCTTCCTCCTCCACCGCATCCGCTGGTTCGCCACCATCGAGGAACTCGGCGGCCTCCACGTCATCGGCACCGAACGCCACGAATCCCGCCGCATCGACAACCAGTTGCGCGGCCGCTCCGGCCGCCAGGGCGACAAGGGCTCCAGCCGCTTCTTCATCTCCCTTGAAGACGACCTCATGAAGCTCTTCGCCGGCGAGACGCAGATGCGCGTGCTCTCCGCCCTGGGCATGAAAGAGGGCGACGCCATCGAGCACCCCATCCTCTCCAAGTCCGTCGAGAACGCCCAGCGCAAGGTCGAAGAGATCAACTTCCAGCGCCGCAAGAACATCCTCGAGTACGACGAGGTCATGGAGCACCAGCGCCGCGGGTTCTACGGGCTCCGCCAGCGCGTCCTGGAAGGCCGCGACCTCAAGGGCCTGATCTTCTCCTACATCTCCGACGCCTCCAAGGACGCCGTCTCCACCTACCTCAGCCCCGACTACCCGGCCACCTGCGCCGCCGAGTTCGCCAACCAGACCCTCGACTGCACCATCAACCCGCAGCGGCTCCGCGGCATGGAGCCCGACGAGATGATCGTCGTCATCCGCACCGAGGCCAAGCAGGAGATCGGCTCCTCCATCCGCATGCACCTCGGCGAGTTCATCCCTGATGACCGCAGCGAGTTCCAGGTGGACTTCGACGGCGAAGGCCTCGCCCGCTGGGCACGCTCCCGCTTCGGCGTCGAGCTCGACCCGTCCATCCTCAAGGACCCCGGCCCGGGGATGCGCCGCCAGATCTCCGAGCAGCTCACCGTCGCCGCCGAGGAAAAGGTCGAGCAGGCCGACCTCGCGCCCATCTCCCGCTTCACCGCCAAGGGCTACGGCGCCGGCGAACTGTGCGCCTGGGCCCGCAACAAGTTTGATCTGGACCTCGACCCCGCCGAAGTCTCCAAACGCTTCGCCGACGGCGGCAAGGAATCGGTCAACAAGCTCATCCTCGAGGCCACCGCCAAGGCCTACCGCAAGCGCGAGATCGAGTACCCCATCAGCTTCATGATGGACATGACCAAGGCCCTCGTCCGCCAGAACCCCCAGCAGGCCATGGCCCAGTTCATCAACTGGGCCAACACCCGCTACGACATGGGCTGGTCCGAGGAGACCATCCGCACCGTCAATCCTGACAAGGCCCGCGAGGCCCTGCTCGCCAAGGCCGAGCAGACCGTCGACGATTCCCGCATGGAGAAGGCCGTCCAGGCCGCCCTCGCCTGCGGCACTGACGACGCCCTGGAGCAGCACCTCCGCACCACCTACAAGCTCGACCTCCCCCTCCACATGCGCCGCCTCTCCGGCGAGGAGCGCGCCAACGCCATCCGCGCCAAGGTCGAGTCCATCCTCCGTGCCGAACTGATCATGTTCGAGCGCACCATGCTGCTCGATGTGCTCGACTCGCTCTGGAAGGGCCACCTCTACGCCATGGACCAGCTCCGCGACGGCATCAACTTCCGCGCCTACAGCCAGCAGGACCCCCGCATCGAGTACAAGCGCGAGGGCTCCCGCATGTACAGCGAGATGATGCAGGACGTCCGCGAGCGCATCACCGACTACGTCTTCCGCATGCGCCTGGCACCGCAGGTCAGCCCCATGCCCTTCTCCCCGGCCCCCGCCCCCATGGCCCCGCCCCCTGCTGCACCCGCGTCCGCTGCCCCTTATGGCGGCGTCCTCGCAGGCCCCGGCATGGGCTCCTCCGCGGATCTCTACCCCGCCCCGCGCCCGCCCCAGTCCCAGCCCCAGCCCCCCACCGCCTGAGCCGACCGCTCACGCTCGGGCACATCCCATGTTCGCACCAGGCCCGGCCCCAGCGCCGGGCCTTTTTCATCCCCGTACGGTTCCCTCTCCCATGCCCAGCCTGTCCGTCGCATCCCTCCTGACCCCAGCGCCCGCAGCCGCCGCGGTCAGCGCTGCGTCCCTCTCCGTGCCCATCCTCGCCGGCATCGCCGTCCTCGGCCTGCTCGCCGGCGTGCTCGGCGGCCTCGCCGGCGTCGGCGGGTCCATGGTCATGCTCCCCGGCCTCCACGCCCTCCTCGGCGACGAACCGCCCGCCATCCACCACCTCTACATGGCCGCCGCCATGGTCGTCAACGTCGCCGTCGCCCTCCCCGCCGCCCGTCGGCACGCCCAGGCCGGTGCCGTCCGCAAAGACCTCCTCCCCCCGCTCCTGCTCTCCACCGTCATCAGCGTCCTCGTCGGCGTCGTCGTTTCCAATCAGGTCGGCGGCGACGGCCTCCGCATCGCCCTGGCCGCCTTCATCGGCGGTTACTGCCTCTGGAACCTCATCCGCCTCGCCCGCAACACCCCCGAGCACCCGCCCGAAGCCCAGCGCACCGAACGCTGGCGCCTCGCCCTCAGCGGTGCCGCCACCGGCTTTGTCGGGGGCCTCCTGGGCCTCGGCGGCGGCGTGCTGCTCGTGCCCATGCTCCAACTGTGGTGCCGGCTTGATCTCCGCGCCAGCATCGCCACCAGTTCCTCAGTCATCTGGATCAGCGCCCTGGTCGGCTGCTCGCTCAAACTCGCCACCCTTCACCAGCACGACCAGTCCATCTGGCTCGCCCTGCTGCTGGCCGCGCTCCTCGCCCCCACCGCCATCCTCGGCGCCCGCTGGGGCGCCGCCCTCACCCACAGCCTCCCCCTCCGCGCTGTCCGCGCCGCCATCACCAGCATCCTGCTGGTCGCCGCCCTGCGGCTCGCCGGGGTGATCTGATCTTCTTCGCTTTGCAGCCGCCCCCAGGCCCCCGCCGTCCCGTTCACACCGTGCGGTAGTTCCGCATCATGCCCATGTCCTCATGCGGCAGGTTGTGGCAGTGATACACAAACAGCCCCTTGTAGTCCGTCCACTTCATCAAGAACCGCACCGTCTCCCCGGGCATGATCAGGAACGTGTCCTTCCAGCCCGCGTCCACCAGCCCGTCCTTCACCGTGTTGTAGTTGGTCAGATACGCCCCCGTCCCGTTCATCGTCCGCGACAGGATCTGGAACTGCCGCCCGTGCCAGTGCATCGGGTGCGCTGTTGACCGGGGCACCGGCAACGCCGGGTTCACCAGATCGACGACCTCCAGCGCCCCCGCAGGCACCACCTCGTTGGCCGCCGTCGCCTCCATCTCAAACATCGCGTTGTTCAGGTGATACCCCATCCCCGCCATAAAGCTGATCGGATACGTCCGCGGATTGCTCTGATTCACCGCGTCCGCCAGCCGGTACGGGTCGATCCGGCTCAGCGTGCTCGGCAGCGTCAGGCTCTCCGGCTCCTGCCGCGTCACATCAAACCGCACCAGATTGATGTTCGCCGACCCCTGCCCCGAGCCCGCGCCGCTGAACGTCGTGCTCCGCAGCGTCACCGACGAGCCCACCGTCTGGTTCCGCAAGTCCGCCCACAGTTCCACACGCTCCCCGGGCGCGAGCATCACATACGGGTACGTCCGGGGCTCGGCCAGCAGCCCGCCGTCATTGCCGATCACCACCATCGGCACCGGCGAACTCCCCCCGGTGAACTGCAACTTGTAGATCCGCGACGCCGACCCGTTGAGGATCCGCAGCCGGTGCACCCGCGTGCCAACCTGCCGCACCATGTTCTGCACCCCGTTGACGAACACGTTTGTCCCCCAAAAGCCGTTGACCATGTCCGCCGTGTACAGAAACTGGTTGTCCGGATCGAACCGCCGGTCCTGAATCACCAGCGGAATGTCCCGCTCCCCCCGGGGCAACGCCAGCACCTGCTCCTCGTCGTCCTCCACGATGAACAAACCCGCCAGCCCCATGTTCACCTGCGCCCCGGTCCGCATGTCCGGGTGCGGGTGATACCAGTACGTCCCCGCCCGGTTCAGCACGCTGAACACCACGTCCTGGCTCTGCCCCGGCCCGAACGCAAACCGCGGGTGCCCATCAACCGTATCCGGCACATCCAGCCCGTGGTAGTGCGTGATCGTCGGTTCGGCCAGGTTGTTCACCGTGCGGATGCGGATCGTCTGCCCCCGCTTCGCCCGCACAATCGGCCCCAGCCACGACCCCACCGGGCTGACCATCTCCGCCGGCCCCTGCCGCACCGTCACGCCGTACCGCCACACCGTCGTCGGCGGCCCAGCCAGCACCTGCTCGCTGTCTGGGCTCAGCGTGAACTCCAAACTCGCCGAGTGCCACGGATCGGTCTCTCGCAACTCCAACCGCTTGCGCGGGCTGGCCGCAACGCTGCCCAGCAGCGGGCCGCCCAGCACGCCCACGCCCAGCCCCACGCCGGCCGCCGCACTGCGACGAAGCAATTCCCGACGCGACAGGGCGACCTGCTCTTGTGACGGTCTCTTCACGCGTGGCTCTCAGAACTCCCGCCGCCGCGGCCCAACGCGGCAACCGCGCCCGGCCGTCTCCTGCAAGATACCGCCCCGCATCGCATGCAGCCCGACGATCCCAGCGTTTCCCCGCAAAATCCCCAGATCCGGGCAAACCTCGCCGGAGCGCCCCGCCGCTGCTTCTCGGACACACGCGCAGCCCGAAGCATCCGGCGTCGAAAGCCGGACCCGCCCCATTGCCCGCTTGCTACCCTCTTCGTCGTGGGTTGGGATCTTCACCGCATGCTGCCCGATGCTCTGCTTCCCAAGCCGCCCTACGCCAACGTCCGCCCGAGGCCGCCCGCTCGCGCTCCGGCGCCCGCGTTCACGCTGATTGAAGTCCTGGTGGTGATTGCGGTGATCGCCATCCTCGTCGGTGTGCTCCTGCCGGCCCTCCGCAGCGCCCGCGAGGCCGCCCGCTCAACGCAGTGCCTGAGCAACCTCCGCCAGACCTTTCTCATCTGCCGCTCCTACGCCGATGAAAACCGCGGCCTCGGCCCAGCCATCGGCCAGCCCTACGCCGCCCTCCCCAACTGGGCCCTGGTGGTCCAGCAGAACGCCGGACGACAGGGCACCACCGGCAACGATCTGTACGTCGCCAATGCCATCGTCGTCTGCCCCTCCAGCCGCGCGTTCTACGGCCTGGAGATGACCCGCACCTACGCCATGAACGCCACCGGTCACGCCGGCCGCCCCGGCGACATCGGCAACTTCGACGCCCCCGCCCAGCAGGCCCACATCCGCTTTGATCGCGTGCAGGACACCTCCGCCGCCGTCCTCCTGCTCGACTCGGCCGCCCCCGCCCCCGGCCCCGCCCAGCCGCCCGCCACCCGCACCTCCAGCGTGATCGACTTCCGCGATGACGACCACGTCCGCCTCCGCGTGGGCCGGGTGCACGGCGCCAGCCGCGCCGGCGTGCTCGACGGCGGCTTCAACGCCGCCCGCTTCGACGGGTCAGCCGGTTCCTACCGCGAGATTCCCACAACGTGGGTCAAGCCCCTGCCCTGACCGGCCAGGCCTCTCGCCCGGTTCGCCCGCCGTCAATCACGACGAGCCTTCGCGCATCCGCGTCACGCCCTCCGGGAACGGATAGCACGGGAACACGCCCACGTGCCCCAGCTTCCACATCCGCGGAGCCGGGTACACGTCACCCCTGAATCCCGCGGCATACATCGTGCCCAGAACTGCCTCAAAGCTCGGCTCGCGGCCGTCCGGGCCGGACAGCCGGTTGGCATGGGCGTTCAAGAACGACACGCTGGCGATCGGCAGCCGCTCCTTGCGGTCCTGCACCATCCGCGTCACGGTCGAGAACCCACGATGCAGGTCATCCAGCGTGAAGTGGTCTCGCCCGTGCGGACGCAGCATCGCCAGGATCAGCACGCTGTCCAGATCGAACTTCAGCACATACGGCTCGCGATCGCGAGCGGCATGGATCGAGACCGACTCCTGAAACATCCGGGCGTAGTTGGTGACCGCGTTCACCGTCCACTGCGACGTGCTGACGGTGCCCACGAGTTGGGCGATGATGCCGTGGCTGTTGTCGGCGTCGTTCACGCCGACGACGATGGCCCGGTAGCGGCCATCCAGCACGTCACGGAACATGTCCTGGCCCCACATGATCCGCAGTCGCTCGCGAGCGGACACGGTGGCCATGGCCGCGGGGTCGGTCTTGCCGGCCGGCAGCAGCGTGAGCCGCTCGGGCGCGTGGTCGGCGGCGAGCAGGTGCTCGGCGTCGCCTTCGTAAAGACGGATGGGCGGAATCGGTGTCGGACCGGACGCGGCAGGGCGGGCAGCGGCCATGATCGGATCCTCCGGGGCGGAACGCCGCTGCACCTACAGCCGGGCAGCGAAACTCGCTGCTTCAGCATATCGGGCCATGGCACAGCAAGCCAACAGCGGTCCGCCGGGGCGGGCCTGACCAGACGTGCGCAGGCCTCAAGGCCCGCGACGCGAGGCGGCAGGCGCGACGTGTCAGCGGCGTTCCGGTGCCGGCTAGACGGCAGCGCGAAATCAGGCCCGCGGACCGGCTCAGGGCAGCGATACCCGCCAAAGCCGGCAAGCCGAAACGGCCCCGCCGAAGCAGGACAAGCCCATGAGATGCGAGGAAATGGCCCCTGGGATCAGAAGTTCGATCCACACCACCCACCCAGCCGCCCAGCACACTGGCCCAATGCGGGGAGAACCAGCACGTCCCTAGCGTGGGGCGGATCAACCAGCCCCACCAACGAGAACGGGCCGACCCAGACGGCAGCCAGGTGCGACCGAACTCAACAAACCAATCTGAAGCGAAGCCCACCTGAGCACCCCAACCACGCCACCCAACCCTGGAGGCCCTGGAGGCGGTACCAACCCCAACACCCAGAGCCCCTCCGAACCCCACTGATCCTCACGAAACAAAAAGAAAAGAACCCCATCAGGTTTACCTGACGGGGTTCAAAATCCGGCGACGACCTACTTTCCCGCTGAGCAGTATCATCGGCACCGCTGGCTTAACTGCTGTGTTCGGGATGGGAACAGGTGTTGCCCAGCGGTTGTGGTCACCGAAAAAACTGGCGATCGCCGTTAGGCGAGCGCCGGTCAATTGACCGGTGCGGACGGAAGAATGCTGAAGACGAACTACTGAGACGACTCTTTGATGGAGCCTGTCAAATCGGTGCCGTTGAACACGGCACAGGATTGACGGCCGACCTTTGACCGTTCGTACCACTCCACTGAGGGCCTCTCAGCCCTTGCATGCGTGGCCGATCAACCTGGTGGTCTACCAGGGGTCTCACGTCTTACGACAAGCAAACCTTGTTTTGAGGGGGGCTTCCCGCTTAGATGCTTTCAGCGGTTATCCCTGCCGTACGTAGCTACCCAGCGGTGCACCTAGCGGCGCAACTGGATCACCAGGGGTACGTCCAACTCAATCCTCTCGTACTAAAGTTGACTCCTCTCAAGTTTGCAACACCCACAACAGATAGGGACCGACCTGGCTCACGCCGGTCTGAACCCAGCTCGCGTACCACTTTAATCGGCGAACAGCCGAACCCTTGGGACCGCCTTCAGCCCCAGGATGTGATGGGCCGACATCGAGGTGCCAAACCGCGCCGCCGCTATGGACGCTCGGGCGCGATCAGCCTGTTATCCCCGGGGTACCTTTTATCCGTTGAGCTACGACCCTTCCACACGGGATCGCAGGATCACTATGACCTACTTTCGTAACAGCTCGACCCGTCGGTCTCGCTGTAAAGCCGGCTTATGCCATTGCACTCTTGGCACGGTTTCCATCCGTGCTGAGCCGACCTTTGTACTCCTCCGTTACTCTTTGGGAGGAGACCGCCCCAGTCAAACTACCCAGCTTCCACTGTTCCTCGCCCGGATAACGGGAATCGAGGTTAGGCCACAAACGTGCTCAGGGTGGTATTTCACCGTTGGCTCTTTCCCGGCCGGAACCGGGACGTCAAAGCCTCCCACCTATCCTACGCAGAGTATGCTCGTGACCAATGAAAACCTATAGTGAAGGTCCACGGGGTCTTTCCGTCTTGCTGCGGGGAGGCGGCATCTTCACCGCCACTTCTATTTCACCGAGTCGGTCGTGGAGACAGTGCTCCAGTGATTACGCTATTCATGCGCGTCGGAACTTACCCGACAAGGAACTTCGCTACCTTAGGACCGTCATAGTTACGGCCGCCATTCACCGGTGCTTAGGTCGCAAGCTTCGCTTTCGCTAACCTACTCCCTTGACATTCCGGTATCGGGCAAGCGTCACTCTGTATACATCGACTTGCGTCTTAGCACAGAGCTGTGTTTTTGATAAACAGTTCCCAGAGCCTTTTCTCTGCGCCCGCTCTTGCGAGACGGGCCCCCTTATCGCGAACTTACGGGGTTAAATTGCCTAGTTCCTTCACGACCGTTCTCTCGAGCGCCTGAGGCTATTCGCCTCGCCTACCTGTGTCAGTTTTAGTACGGGCACGCCCGGTTTTTCGAGGAAGCCCCTTTCTTCACATTGGCCTCAAGGGCCTGGACATCTAGCAGTCCCGTGAAGTCCGGAGCTTCGTCACCATATTGGGCATTGGCGCAGGAATGTTGACCTGCTTTCCATCGACTACGCTTTTCAGCCTCGTCTTAGGTCCCGGCTAACCCTGGGCGGATTTACCTTCCCCAGGAAACCTTAGGCTTACGGCGAGCGTGATTTTCACACGCTTTATCGTTACTCAAGCCCGCATCCTCACTTGTTATCGCTCCACGACGCGTTCCCACATCGCTTCACCGCAATAACAATGCTTCCCTACCACTCTTTCGAGTCCGCGGCTTCGGCGTTGTACTTATCCCCGATAATTATCGGCGCCAGGATCCTCGTCCAGTGAGCTGTTACGCACTCTTTAAATGGTGGCTGCTTCTAAGCCAACATCCTGGATGTCTCTGCACCCTGACTTCCTTAAAAACTAAGTACAACTTAGGGGCCTTAGCCGGCGATCTGGATTTTTCTCCTTTTGACTTCGGATATTGTCACTCGAAGTCTTTCTCCCGGGATACAACTATCGGTATTCGGAGTTTGGTTGGACATGGTGATCGGGTAGACCCCATTGTCCATCCAGTCGCTCTACCCCCGATAGTCAATCCCGAGGCTACCCCTAAAGGTATTTCGGGAAGAACAAGCTATCTCCCAGTTTGATTACACTTTTAGTCCTCCCGTCAGTTCATCGCAGAACTTTTCAACGTTCACGCGTTCGACCCTCCAGACGGAGTTACCCGTCCTTCAGTCTGACCAACGGTAGATCACAAGGTTTCGTGTCTAGCCCGTACGACTGGGCGCCCGTTTCGGACTCGCTTTCGCTCCGCCTCCGGCCCGTTAGGCCTTAGGCTCGCCGTACAGACTAACTCGCGGGCTCATTATGCAAAAGGCACGCCGTCACTCCTTACGGAGCTCCGACCGCTTGTAAGCACACGGTTTCAGGTGCTCTTTCATTCCCCTTGTCGGGGTGCTTTTCATCTTTCAGTCGCCTTACTGATTCGCTATCGGTCGTCAAGGAGTGCTCAGCCTTGGAGAGTGGACTCCCCATATTCAAACCAGGTTCCCCGAGCCTGATTCTACTCGAGGGCATAGCCGCCTATTGACTACAGGACTTTCACCTTCTTTGGTCCGGCATTCCATCCGGTTCGCTCACATCGACGGTTTATCCGCTTTCGCTCGCCGCTACTTACGGAGTCGCGTTGCTTTCCTTTCCTGTGGGTACTTAGATGTTTCAGTTCCCCACGTTCGCTTCTTGCACCTATGCATTCAGTGCAAGATACCCTTTCGGGTGGGTTGCCCCATTCGGAAATCCCAGGATCACAGTTCGGTTACCAACTCCTCTGGGCTTATCGCAGGTTCCTGCGTCCTTCATCGCCTCTTGACGCCAAGACATCCACCGTGTGCCCTTGATGGCCGGCCGTCAATCGCATGCCGTGCTCGATTTGCATCTTGCACACCACCGACTGGGGCCTCCTTCAAAGAGCCGATTCGTTCAGCCGCTCATCACGGCCAAACGGTTTGAGTCTCAGATTCGCTCGTATTCAGCATGACACCCTGCATGGGTTCGCCTGTCGGTCCTCGAACTTTGAGGTGACAGACCACGCAGGGGTCTTCCGTCCGTATCCGGTTGTCAAACAAGGTTCTGAGCGGCTTGAGGCGTACCTTGCGGCTTGCCCGTCGGTCGTCAGGTCCACAGTTCGGTGCGATCTGTGGGGCGGGAAGTATTGCCCCCCCTCACCCTCTCGTCAAGCTGGTGTTCAAAATTCCCTCGCGCCCACACCCCCTTCCTGCCCCTCTCGGGGTCTTTTTCCCATTTCCGACCACCTTTCCACGACCCATCCACGATCTGCCATCCCGTTCGTTCGGATAACGGACGGTATTTAGCCCGCTTCACACTCCAGTCATAAGGCCTATTGCTGACCATCCGCCCGCCGCCGCCCGCTCGTTCACCACCCACTCCCAGCCTCCTTCACGAGGCAGCCTCGTTCTGGCCTGGTCCGCCTTCTCCAGCCTCTCTCCGCCCCTCCCCCCCATCCGCCTCCAGCACCGCCCGTCCGCCTCCGGCCGTCCGCCCGCTCCTGCTTCTGTCCGGCCCGCCACGCTTCACAGACACCCAGCTGCATCAGATTCGCGACCCAACCGACCGCACCCATGCCCCACATGTGACCTCGTGCCGGACAACCTCCACCTTCCGCCCGCTACGCTCGGCCCATGCCCCCAGCGTCCGGCCCTGATGTCCTGCCGCCCGCAGCCCCCGCCGCCCCCGGCGGCAGCCCTTCGCCCGCCGGCCCGCAGGCCTCGCCGCCCCTGCTCCAGGTCACCGATCTCGTCAAGCACTTCCCCGTCCGGGGTGGCGTGCTCAACCGCGTTCAGGGCAAGGTCCACGCCGTCAACGGCGTCTCCCTCTCCGTCCGCAAGGGCGAGACCCTCGGCATCGTCGGCGAGTCCGGCTGCGGCAAGAGCACCCTCGGCAAACTCATCCTCCGCCTGATTGAGCCCACCTCCGGCTCCATCCGCTTTGACGGCCAGGAACTCACCGGCCTGGGCCACAGCCAGATGATGCCCCTCCGCCGGCGGATGCAGATCATCTTCCAGGACCCCTACTCCTCCCTCAACCCACGCATGACCGTCCGGCAGATCCTCGCCGAGGCCATCGCCCACCACGGCATCATCGTCACCGACGACTACGCCGGCGAGCTGGAGCGCTACATCGATCAGCTCCTCCAGCGGGTCGGCCTGAGGCCCGAGGCCAAGCACAAGTTCCCGCACGAATTTTCCGGCGGCCAGCGGCAGCGCATCGGCATCGCCCGCGCTCTGGCCGTCAAGCCCGAGTTCCTCGTCGCCGACGAGCCCGTCTCCGCCTTGGATGTCTCCATTCAGGCCCAGGTGCTCAACCTGCTGATGGACCTCAAGGACGAGTTCGGCCTCACCCTGGTCTTCATCAGCCACGATCTCAAAGTCATCGAGCACTTCTGCGACCGCGTGCTGGTGATGTACCTCGGCCACGTGGTCGAGCAGGTCCCCTGCATGGACCTCCACCAGCGGGCCTTGCACCCCTACACCCGTGCCCTGCTGGGCGCCAACCCGATCGACGACCCCGCCGAACGCCGCCCCCTCACCGTCCTGCAGGGCGACGTGCCCAGCCCCTATGACCTGCCCACCGGCTGCCCCTTCGCCGGCCGCTGCCCCCTGGTCACCGACCGCTGCCGCACCGAGATGCCCCCCTTCACCGCCCGCAGGCCCGACCAGTCGGTCGCCTGCTGGGCCGTGCCCGAGAACGCCGGCCCCACCCCGGCCTGATTCCGATCAGGCACCCGTCCAGCTACCCCGCCAACCACCCGCTTGGCCACCCGCCCCGGCAGGCCGGTCCCCAGACCCGCTCGGCTATCCTCGGCCCCGCATTTCTCCCTCCTCTTCGCCTTCTCCCCTCACCCCAACCCTCCTCCCCTCACACCCCACGGAGCCCCCGCCATGGAAGCCGGCATCGTCGGCTTGCCCAACGTCGGCAAGTCCACCACCTTCAACGCCCTCACCAAGGCCAACGCTCTGGCCGCCAACTACCCCTTCGCCACCATTGAGCCCAACGTCGGCGTGGTCCCCATCCCCGACCCGCGTCTGGCCACCATCCAGAAGTACATCAAGACCCAGAAGGTCGTCCCCGCCGCCCTCCGCCTGGTCGACATCGCCGGCATCGTCAAGGGCGCCAGCAAGGGCGAGGGCCTGGGCAACAAGTTCCTCTCCCACATCCGCGAGGTCGACGCCATCCTCCACGTCGTCCGCTGCTTCACCAAGGCCCCCGGCGGCGAGCAGATCACCCACGTCGACGGCAACGTGGACCCCATCCGCGACATCGAGACCATCGAGACCGAGCTCATCCTCGCCGACCTGGAGACCATCGACTCCGCCCTCCCCAAGGCCGAGCGCTCCGCCAAGAGCGGCGACAAAGAGGCCATCGCCCGCCTGAGCGTCCTCAAGAAGCTCCACCCGGTGCTCAACCAGGCCAAGCCGGCCCGGGGCGTCATCGCCTCGCTGACCGACCCGGAAGAGAAGAAGGTCGTCAAGTCCCTGGGCATGCTCTCCAGCAAGCCCGTGCTCTACATCGCCAACGTCGATGAGGACGACATCCACGGCCAGGGCGAGTTCGCCCAGCGTGTCCGCGCCCGCGCCGCCGAGGAGAAGATGCAGGTCGTCCCCATCTGCGCCCGCATCGAGAGCGAACTGGCCCCGCTGGCCGAGGACGAGCAGAAGGAAATGCTCGCCATGTACGACATGCAGGAGCCCGCCCTGGCCAGCCTGGCCCGTGCCGCGTACAAGCTCCTGGGCCTGCAGAGCTTCTACACCGCCGGCGAGAAGGAAGTCCGCGCCTGGACCGTCCCCGTCGGCGCCACCGCCCCGCAGGCCGCCGGCGTCATCCATTCCGACTTTGAACGCGGCTTCATCCGTGCCGAGATCTACTCCGTCGCCGACCTGGAGAAGTACCACTCCGAGAAGGCCATCAAGGAGGCCGGCAAGATGCGCATCGAAGGCAAGGACTACGTGATGCACGACGCCGACGTCTGCCACTTCCTGTTCAACGTCTGATCAGCCGCACCGTCCGTCACCCGCTTGGCATGCCCGCCCGTCGTCCATCCAGGCCCGCCCGGCCGCGGCCCCGGTCCACATCCGGGGCCCGGCCACCGGCCCGCCACATGGTGCTCCTGGGCGGGGGCGGGTTCTCTGCCGACCCCGCCGACACCACGCTCGATGACTACACCCTCGCCCTCACCGGCGTCGCCCGTCCCCGTGTCTGCTTTCTCCCCACCGCCTCCGGCGACGCGCTCAGCTACATCGAGAAGTTCCGCGACGCTTTCGGCCCATCCCGCGCCCGGGCCTCCTTCCTGCCCCTGTTCCGCCGCAACCCCGGCCAGAACCCCGCCGAGCACCTCCTCGCCCAACACGTCATCTACATCGGCGGCGGCAACACCGCCAACGCCCTGGCCGTGTGGCGGGTTCACGGGGTGGACAAAGCCCTGCTGGCCGCCTGGCGAAAGGGCGTGGTCATCACCGGCGTCTCCGCCGGGCTGCTCTGCTGGTTCAACGCCTGCCTGACCGACTCCTACGGCGACCTGGCCCCGCTGCAGGACGGCCTGCGCGTGCTGCCCGGCGCCGCCTGCCCGCATTACGACGGCGAGCCCGGCCGCCGTGCTGCGTTGCACGCCGCCGTCGCCACACGCGCACTTCCCGACACCCTCGCCGTGGACGACTACTGCGCCGTGCACTTCGTTGGCCGCCGCCTGCACCGGGTGCTGGCCGCCCGCCCCGACGCCACCGCCCACTACGTCACCCGCATCGGCCGCACCGTCAGCGAGGAGCCCCTGCCCGCTGACCTCCTGGAGTCCTCCGCATGACCCGCCCCGCCACCGAGGCCGTGCACCCCTACCCGCTGCTCTTCCAGCCCCTCCTCCTGGAAAAAGTCTGGGGCGGCGACCGCCTCGCCCGCTTCGGCAAGCCCGTTGCCCCGGGAGACCGCATCGGCGAGAGTTGGGAACTCGCCGACCTCGCCTCCACCTCCGCCTCCGGCGCCGGCGGCACCGCCGCCCACTCGGTCATCCGCAACGGCCCCCTCGCCGGCCGCACTATTCGCGACGCTGTTTCCGCCTGGGGACACAACCTGCTTGGGCATGCCCCTCTGGCATCACAAGGCGGCGTCGGCGAGTTCCCCCTGCTGGTCAAGTTCCTCGACGCCCGCGAGAACCTCTCCGTGCAGGTCCACCCCTCCCCGGCCTACGCCGCGGCCCATCCCGGCGCCCACCTCAAGACCGAGTGCTGGTACATCCTCCACGCCGAGCCCGGCGCCATGATCTACAAGGGCTGCAAGCCCGGCGTCACCCGCGCCCAGTGGCAGCAGGCTCTGGCCGACGGCGTCGGCAACCGCACCGTGGACCTGATGGCCGCGGTCCCCGCCGTGGTCGGCGAGTGCCACAACCTCCCCAGCGGCACCGTGCACGCCCTGGGCGCCGGCGTGGTGGTCGCCGAGGTGCAAACCCCCTCCGACACCACCTTCCGCGTCTACGACTGGGGCCGCACCGGCCGCCAGTTGCACGTCGAGCAGGCCCTGCAGTGCATCGACTACGCCCCCGCCCCGGCCGCCAGCCCCGCCGCCACGTCCTCAAGCCACGCCGCCACCGCCCACGCCCACCGCCGCCTGGTCACCACCGCCTACTTCACGCTCGATGAATCCCGCCCCGCCGCGGGCCAGCGGACCACCGTCCTCCCCGACCACGCGTCCACGCCGTCCACCCCCACCGCCGCCGTGCTGATGGTCGTGGGCGGCGCCGGCCGTCTGGTCTCAACCACCCACGCCTTCGCCGATCTCACCGTCACCGCCGGCGACACCGTGCTGGTCCCCGCCGCCATCGCCCCCTGGGCCGAACTGCTCGCCGACTCCGCCATCACCGCCCTGCACGCGCTGTTGCCCGCCGGGGCCTGAGCGCAACCCGGCCCTCACGCCCGACCTCACGCCAAGCGGCCATCCACCAGCCGCACCACCCGGTCCGCCCTCGCCGCCACCTCCTGGTCGTGCGTCACCATCACCGTCGCCAGCTTCTCGCTGGCCCGGTGCCCGGCGAGTGCATCGAGGATCGTCCCGCCGGTCACCCGGTCCAGGTTGCCCGTCGGCTCATCGGCCAGCAGCACCGCCGGACGGTTGATCAGCGCCCTCGCAATCGCCGTCCGCTGCCGCTCACCGCCGGAGAGTTCCGCCGGCCGGTGACCCAGCCGGTGCCCCAGCCCGAAGCTCTCCAGCAGCGCCTTGGCCCGCTCGGTCACCTCCGCCGCCTTGTACCGCAGCCGCCCCTGGCGGATCATCGCCGCCACCGTCACGTTCTCCATCACCGTCAGTTCCGGCAGCAGGTGGTAAAACTGGAACACAAACCCCACCCGCTCGCTGCGGTAGCGGTCCAGCCCGCCCATGCCCATGGCGCTCAGCGGCGTGCCGTCGAACACCACCTCGCCCTTGCCCGCATCCGGCCGGTCCAGCCCGCCCAGGATGTGCAGCAGCGTGCTCTTGCCCGAGCCCGATGAGCCCAGGATCGCCACAAACTCCCCCGGCTCCACCGTCACGCTCACCCCGCGCAGCACCGGCACATCCACCTTGCCCAGGCGGTAGGTCTTGTGCACGTTGGTTGCGTTCAGCAATGCCATGGTCGCTCGTGTGGTTCCCGAAAAATCAGCTTCTCGCTCACTCAAACCGCAACGCCCGCACCGGGTCCAGCGTCGCCGCCCGAATCGCCGGGATGATCGCCCCGAGCAGCGAGAACACCAGCCCCGAGATCAGCACGATCACCGCCCGCACCGGCTCGATGGTGTTCGGGATCGTCGTGAAGTAGTACACCCGCGGGTCCCACACCGTCACCCCCAGCACGCTCCCCATCCAGTCGTGGATCGGGTTGATGTTGCTCACCACCAGCCACGCCAGCGCCCCGCCCGCCAGCGACCCCACCACCCCGATCGCCAGCCCGTAGCGGATCCACAGCCACGCGATCCCCGCCCGCGACGCCCCCAGCGACCGCAGCACCCCGATGTCCTTGGTCTTCTCGCTGATCATCGCCCAGAAGATCGCCAGGATCAAAAAGCTCGCCGTCGCCGACACGAACCCCAGGATGAACAGCACCAGCGAGGTTTCCTTCCGCACCGCCGCGACGAACTGCGCCTGCCGCATCTCCCACGTGCGGATCAGGTTGTTCTCCCGCAGCGTCCGCGCCGCCGGCACATCCCGGTGCTTCTCGGCGAACGTCTCGTACACCTGGTCGCACGCCTCGCGCAGTTCATCCGGGCTCACCCCGTCCTTCGCCCGCACCAGCACCGTCGTCACCCGCGCCGGATCGATCCCCGTGATCACCGGCACCGCCGGCGTGCCGTCCGCGTTCAGGTCATACGGGTTGAAGGCCCCGCCGGCCGCCGGCGTGCCGCCGCTCACCGCCGACTTGGCCTCCTCCATCTTCATCATGCTCTGCGCCGCCGCCAGCGGTATGTAAATCGTCCGCCGGTCGATCTCAAACACCCCGGTGCGGAACTCGTTGGCCACCGCAAACGGCCGCGAGACCAGCCGCACATCCCGCCCCTCGCGGTCAAACGGCACCACCCGCACCGTGATCCGCTGCTGGAACGCCGGAGTCATCACGTTGGCCACGCCCCCGTCCGGCAACGCCTTGCCCAGCGACCCCAGCCTGTAGATCCCACTCGCCTCCCGCTTGCTCAGCCCCAGCATCTCAATACCCGGCACCGCCGCCCACTGCGGCACGCCGGTCTTGCTGTCCGGCTCGCTCAGGCTCAGCCCCTCCTGATACACCGCCTCAAACAACTCCTTGTACCGCGGGTCCAGCCGCACATCCTCGCCCTTGTGGTCCTTCTCCGCCGGCTTGTCCAAGGGCTTCCACCACAACGCCTGCGTGTAGTCCACCACCTCGCCATAGGTCTTGGGGTCGATCCCGCGAATGTTCACCCCCTCCACGCGGTTGTCCGGCAGGCTCACCAGCCCGAAGGTGTCGATCATCGGCGTCGCCGCCTTCACCCGCGGGTGCTCCTCCAGCAGATCGATCAGTTCGTCGTAGTGCGCGAACCCCGTGTTCGGCCACTCGATGGTCACGTCCCCCACCAGCGACCGGCCCGACTCCAGCAGCCTCGACAAAAAGCCCCCCATCACCGACCACACCGTCAGCACCATCGCCGTGCACAGCATCACCGCCACCGCCGCCAGCAGCGGCATGATCTTGCTGGTCAGGTATTTTCGCGTCAGCAGTGCCTGGTACACGTCGGTGCGTCTCGTCCTTCCTGCCCCCTATCCCCTTTACCCGCTCAGCCCTTGTGCCCCAGCAGCCGCTCGATCAGCAGCACGTGCGAGCGGGCCCCCATGTCAAAGCACTCCAGTTCAAACTTCTCGTTCGGCGAGTGCACCCGGTCGTCATCCAGCCCGAAGCCCATGAAGATCGTGTCGATCCCCAGTTCAGACTTGAGCATCCCCGCCACCGGGATCGACCCGCCGCTCTTGATCAAGGCCGCCCGCTTGCTCGTCGCCGCCTGGATCGCCCCCTGCGCCGCCTCCAGATGCGGGCTGTCAATCGGCACCGTCACGCCGTACCCGCCGTGGTGGTCGATCAATTCCCACCGGCACCCCGGCGGCGTCCGCTCCTTGCACCACGCAAAGAACGCCTTGGTGATCTTCGCCGGGTCCTGGTCGGCCACCAGCCGGAAGCTCACCTTCGCCGAGGCCATCGCCGGGATCACCGTCTTGGCCCCCTTGCCGGTGTACCCGCCCACGATGCCGTTGATCTCCGCCGTCGGCCGCCCCCACTCCCGCTCCAGCGTCGTGAATCCCGCCTCGCCCACGTCCGCCGCCGCCGAAAGCCCGATCTTCTTGAGCGCCGCCGCCGCGTTGAACCCCAGCCCCGCCCAGTTCGCCCGCTCCGCCTTGCTCAGCGGCCGCACCGCGTCATAGAACCCCGGAATCGTCACCCGCCGCTTGCCGTCGTGCAACTGCGCCAGCACCCGCGTCAACTCGGTGATCGGGTTCGGGCACCGCCCGCCCCACAGGCCCGAGTGCAGGTCCTGATTGGCCGCGTGCAGCACCACCTCGGTGTACGCCAGCCCGCGCACCCCATAGGTGATCGCCGGCTTGCCCCGGTCCAGCATCCCGGTGTCGCTGATCACGCACACCTCGCACGCCTTGAGCTGCTTCTTCCGCGAACGCACAAATGCGTCCAGGTTCGCCGAGCCCGACTCCTCCTCCCCCTCCAGCATCACCGTCAGCCGCATGCCACCCGCCGGCTTGCCGCTGGCCGCCTTCCACGCCGCCAGCGCCTCCAGAAACATCATCACCTGCCCCTTGTCATCCACCGCCCCGCGGGCCACCACCCGCTCCCCGCCCGCCTCGCCGGTGCGAGGGCCGCGGATCACCGGCTCAAACGGCGGGCTCTCCCACAACTCCAGCGGGTCGCACGGCTGCACGTCATAGTGCCCGTAGAACAGCACGTGCGGCCCTGCGTACTCGGCGTCCCCTTCGCACGTCGCCAGCACCACCGGGTGCCCCGGCTTCTCCTTGGTCCCCGTCGGGCAGATCTCCACCTTCAGCCCCGCCTCAGCCAGCCTGTCCGCCGCCCACTTGGCCGCCCGGGCCACATCCTGGCTATACGCCGGATCGGTGCTGATCGACGGGATCTTCAGCCAGTCCACCAGCCGACCGATCCCCGCCTGCCGGTTGTCCTTCAGCCACGCCAGCGCCGCCGCCCCTTGCGCCGTTGCCGCGCCAGCTTTCACCTTGCCGCTGGCGGCCTTCACCTTGCCGCCGGCGGCCTTCGCCTTCGCCCCGCCCGCCTTGCTCCCGCCCGCCGCTGATCCTGCCCGCTTGCCCATGGCTCGCTCCGTTGCTCCCCGCCGATGGCACGTGCCCCCCTGACGGCCGCCAGTTTAGCCGCCGTGCCCGCACGCACCCCAAGCGTCCTCAGCACGCCTGCTTCACCGTACCCGGTTGCCATCACCCGCCCGCCGCTTTCGCCGGATACCCCAGCGACTTGAAGTGCTCCACCAACCGGTCGCGATGGTCACCCTGCACCTCCAGCGTCGTCCCCTCCACCGTCCCGCCCGTCGCCAACTTCGCCTTCAGCCCCTTCAAGATCACCGGCAGATCGTCCGTCTTCTCCGACCGCGCCGCGAACCCCGCCACCACCGTCACAAACTTCCCGCGCCGCTGCTCGCGACGGATCCGCAGTTGCTGATCCGCCTCCCGCAGCACCTGACCGCTCAGCCGGTCACGCGGGCAGCCGCACTGCCCGTGCGACTTGCCGCACCGCTCGCACGTCACCGGCCGCTCCAGCGGCGTTCCATCAAACAGCCCCATCGCACGCTCCTGTTCTTCACGCCGCCTTCACGCACCGCACCCGCCGCACCCCACATGCAGGATACAGCCCACCCCGCCCGGCTCGCCCGCCAGACCCGTCCCTGCGGAATCTACCCCGATCATGGCGTGCAACGCAACCCCACCCCGAAACTACACCCCTTGATTCCCGTGCGCTTGTGCTGCGCGCACGCCGATTCCCGGAGCCTCCCCGCGTGCCCTCTCGCCCTGCCCTCACCCACCCCATTCGGCCCCGCCGATGCACCCACATCTGGGCCGCCGCCGTCACCGCCGGCCTGCTCACCTCCGCGTCCCTCGCCCTGGCCATCGCCGCCGCCATGGCCAACACCGCCACCACGCTCCTGGCCGCCCAGCCCGCCCAGTCTCTCCACTCGCCTTCAACCACCACCACCGATGACCCCCTCGCCGCCGACCTCCAGCGCCGCCTCACCACCGATGTCCTCCCCCTCCTGAACACCTACTGCCTCCGCTGCCACACCGAGGGCAACGCCCGCGCCGACGTCCGCTTCGACACCCTCCGCACCATCGCCGACGCCGCCGCCATGGGCGACATCATGGCCCTCGCCCACGAGATGGTCTCAACCGGGCAGATGCCCATCCGCTCCGCCGATCAGCCCAGCGACTTGGACCGCCTCATCCTCCAGCAGTGGTTCCACGACGCCGCCCACTTCGTCCCCGCCGACGCCCCCATCGACCCCGGCTGGTTCACCATCCACCGCCTCAACCGCAGCGAGTACCGCAACACCCTTCGCGACCTGCTCGGCATCCAGCCCGCCGACTTCGACGTCGCCGCCCGCCTCCCCGCCGACGACACCGGCTACGGCTTTGACAACATCGCCGACGTCCTCACCGTCTCCCCCCTCACGGTCGACCGCTACCTCGAAGCCGCCGAGGCCGCCGTCGGCCGCGTCCTGGGCCCCATTGACCCGCCCGACCCGCTCAACGAACGCCTCGCCCTCCGCCGTCAGGGCAACGGCACGTCGCTGGCCGCCGGCGGCGTCCACCTCTTCTCCGCCGGCTCCGCCCACGGCGCCCTCACCATCACCACCCCCGGAACCTACGCCATCACCGTCCGCGCCTGGCAAGACCGCGCCGGCGACGAGGACGCCCGCTTCACCTTCCGCGTCAACAAGGCCCCCATCGCCACCCTGCCCGTCCCCGGCAGCCGCAACCAGCCCTCCATCCTCACCCTCACCACCGACCTGCCCACCGGCCGCCACACCCTGACCGCGGAGTTCATCAACGACTTCTACGAGCCCAACGTCGCCGACCGCAACCTGGCCATCACCGCCATCACCGTCTCCGGCCCGCTGAACCCAGCCGCCCCGGAGGACCCCGCCGCCTGGCAACGCACCCTCGGCCTCTCCCCCGAACTCGCCGCCGACCGCACCGCCGCCCTGGCCGCCATCGAGCGCTTCGCCGCCCGCGCCTACCGCCGCCCGCTCACGCCCGACGACACCGCCGCCCTTGCCTCGCTCCACGCCGCACGCCTGGCCGCCGGCCGCACCCCCGTGCAGGCCGTCCGCGACACCCTCTGCGCCGTCCTGGTCTCCCCACACTTCCTCTACCGCGCCATCCAGCCCGATCTCTCGCAGTCCGGCAGCGCACCTCGCGCTGCCATCCACCGCCTCCGCCCCTTCGAACTCGCCAGCCGCCTCTCCTACTTCCTCTGGAGCAGCATGCCCGACGAGGCCCTCCTGCTCGACGCCGCCTCCGGCGACCTCACCAGCGACCAGGCCCTCGCCGCCCACGTCCGCCGCATGCTCGCCGACCCCCGCGCCGAGGCCTTCATCACCAACTTCACCGGCCAGTGGCTCCACCTCCGCACGCTCGACCGCCTTGAGATCGACCGCGCCCGCTTCCCCGACTACACCCCCGAACTCCAGGCCGACATGGCCACCGAGGCCCGCCTGTTCTTCGCCGACATCCTCCGCTCAAACAAACCCATCCACACCCTCCTCGACGCCGACTACACCTTCCTCAACCAGCGCCTCGCCGCCCACTACGGCCTCCCGGCCCCCGCCGAATCCCCCACCGCCTTCGTCCGCACCGACCTGCCCGAAAACTCCCACCGAGGCGGCGTGCTCACCATGGCCGGCGTCCTCACCGTCACCTCCAACACCACCCGCACCAGCCCCGTCAAGCGCGGCCTGTTTGTCCTGGAACAGGTCTTGGGCACACCGCCCCCGCCGCCCCCGGCCGACATTCCCCCGCTCGAGCAGGCCCCCAAAGCCAAGCAGGCCCTCACCCTCCGCGAGATCCTCGCCTCCCACGTCGAGAACCCCTCCTGCGCTGCCTGCCACAACCGCCTTGATCCCGTCGGCCTCGCCTTCGAGCACTTCGACGCCATCGGCCGCTGGCGCGACACCGAGAACGGCCAGCCCATCGACGCCTCCGGCACCCTCCCTGGCGGCCAGACCATCCGCCACGCCGACGACCTCAAGGCCGTCCTCATTGAACGCCGCGACCAGTTCACCCAGACCCTCGCCGCCAAACTCCTCACCTACGCCGTCGGCCGAGGCGTCGAGCCCTTCGACCGCCCCGCCATCCGCAGCATCTCCGCCCGCGCCGGCACCAGTGGCGGCGGCCTCGCTGATCTCGTGACCGCCATCGTCCTCTCCGACACCTTCCGCACCGCCCGCCCCAAAGCCGCGCCCACCGCCACCCCCGCACCAGCACCAGCACCAGCACCAGCACCCACCCCCGCACCATCGCCGGAGACCCGCCCATGAGTTCCCTCCACCTCTCCCGCCGCACCGTGCTCCGGGGCCTGGGCGCCACCATGGCCCTCCCCCTGCTTGAGTGCATGCTCCCCGGCCAGGGCTCCCGCGCCCTCGCCTCCGCCTTCGCCGCCGAACCCGCTGCCTCCGCTTCGGCCGCCGCCGGGGCGCTGGCCACCCCGCCCGTCCGCACCGCCTTCATCTTCGTTCCCAACGGCGTCAACTACGACGCCTGGAACCCGCTGGCCGCCGCCACCAAGGCCGGACACGCCGCCCCCGCCTCCGGCGTCGCCCCCTTGCACGCCCTCTCCCCCACGCTCGAACCGCTCGAGGGCGTCCGCCGCCACCTCAACGTCTTCACCGGCCTCACGCTCGACAAAGCCCGCGCCAACGGCGACGGCCCCGGCGACCACGCCCGCTCCTCCGCCTCCTTCCTCACCGGCCACCAGGCCCGCAAAACCGCCGGCAACGACATCCGCATCGGCATCTCAGTCGACCAGCTCGCCGCCCGCCAGATCGGCTCCTCCACCCGCCTGCCCTCGCTGGAACTCGGCTGCGAGCAAAGCCCCTCATCGGGCAATTGCGATTCCGGCTACTCCTGCGCCTACACCTCCAACATCTCCTGGCGTGCTGAGGACGTCCCCGTCCCCAAACTCATCGACCCCGCCGACGCCTTCGAGCGCCTCTTCGGCGATCCCGCCTCCGCCGCCGCCCAGGCCCAGCGACTCAGCCGCCGCCAGAGCATCCTGGACTTCGTCCGTCAGGACGCCGCCCGCCTGAACCAGCGCCTCGGCCAGGCCGACCGTCACAAACTCGACCAGTTCCACACCTCCGTCCGCGAGATCGAACGCCGCATCCAGGCCGCCGCCGACTCCGGCCCCGCCCGCCCGCCCGAAGGCGTCAAGCCCCCCGACGGCGTCCCCTCCGGCATCCGCCAGCACGCCGACCTCATGTTCGACCTGCTGCTGCTCGCCTTCCAGACCGATTCCACCCGCGTTGCCACCCTCATGCTCGCCTCTGATGGCTCCAACCGCGCCTTCCCCGAGATCGGCATCAAAGAGGGCCACCACCACCTCTCCCACCACCAGAACAATCAAGCCATGATCGAGGCCATCCGCGCCATCGATCGCTTTTACGTCGAACGCTTCGCCCGCTTCGTCCAGCGCCTCGCCGAGACCCCCGACGGCTCCGGATCCCTCCTGGACAACGCCATGATCCTCTACGGCGGAGGCATCTCCGACGGCAACCGCCACAACCACGAAGACCTCCCCATCCTCCTCGCCGGCTCCGCTGGCGGCACCCTCCCCACCCTGCCCACCGGCCGCCTGGTCGTCTCCCCCAAAGAAACGCCCCTGTGCAACCTCTACCTCTCCATGCTCGACCGCATGAACTGCCGAGTTGACGCCTTCGGCGATTCCACCGGCCGCCTCGCGGCCCTCTGATCCACCACACCCGTCCCCTGAACATCATCCGCGGCCCCGTCGACGTCATTATCGCACCCACCCCCAGGCCGGCGTGCCGCTTCTGTGTGGACCCCGCCAGGGCCACCCCACACGCCCCCAACCTCACCGTACCCTCGACCGTGCTCGTCCACCTAAACGGCCAACTCCTCCCGCACGACCGTGCCGCCGTCTCCCCGTTCGACCGGGGCTTCCTCTTCGGCGACGGCCTCTACGAAGGCCTCCGCGCCTTCTCCACCGGCACCCCCCACCACCCCCACCGCATCATCGGCCTCAACCGCCACATCCGCCGCTTCCAGCGCGGGCTCGATCTCTGCGGCATCCACTACAACGCCGCCCTCCTCGCCCCCATCACCGAACACCTCCTCGCCGCCAACCACCTTCACGATGCCTTCGTCTACTGGCAGGTCACCCGGGGCACGCCCGACCTCACGTCAGGCCCCGTCCGCTCCCGCGTCATGACCTCCCCCCACCCGCCCACCGTCTTCGCCTACCTCTCACCCCTCCCCCCGCTCGATCTCACCTCCGCCCTCCCCGCCGCCAAACGCGCCGGCTGCCAGCGCGATCTCCGCTGGCACCTCGGCCACATCAAAAGCATCTCCCTGCTCGGCAACGTCATCCCAGCCATCGCCGCCCACCAGGCCGTCGCCGCCGACGAGGCCCTGCTCATCCGCGCCATGCCCGACGGCCGCCGCCTCCTCGGCGAGGGCACCTACACCAACGTCGCCGTCGTCCGCGGCAACACCGTCCGCACGCCCACCCTCACCGCCACCTCCATCCTCCCCGGCGTCACCCGCGAGATCATGCTCGAGCTTGACCCGGCCATCCGCGAGGACGAGATCACCGAAGACGAACTCCGCACCGCCGACGAGGTCCTCCTCATCGGCACCACCACCATGATCACCGCCGTCACCCACCTCGACGGCCACCCGGTCGGCAACGCCCGCCCCGGCCCTCACGCCCACCGCCTCATGCGGCTGCTCTGCGACGCCCTGCGCGAGAACCGCGAGGACATCCCCACCCCCACACCCGCCCCCGCACCCCACGGAGCCGACGCTTGACCGCCCCCGCCTCCCTCGCCGGCAAACGCATCACCGTCATGGGCCTGGGCCGCTTCGGCGGCGGTTCCGGCGTCGCCCGCTGGCTCGTCGGCCAGGGCGCCTCCGTGCTCGTCACCGACCTCAAGCCCGCTGACAAACTCGCCGAGCCCATCGAAGAGGTCCGCGACCTGCTCGCCACCGGCCGCTTCGCCCTCCGCCTCGGCGAACACCGCGAAGACGACTTCACCACCACCGACCTGATCATCGCCAACCCCGCCGTCCCCGCCCCGTGGGACAACCGCTTCCTCGCCGCCGCCCGCGCCGCCCGCGTCCCCATCACCACCGAGATCGGCCTGCTCGTCGAACGCCTCCCCGCACGCGAGCGCACCATCGGCATCACCGGCACCGTCGGCAAGTCCACCACCACCGCCATGATCGCCCACGCGCTCTCCGCCGCGGGCGAAACCGTCCACCTCGGCGGCAACATCGGCGGTTCCCTGCTCGACCGCCTCCCCGACATCCGCCCCCAGCACCGCGTCGTGCTCGAACTCTCCTCGTTCATGCTCCACTGGCTCGGCGAAACCCAACGCTGGTCCCCGCACATCGCCGTCGCCACCAACATCGCCGAGAACCACCTCGACTGGCACGGCAACATGGACCACTACATCGCCAGCAAGCAGAACCTCCTCCGCTTCCAAACCTCAAGCGACATCGCCGTCCTCGGCTCCTCCCTGCCCCACTGGGCCCCCGCCACCCCCGCCCGCACCATCCTCGCCGGCGAGCCCCCCTTCCCGCACCCGCTCGCCGTCCCCGGCCGCCACAACCGCATCAACGCCGCCGTCGCCGCCGCCGTCGTCTCCGCCGCGCGGCCCGATCTCCCGCCCACCGCCATCCACGCCGCCCTGGCCGCCTTCCCCGGCCTCCCCCACCGCCTGGCCCTCTGCGCCCGCCCCGCCGGCCGCCTCTGCTACAACGACTCCAAGGCCACCACGCCCGAGGCCACCCTCCAGGCCATCACCGCTCTGGCCGAAGCCGCCAGCAACCGCACCGACCACCTCCACCTCATCGTCGGCGGCTACGACAAGCACGCCGATCTCTCCGCCCTCGCCCACCTCGCCCCACGCCTCGCCGGGCTCTACTGCATCGGCGACACCGGCCCCGCCATCGCCGCCGCCGCCCGCGCCCAGAGCCCCGCCGCCCACGTCGTCAACGTCCGCACCCTGCCCGAGGCCGTCGCCGCCATCTGGCCCCGCACCCAGCCCGGGCACGCCATCGTCCTCTCGCCCGGCTGCGCCTCCTGGGACCACTACCCCAACTACGAGCACCGGGGCGACGACTTCGTCCGCTGCGTCCGCGACCTCGCACCCGAGTCCGCATCATGACCTCCACACCCCGCCACCCCGCTCCCACGCTCCCCGCAGTCGCGGCGCTTGCCGGCGCACTGCTCCTCCTGGCAGCATTCACCGGCTGCTCACAACCCCGTACAGATCCCCCCGCCCCTTTCAAGCCCGCGCTCTCCCCACGCTCCGGCACACAGCCCTCCCACTCCCGCCCCAAACCGCCCACGCCCGCCGCCGCCAAGCCCGCCATCCCCGCGCAGAACACCACCCAGGCACCGCCCGCACCGCCCCCGCCTGCATCAACCACAACCACACCACCCGCGGCCACACCACCCGCCCCTGCCCCCGCACCCGCCGACGAGTTCCGCACCGTCTTCCCCTCCGTCCGCGTCAACATCGCCCGCCGCACCGTCGAGTTCGACGGCACCATCCCCATCGACGTCCACGACCCCGACACCCCCCGCG
>Ga0315900_10000648_pt1 | contig 59266 bp, 41 predicted proteins | sample LakEriMetagenome_FD_203521 | JGI IMG/M metagenome (GOLD analysis project Ga0315900, IMG submission 203521) | Freshwater fungal communities from buoy surface, Lake Erie, Ohio, United States - Buoy 12 MA114 | ecosystem: Environmental > Aquatic > Freshwater > Lake > Lake biofilm | place: USA: Lake... | reverse complement strand
AATCGGGAGGGTTACGCCGACCACTTTTTCGTCTGGGCCCACGACATCGACCGCGACGGATTTCGCGACTTGCTGGTTGCTGGTTTTCCCGGGACGGCCGCCTATGTCTACAAGAACCCTGGCAAGCCGGTGCGCACCGCGGGGCCTTGGGCCAAGCACCAGGTGCTCGACTGGGTCTCCAATGAAGCACCGCAGTGGTTGCAGGTGGTCGGCGATTCGACGCCGGAGCTGATCTGCACACGCGATGGGTTTTTTGGTTATGCGACGGTCGATAGGGACAAGCCGCTGGAGGCATGGACGTTTCATCCGGTCAGTGCGCAGGTGGCCGACAAGCGATTTGGGCATGGCCTGGGAGCCGGGGATGTCAACGGCGATGGATTGATCGATCTGATCCATGCAGGGGGATGGTTGGAACAGCCTACGACGCTGGATGGCGCCAAGCCGTGGCGGCAGCATGATGCCAAATTCAGCACGGCCTATGGTGGAGCGGAGATGTTCGCCTACGACGTCGATGGAGATGGCGACAACGATATCATCACCAGCCTCGCTGCGCATGACTACGGGCTTGCATGGTACGAGCAGCGGGGGGAGGGTGGTGAGCGGACGTTTCAACGGCATGACATTGTGGGGAAGAAGCCCGAGGACAATCGCTATGGGGTGGTTTTCACCGAACTCCATTCGGTGCAACTGGCCGACATCGATGGGGATGGGCTGAAGGACATCGTCACTGGGAAAACCTATTACTCCCACCACAAAGGGAGCCCCATGTGGGATGCCGGCGCCGTCGTCTACTGGTTCCGCCTAGTGCGCGGCCAAGATGGAATCGACTGGGTCCCCTACCTAGCAGCAGAAGAGACAGGGATTGGTCGTCAGATCGCTCTTGGCGACCTGCAGGGAGATGGTCTGGTCGACATCGCCGTTGGCGGGATGAAGGGGATGCACCTGCTGCATCATCGAAGGCAGGAGGTCGATCGCGACGCTTGGAGTGCTTTTCAGCCAGTTGCCTACTTAGCTCCTGAGAAACCCGAATCGAAGGTAGGGGGGCGGCTGGAAGGGGAATCGATGAAGCTGTTGCAGGTGACCGGAGGCGACGCCAAGGAGCAGCCGATGGGGGGATTCAGCGCGGATCACTGGAGCAACGACTCGCAGCTTTGGTGGACCGGTGCGAAGCCGGGGGATCGTCTGGAACTGGAGCTTTCGGTGCCTGAGGCAGGCAGCTACGAAGTGCGGACCGCGCTGACCAAGGCGCGCGATTACGCCATCGTCCAGGTTCTGCTGGATGGGAAGAAGCTGGGCGAGCCGATCGATCTGTACCATGCCCCGGAGGTGATCTCGACAGGAAACATTCGCCTAGGCGAGTTGGAATTGGCTCAAGGGAATCACCTGCTGGCCTTTGAGATCGTCGGCAAGAACCCTGATGCGGTACCTGGCTACATGCTGGGAATCGATATGGTGCAACTGGGCAAAGGGTCGGGACAACTGCCACAGGATGCGACAGGCAAGTCGCTGAATTTCGACTTCGAGAAAGGGTCGCTGGAGGACTGGGTTGTGGATGGAAAGGCCTTCGAAGGCCAGCCGGTGCAAGGCGATGCCGTCGCCGCTCGGCGCCCCGACATGCGAAGCGAACACCAGGGCAAGTATTGGGTGGGCACCTACGAGATCGATGGCGATGCACCGCAGGGAACGTTGCGAAGTGTCCCTTTTGAAGTGACTCATCCCTTTGCCTCCTTTCTTATCGGTGGCGGTGCGGGGATGGAAACTCGGATGGAACTGATCGACGCAGCCAGCAGCAAGGTGATCTATCGAGCCATGGGGCGGACCACCGAGAACATGCGGCTGGTGGTTGCCGACCTCCGGGAACACCAAGGCAAGCGAGTTTCGATCCAACTGACGGATGCGTCTGGAAATGGCTGGGGTCATCTCAATTTCGACGACTTTCGATTTCATACCGATCCCCCAGGGCCGGTGACACCGGCCGAGTCGCCGCTGGTGCCGGATGAATACCCGCATCAGGGTCTGGATGCTGCGGCGGCAGTGGCAGCGATGACGCTTCCCGAAGGCTTTCGCGCGGTGGTGGGGGCGACGGAGCCGGAGGTGAAGCAACCGATCGCCATGGCTCTGGATGATCGGGGGAGGGTCTGGGTGGCCGAAGCGTATGAGTATCCCAACCGAGCGGCGGGAGATCAGGGCCGCGACCGCATCCTGATTTTTGAAGATACCGATGGCGATGGATCGCTGGATCAAAGAAAGGTCTTCACCGAAGGCCTGAACCTGATCAGTGGCATGGAAGTCGGATTCGGTGGAGTGTGGGTCGGCGCGGCTCCCTATCTCCTCTTCATCCCCGATGCCGATCGCGACGATCGCCCCGATGGCCCTCCACAGATCCTCCTGGATGGTTGGGGGCTGGAGGACACCCACGAGACGCTCAATGCGTTCCTCTGGGGACCAGATGGGTGGCTGTACGGCTGTCATGGAGTTTTCACCCACAGCAAGGTGGGCAAGCCGGGGACGCCGGCCGACCAGCGGATTCCAATCAACGCCGGTGTCTGGCGATACCATCCGATCCAGCACCGATTTGAAGTCTTCGCCCATGGGACCAGCAACCCATGGGGAGTCGATTTCAACGACCACGGACAGGCCTTCATCACCGCCTGCGTCATCCCGCACCTATTCCACATGATCCAGGGTGGCAGGTACGAACGCCAAGCCGGCAATCATTTCAATCCCTACACCTACGACGATATCAAGACCATCGCCGACCATCGGCACTATGTCGGTGGGAATCCCCATGGTGGCAACGGCAAGTCGGATTCGGCCGGCGGTGGGCATGCGCATGCAGGAGCGATGATCTACCTGGGGGATCGCTGGCCGCAGGAGTATCGCAATGGGCTTTTCATGAACAACATCCATGGGCAGCGACTGAATGTCGATCGGCTCAAGCCAAGTGGTTCGGGCTACATCGGAAGTCATGCTCCCGACTTTCTGCTGACCGGCGATCAGGCCTCTCAGATGCTCTACTTCCGCTATGGACCCGATGGCAATGTTTGGATCATCGACTGGTATGACATGCAGGCGTGCCATACCGGAGATGCCAAGAAGCACGATCGAAGCAATGGAAGAATTTATAAGATCGTTTACGGCGAATCGGTCGGTCAAAAGGGAGTGGATCTGGCAGGGATGAGCGACCTGGAGCTGGCCAAGCTGGCAGGTCATGAAAACGATTGGTATGTCCGGCATTCCAGGCGACTGCTGCAGGAGCGAGCTGCTGGTGGGAAAATCGATCCGGGAGCGATCGCATGGCTGGAAGAGTTTTCCACTCAGGCACCAGAGGATCGACAGCGGCTGAGGGCGATCTGGGCACTGCACGCCATCGGGGCTGACGGCGCCCGTTGGCTGGACCGATGGCTGACCGATTCCAGTCCGTACGTTCGGGGCTGGGCGATCCAGTTGGCTCTGGAAGGCAAGGCACCTGCAGAGGGATGGACGGCGGCGAAGCTGACACGGCTGGCTGCAAACGACCCATCGCCCATCGTTCAGCTCTACCTCACCTCGGCCGCACAACAACTGCCCCCAGCAGACCGCTGGCCTTTGGTCGAAGCGCTGGCCGATCGGATCTCGGCGAACGACCACAACCTGCCTCTGATGCTGTGGTACGCCGCGGAACCTCTGGTGGAGAACGATCCGGCCCGCGCGATGGCGCTGGCGGTTCGGGCGGGACAGAAGCTGCCCAAGTTGCGCGAATATCTGCTGCGACGGCTGGGATCACAAGGCGATCAGGCGATCGATCTGCTGGTGCGTGGCTTGGGGACCGCAAGCGACAACCAGCAGCAAGCAGCGTTCCTTCAGGCGCTCTCCACCGCGTTGCAAGGGCGGCGGAGGGTAGATCCTCCCGCTTCCTGGAAAGAAGTGGCCGGAAAGGTGCTCAAGTCACCCGATCCAGCGATCCAGCTGCAGGCGCAGGCGATTGGAGTGACGTTTGGGGACGAAACAGCGCTGGCTGCAGTGCGTTCGGTGGCGATGAATCAAGAAGCATCGGTGGAATCGCGCGTCGCGGCGCTGCAGGCCCTCCTGGCGGCTCGCGACCCGAAATTGGCGGCCGGACTTCAGAAGCTGATCGAGGAGAAGGCCATGAGGCCAGCGGCGCTGGCAGGATTGGCTCAATATGCCGATCCGCAGACGCCGGCCATCCTACTGAAGGCCTACGAAGGGTACAGTCAGTCCGATCGCCGACTGGCGCTCAGCGCCCTGGCGGCCCGAAAGGAATCGGCGGTCGCTCTGCTGGAGGCAGTAGCCAAACAACAGATTCCAGCGACCGATCTGGGAGCCGACTTGGTCCGACAACTGCAGTTTCTGAAGGATCCCATGGTCCAGCAGCTTCTCGAGAAAACCTGGGGCACTGTGCGCGAAACGCCAGAGGAAAAGCAGCAGATGATTGTGCAGTACAAACAGCTGATCGAAGAGAAGAAGGGACCCAAGCCCGATCCCATGCTGGGTCGCACGATCTTTTCGAAAACCTGCCAGCAATGCCATGTTCTTTTTGCGAAAGGTGGCAACGTGGGACCGGAGTTGACGGGATCCAATCGCGCCAATCTCGATTATCTGCTGAGCAACATTGTCGATCCTAGCGCCGTGATGGCCAAAGAATATCAGCCCACCATCGTGCTCACCGAGGATGGACGGGTAGTGACGGGGATCGTGCGATCCGAAACCGATCAGGCCCTGACGTTGCAGACGGCTGATGCCACGGAGGTGATTCCCAAGGAAGAGATCGAACAGCGGATGTTGAGTGAAAAGTCGATGATGCCGGAAGATCAGCTGCGGCCTTTTTCGCCCCATGAGATCCGAAGCCTGGTGGCCTACCTGGGGACCAGTTCCCAGGTGCCGATGCTGGCGACCGTGGAAAACGCAGCGACTCTTTTCAACGGGAAAGATCTTGCTGGCTGGGAGGGCGATCCGAAGCTGTGGAAGGTAGATCAAGGTGAGATTGTCGGGACATCGGAGGGACTGGAGCACAATGATTTTCTCGTCAGCGATCTGGCGGTTGGCGATTTCCGGCTGTCGATGGAAGTACTGCTGGAGAAGAACGAAGGCAACAGCGGAGTTCAGCTGCGAAGCACTCGCACTGCGGAAGGCATGAAAGGCTACCAAGCCGACATCGGTAAAGGCTGGTGGGGCAAGCTTTACGAAGAAGAAGGCCGAGGTCTGCTCTGGGAGCAAAGCGGAGAGTCGCATGTGCGAGAGGGAGATTGGAATCAGTACGTGATCGAGGCGAAGGGGCATCGGATTCGAAGCTGGATCAACGGCCAGCCCTGCGTCGATCTGGAAGATCCCAAGGGGGCGCTCCGAGGCGTCTTTGGGCTCCAACTGCATTCCGGTGGGCCAACGGTGGCTCGCTTCCGAAATCTGAAACTGGAAGTGCTCGCTCCCTGATCAGGCCAGCCACGACGAAGCTGCCCTTTGCGGTGGCTCCAGCATGGGGATCAAAGGCTCATCGAGCCATTGGGTTGACATTCTAATAAACGTTAGAATGTTGATCTGGTTTTGCTGGGTTGTCGGCGATCCGAAGCGGGATGCTCCAACCCTTGTAGGGTGATCCGAGCGACCGTAGGGTGTGTTAGCCGGAACACACCTGAACCATGCGGCTTGTCGTACTCGCACTTCGACTCAGGCCGGTCCGCCGGAGGCGGACCGGCCGGTACTCGACTGTCAGATGTGGGACGAGCAGGAGCAGGAGTACGAGCAGGAGTACGAGCAGGAGCAGGAGCAGGAGTACGAGCAGGAGTACGAGCAAGAGATGGAGCGAGCGGTCGTCGGGTGTGTGAGACGCAACACACGAGAACCATGCGGCTTGTCGTACTCGCACTTCGACTCAGGCCGAACCGCCGGAGGCGGACCGGACGGTACTCGACTGTCAGATGTGGGACGAGCAGGAGTACGAGTACGAGTACGAGCAGGAGTATGAGCAGGAGTACGAGCACGAGCAGGAGCAAGCGGCTGTCGGGTGTGGGAGCCGGTCGTAGGGGAGGGGCGGTACCGAACGAGTGGCACGAACGGTGGTGCTTGGTGATCTAATCGTGGTTTGCCTGGGCTTTCGAGACAGGAGCGGCCCTATCTGGCGGTACTAGATGCTTCGCTTGAACGGCCGGTGGTCGGCTGCGATCGCGGCGTCGATGCTGCAATAGGCTTCTCTGGTAGATGAACCAGAGCCGGATGGCAAGAAAGATGGAGAAAGCGACGGCGACGATCGGTAGAATCCAGTTGAGGATGGGGTTCAGCAGGCGATCGGCGGCCTGATCCAAACTGCGACCGATCGTCCCTGGCTTGCTGACTAGATGCGGGTTGCCATCCTTGTCGAAGACGATCTCGTCACCGCCCAATATTCTCTCCGATTCCGCCAAGATGATCCCAGTACCAGCTGCGGTGAAGAGTGTGGTGCCAGGATTCTTTTCGACGAAGCGACCGAGAAACGAAACCATGGCTTTGGTATCGGACCGCATCATTTGCAGAACGCTTTCGCGCTGCGCGGTGGGAAGTTTCACGATATCATCGGCATGTCGAGCCACCTGAAGCAATTGCTCTGTGGAGAGCTTTTCGGCCAGAAAGATGCCGTCGTTTCCCAGGGACCCAACCAGCTTTCCTCCCATACCAGGATGCGCCACCTCGGCTCGCAGAGCCGATGCACCGTAACGGGAAACCGCTTCAGTCAGCTCCTTCTGGGCGCTGGCGCCAGAAAGTCTGCGAAGGGCTGGTCCCACCATGGCTTCAGGCAAGTCGGAGATCGCCTTGAGAACGGGGGCGACGGAATCGGCTTGCTGGAGGGCACGGACTGCGTCGGGTCCGAATTTTCCTGCCAGCGTCGCCAGCTGTTCGATCCCTTGCTCGCCACTTTCTGTCATGACCTTGCGCGCCAGATTGCCGACCGCCGCATCCCCGCCCAGTTCCGCCAACTCCTCGGCCAGTTGCCGTCCGCCGTTGCGGCTGAAGTAGCCGCCCAGGGACCGCACAACGGCTTCGCCACCCTCTCGCACAAGGGTACCCTGAGCGGCCAGTGGCAGGGTGAGCGGAAGCAGGTTTGTCCAGACTGCGGCTAGGCAGATCGAGAGAATCCACGAGGAGGCGATCGCTAGGGGAGATGTAGGCTGGATGCGATGCATGGTCATTGGGATGCTCCCAGGATTTTCTCGCGGAGTACGTTGCGTTGGACCTCTTGTAGATCCTGGAGCCAATCATCCAGCTGATCCTGAAGGCCCAATTGATCGCCGCTTCCACGGAGGATTACTGATTGGAGACGGGTCAGATAGGTCGATAGTTCGTCGCGAAGCTGATCTTGAAATTGGTGAGTCATCCACCAGTCGACGGCGACACCGGCTGCCAGTCCGATCACCAGACCGATGGCGGTACCGACGGGGCCTGCCACGCTTCCGCTTCCAGCACCAACGGCGGCGCCCCCTGCCGTCGCGCCACCTGCAGCTGCCGTACTGGCCACCGCCGATCCACCCAGCATAACGGCTCCGCGCGCCACCAGGGAACTGGCAACGGCAAAGGCGACTTCGCTGGAAATCAGTGTCGTCAATCCTCGGTACACGCTGTCTTCGGCGCGTCCCGTGGCATACTGGCTGAACTGCTTGGTGATTTCCCCCTGAAACTCAGGCTGTCCAGGCACCTGCAATTCTGGGAAATCACCGATCGAAACGGCGATTTTCATCTGGGAAAGCATCCGGGCCTGATCGGCGTAAAGGTCCTCCTGAAACTGCTGCAGAGCATCCGCAAGATCCTTTTTCAGTCTCTCTTCGCTGAACAGGTGCTGCTCCCATTTGGCGCGAACAAATCGCTCCATCCGATCGTCCTGCGACCACCAGGCACCTGGCATTTGGCGAAGCAGACTCAGCCGGGTCCAGGTGGAGGTGATGTCGCGAACGAAAGGGTCCAGGCCGCGCTGGTAACCGTGGAAGATCTGGCGTATGCGTTCGGTACATCGCTCCGCACTGGCCCGACTGGCGACGGTCTGCTGAACCATCAGCGGCTCTAGATGCTCTTGAAACCAGACTCGCCGATCGGGCCGGGGAAGGTCGATCCTGGCAGCCGGCAGCTGGATCTCTGGCTTGGATTCCTGCCGGTTCTTAACCACCGATCGCCACCACACCATCGCAGCCAGGAAGGCGATCAGCAGACCGATAGCAGGCACGAGTCCCGAGCGGGGAGTCCAGTTCATCGCGTTATCGACTCCAAGTGGCCGCCTGCAGGCTTCGGAAGCTAGAGATAAGCTCACCGAGCGACGCAAGAACTATTCAAGCCGATGCGGGGGGCCGTATGCAACTGGACTACAGAGCCAATCGGGTCAATCGACGGAGGTGTCGAATCGCCGTCGTCGCCACCGAACCGCCAGAAGCGAACCGATTGCGTAGATCGCGCAGCTAGAGGGCTCGGGGATCAGAACAGGAGGCGGTGGCGGTAGTGGCTGCATCGCATTGGCAACCAACCGGTAGAACTCCGCGTTGTTCCCGTTGAAGTTGCCACCACGGGGGAAGAAGTTCAGCCCGACCACGGCGCGGCTTCCACTACGCGCCAAGCGATAAACTCCCAGATTATCCACTGCAATTACGATCGCACCCGTATCCAGCGTCGGCTTGGCATTGGTTGCAGCGTTTCCGTACTGCACCGCCGACAAGTTGATCGACTGCAACATAGGGTCTGCCACCGCGACTGGCAACAGAGAGGTTCCACCTGGACCCTTGGCACCCGGAATGAAGGGCGAATAGCCCGTGGACATGATCCGTCCACTAACCGACCAAGGAGTCGAGAAGCCATAACCCCCCAGCACCACATGACCGCCGCCATCGACGTAATCGGCCAATAGGTTCCCCAGTCCAACAGGATTCGAAGGAGCAAAACTGGTGTAAACCAGGATCGAATCGTAGCCACTAAGGGTGGCCAGGGAAGGGAGCCCTGAACTATTGATGTCGTGCGATTGGACCGATGAAAACTGGCCGGTTGCTATCAAGCTGCTTACGGTCGAGGCACCCGAGGCGCCATCACTATGAAGCACCAAAGATACGATCGCGGCATAGACCTTCCCTGTGCTTCCAAGCGAGAGGGCGATCGCTAGAAGGAGGGGGGTGAGCCGCATCAAAGACACCGCCTATTGGAATCAAAGTCCCTCTGCAGAGACTTGGCTGGCTTGAGTTTGCATCCATCGCATACCAGCGGAAGTCCATTCCGAGCTTTCATTCTAGTTCGGTGGGGTGTGCGGGTTGTAGCTTTTGTAGCGATATTTTCGAAGAAAATCCCCTCAAAATCGCTATTTTACCCATCTATATGGGTGATAAGGGGGTCCTGAATTCGTTCAGGCGACGTGCTGGGACGTAGAATCTGCTTGCTGGAGCAGCTTTTTCAGAGCCGCAGCGGCTTGGAAACTGGCGCCAGGGGCTCCGATCCGACACGCTAATTCCAAAAGGCGGGCCCGATTCTGCTCTCTCACCTGGGGATCTTCAATCCAGGGGGTCATCGCATCGGACACTTGGCGTATTTGCGTTTCCCCTAGACGCACCGTAAGGAACTCGGGCATCAGGATTTCCCCGGCGATGAGGTTGGGAAGCGTCATGCTGCGGAGGGGGCTGAGCGTCCTTCCGATGAGATAGGTGGGAGCGGAAACCCGGTAGATGATGGCGGTCGGGACACCTCGTGCCATCAATTCCAGACTGACAGAACCGCTTTTCGACAGAGCGCAGTCGGCCATGGCAAGAATCTCCGAGGTCTTTCCGACGCTGAAGGAGATCGACACGGAAGGGTCGAGGTCCAAGCACTGATCTTGGCACCAGCGAGCGTGATCTTCTTTGAGCGCGGCGACGGAAAAATGGAGTGGTGTTTTTACCGTTTGGGACAGCCGACGCAGGACCGCCAGTTGCCAGGGCCAGTTGTGACGGACTTCATGGCTTCGTGACCCTGGCAGCAAGGCGACGTGGACGCGATCGACCGGCCGATGATCGGCCATCCATCGCTGGTCGAGAGTCTGCTGGGCGACGTGATCGAAGAAAGGATGACCTACCGATACCACCGGCATGCCTGCCTTGCGGTAGTAGTCGACCTCCATCGGTAAACTAGCCAGCACGCAGTCGACTGTGCGACGCATCTTTCCGATGCGCCACCCACCCCAAGCCCACAGTTGGGGTGGGAGATAATAGTAGACAGGAATCCCCTTCGCCTTTGCCCGCTTGGCGATGTGCCAGTTGAATCCAGGGAAATCGACTAGCACGACAGCATCGACCTCGCGCTCCGCGAAAATCGCTTCCGCCTGATCGGCAAAACGAAAGAAATCACGAAGCTTCGGCAGCACTTCCGCAAAGCCCATCACGGCATGATCGGTCAATCGCAAGTCGATCCGGCACCCCGCCACTTCCATCTGCGGTCCGCCAAAACCCCGAAAGGCAATCGTTGGATCGATCGACTTCCAAGCCGCAATCAACCTGGAAGCGTGCAGATCCCCGCTGGGGTCCCCCACGGAAAAGAATATGCGATGCCCCATCCTGCTTGGTTTCCTCGTACCAGACCTCAGATTTTTCCATCCCAGAAAGTCCCATTTCAACCGGTTTGGCAGGTCCAAGTCAAAGCCAATCCCCCTGCCGTAGCTTGGCATTCCCCGTCCAAGCTCTTGCCCTGCCGAACGCTAGCTCTCAAGATCAGAAAGTGGCCTCCGCCGACACGAAACCCAACATTAGGAAAGCAGCAAGCAACATGGAATCATCGACCCCGGATCCCTGGGCGGGAGAAGGACTTCGGCCGAGGAAAAGGGGACATCTCCAACCAGTCGACAGCTATCTGACCGGGAGCTGGGATGCACTTGGCGCCGGAGCTCCTGCTCTGGTCGCTCTCGCGCAGATCGCCAGCCAGGCGATGGTTGATAACGATCCAGTCAACCTGGATCAGTTGTCGGTCGAGGCGCGGGCGATTTTGGTGTCGGCCAAATCGCGCGGTGTGATCGAGATCAAGGGAGTCCCTGCCGCCTTCGATCCGGCCGATCGCTGGATTGCCGTCTACGTGCAAGTCGATGAAGAACGGACGCTTGCGTTTCGAAGTCGTGAGCAGCCGGAGGTAACGATTCGATTCCTAGAAGGCTTTCGTCAGCTTTGCCAGGGAGGACTGGTTGTCCACCATCTGCATCACGATTTCTCTCTTTCCCACAGAGGTTTCCAGCTAGCGCGTCAGCAAGACGAATCTACGGTAAGGGAGGCGCTCCAGTGGGGTGTTGAAGAGTCGTTCGGCTAGGATGTCGCTCGCGGTTTTCTTGATCTTCCTAGGGTGTGAGAAGCCGTCGGTAGCAAGAGGGACGATTTGAGCGTTGAATCGATGGGGAACATCGGTGTCCCAAGCTGTTCGTCGCGACGGCGGAACACACCAAGATGATCGATCGACGCATGGTTCTGGTGTGTTCCGACTCCCCCACCCCACGGCTGCTCTTTCCGTACTCCTGCTCGTGCTCGTACTCCTGCTCGTACTCCTGCTCGTACTCCTGCTCGTGCTCGTGCTCGTACTCGTACTCCTGCTCGTACTCCTGCTCGTACTCCTGCTCGTACTCCTGCTCGTACTCCTGCTCGTGCTCGTGCTCGTGCTCGTGCTCGTCCCACATCTGACAATCGAGTCCCGTCCGGTCCGCCTCCGGCGTTCCGGCCTGAATAGGAGATAGGAGTACGACGGGTCAGGTCGATTCAATCGGTCACTGGGCGGGGGCCTGCGCGACCAATTGGCCTTTTCCGATCGGAAGCACCACCCAAGGCCAGCCTGCTTCCTGCAGAACTTTTTCCAGCCCTTGTGTTTCCTCAGGATGGCTGGTCGCATTGTCGGCAATCAGCCACCGATGAGGCTTGAGAATTTCTTGAAAATGCGGAAACCAAAGAGCGTACTGGTGGCGATCGCAGTCTAGGAAAATCAGATCGAATGACTTTGGGGCGCACTCCTTCAGAAAGTCCCCGGCCTCCCCCAAATGCAGCTCCACGGTTTCCGGCGGCAGTCCGCTTTGGTGCAGATTCTCCCGCGCCAAGTCTCGCTTCCAAGTTTGCCTTTCCACGGAGACAACCACCCCCCTTCGCTCGACCAGTGCGCTGGCGATCCACAGCGTGGAGTAGCCGCAGGAGGTTCCCAGTTCCAGGACGCGACCGATCCGATGCGCCCGGATCATCCAGACCAGAAATTGCCCTGTGTCTGGGGTGATGGACAGCATCTTCTGCGCTCTCTCCTGCGCATCGGCATCGTGAGCGACGCCCGAATCATGCAAGCGCTGCAGCAGTCCCTCCAGCCGCTCTTTCCACACAGCGTCATCCAACGAAACCGTCTCCTCCCCTTCCCCGCCCCGCGATCGACTCGATCGACCTAACGCTTCGTCGATCGAGTCAGGTCGCACGCCTGCTGGGACTACTTGAACATCGGCGACTGGGCATCACCGCGTGACAGGAGGAAAGCGACCAGATCGAGCACTTCCTCTTGATTGAGCTTATCCAGCAGCTCGGCAGGCATTAGCGAAACAGGCGATGGTTTTTCTGTTTCGATCTCCGATCGATCGATGACGACGGTCTTGGTGGCATCTTCGGGATCGACCACCATGGTGATCTTGCCATCGACATCGCTGACGATGCGCCCGGTGTGGACAGCACCTTCTTCGGTCTGGATGATGGTGGTCTTGTACTGGTCGGAGATCACTTGGCTGGGTCGGACGATCGCATCGACCAGATCGCCGGGTGCGAATCGTCCGGCGGCTTGCGTCAGGTCGGGCCCGGTGGCTCCTCCTTCTCCACCGAAGCGATGGCAGACAACACATCGAGCGGCGGCGTACATCTTGCGACCGTTTTCAAAGTTTCTCCCTTTCAGTCCTTCGCCTACCCAGCTGGCGATTTCCGAGGTGCTGTAGGTTTTTCCAGGACCCTGAGGCTTGGGCAGTTCCTTGGGAAGCGGCGTTGGCTTTCGCAAACCGGTCGCCTCCAGGACAAATCGTTCCTGATCGTTGCTGTTGGCGTAGGCATCCTCTGCTGCATTCAGAAGGAACTTCTGGTAGCTGTTGCCCCCTTGCCAGCCTTGCGCTTTTTGGAACCACTGGAAAAACGCTTTTTTCTGATCGACGGTCCAGCCGTCCTTGAGGTTGCGCAGGGAGAAAGCGTATGCGAACTGCTGGAGGTCGGGTTGATTGTCCAGCATGGCGCTGATCGAAGCGCCGTAGCCGCGATTGCGCTGCAGGACTTCCCGAAAATCTGCCTCGGTCAATGGGCTTTCTTTGGACAGTAGCGGAAGTGTCTTGGTGGCCAGTGTGGGGGACTGTAGGAAAGTCAGAAGGATCACCAGTTCGCGATCCAGCGCCGGATCGTCGCTGGGGAAGAGTCGATCCAGCTTTTCCCGAAGCGCCACCGTCTGCCGCTCCTCGATCGCACCCAGGCGGATGAGCGTCAGTTGCAGGGCGCGGCAGTAATCGAGCCGCAGGGAGTTGGGGAGAGCCTCCACGTCGACGCTGGCTAGCCGATCGATCAGCGGACTGCGGTCGGCGTGATCTCCCATGCGAGCCAGCGCGATGGCGCCCTGGGCGAGGGCTAGCGGCGACTGCTGTCGAAGGACTTCCTCTCTCCAAAGATCGATCGGCAGCCATTCGAGCGCCACACGGGCTGCATATCGGATGTATCGGTCGTGGTGCCCAAGGTGAGCCAGTACTTCCTTTGCGACCGCCTCCGGATTGGCGACTCCAGGCCGATGGTACGATTCCAGTTTCTTGCGAAGCACCATCAGGTCGGTCGGTTCTTCCGCAACCACCGGTTTGGTCGACTGATCGCCGATGTAGCGCACTCGATAGAGTTCCGACTGCGTGCCTCGTCCCCCAATCGTGAAGTACATGTGGCCGTCGGTTCCAATCGTCACATCGGTCAGTGGGAGCGGCGTGCGGGAGAGGAATTCCTCCTTCACCGCATGGTAGGAGGCGCCATCAGGAACCGTGTGGATGGCGTACATCGTCCCGAAGGTCCAGTCGCAAATGAAGAGTGCCTTCTGGTAGTTGGCGGGGAATTTTGCGCCGGTCCCAAAGGCGACTCCCACAGGCGATCCAGGTCCGATGTCGACCAGTGTGGGAAGGCTGTCGGCATAATGGCTGGGCCACTTCCCCGTGCCGCTGCGCCATCCGAATTCGCTGCCGCTGGTGGCATGCACCACACGGGTGGGACGATACCAAGGGGTTCCCATGTCCCATTCCATGTCGGCATCGTAGACGAACATCTCCCCGGCAGAGTTGAAATCAAAGTCGTACTGATTGCGGTACCCGACGGTGAACATCTCCCAGGTCTTTCCTTCGGGATCGGTTTTCGCGATCCAGCCACCGGGAGCCAGGATGCCTGCCGCGTGGCCGTTGGCGTCCCACTGTCTAGGGAGCAGAAGGTCTTCATCCCACACCGGCTGGATGCGGCTGGTGTGGCCTTCGGGCAAGGTGGCGCGGAGCTGTTCTTGGCGAGGACCTCCCATGGTTTGTGGGGGAGCCGAAAGTTGGCGGTCCGAAGGTGGCTTGGTGTGGTTGCCACAGCAGACGTAGATCGACTTCCCATCGGGCGCCAGTCGCAAGGCATGCGGACCATGCTCCCCACCCCCGCGAAACTCCATCAGCTTATCGACCTTGTCGAACTGGTCGTCCTGGTTGGTGTCGCGCAGTCGATAAAGCCCGCTTCCGGGACCGCCATTGACCGAAACGTAGAGGCTATCGAAGGCGAAAAGCAGGCCTTGGGCCGAAGTGATCGGCACATCCAGCTTCTCGACGATCGTCTCCTGATCCGTACCAGGTTCCGGTGGGGTGATCCGGACCAGTCCCTTGTCTCCCTGATCGCTGGCGATCAATCTTCCTTGTGGATCGGTGGTCAGGCAGACCCAAGATCCTAGCTCTTCCTTCGGCACGCGAAACAGTCGTTCGATCGCGAAGCCCTCGGGGATCGCGAAGGCACTCTGGTTGGAATTGGTAGCACCTCCCAGCATCTCACCCCAAGGTGCATCACCATAGCGAGCCACTTCCTTGGCAGCCGATTTCTGGTCGCGCTGGTTTTTGGGAGCCGCGGTCCAGGACTTGTCGGTTCCAAAGGTGCTGACCGACCCTTGGCCATCGACCATCGCACCCTTGACTACCAAGGCAGCCGGTCCGCCATCATTCCAGACCTCCACCTCGATCAGGTTCTCGCCCTCCTTCAGCATTTTGGCCACATCGACGGTGACTCCCTCAGACCATTCGTCGCTGCTTCCGATGACTTTTCCGTTGAGCGACAGGATGAGGTGGTTGTCGCAGGAGGCAGAGATCCAGGCTGCCTGAGCCTTTCCTCCGGGGATGGATTTGCTGATCACGTACCGCGCATCCTGATTTTCTCCCCAAACCCACTTCGGGCGTTCCCCTTCCTGAAGTGCCTTGCGCATCAGGGAGTCATTGGATGCGGCCGGGACCGCTGCCTGCGTGGCCGCTGCCTCCCAGGCCTGCTGGTAAAGCCTTCCTTCCTGTCCCCAGACGATGGGTGAGCAGAGGGCAAGGAGGGGAAAAATCGAGAAGGGGCGAGGGAATCTAGCCATGAGGAGTCACCTTGGAAGGGAGGATCGAGGAAGGAGGGGTCGACCCGAGAGGATCGAGAACGACGGATGCATGGGCTCTTCAGAAATGATTGCGGCTTAGAAGCATAAGCGACTGCTTTTTATCGTACTCGTGCTCGCACTCCATGAAATGGTAGTCCGACTCGAAAAAAGCGTTGGGACACTGGGGCATCGAGTACGAGAAATCAAAGCAATGACCGACGAAATGGCCCGAAGAACCGATGCATGGATCCGGTCCATTCATCGTAATCGCCCCCGAGGAACCGTCGCAACGCGTTTCCTCGGGGGGATCTGGTAAGGAGTTTGTCTACCTGCCCAGCTGGTCGGCAAGCGAAGGAGCGCCATAGATCGATCGGAGTGCTTCGAGCACCGCGGCGATATGGACGGAAACCGAGCGACCGACGGTGTCCGAGTAGTAGTAGTCGGCGGTCAGGCTCTGGATGTTGCCATCGAAAATGATGCCGACCATATTCCCCTGGCGATCGACCACAGGCGAACCCGAATTGCCACCGATGATGTCGGCGGTGGAAACGAAGTTGTAGGGGGTCTGGCCCTTCATCTTGTCCTTTGCTTTCTTCCAGCTTTCCGGCAGCACCCACGGATCGGTCGACTCATGCGACGCCTCGTGCTCAAACGCTCCAGCCATGGTGGTGTGGGATGGAATGGTCTGGCCATCCAGGGCGTATCCCTTCACCGGACCGAATGCCAGACGGAGGGTAAAGGTAGCGTCGGGATAGACGCTGTCCCCTTCGACCGCAAACTTGGCCTGCGTGATCTTGGCATACGCCTGCCGTTCGATCTCATCTAGTTCATCGCTGATCTTTTGCAGTCTTCGGTACTCGGTTTCCATCGCGGCAGCCAATCGGACCATCGGATCGGTCGAACGGCCGATGGCGGCGACGCCCCCCGAAGCCAGTTCCTTGCGCGCTGCGACATCGATCAGCTTGGTCCCATCGACTAGCTCGCTGGCTCTTGCGCGAGGCGACTTGCCGTCCAGCAGGGTGGCCACCAGCGGATCATCGCCGCCGCGATCTTCCACCATGCGCGCCAGTTCATCGGCTAGCATCACCTTTTCCAAATCGGGGTAGATGGGGGCTGGAGAGTAGAGCCCCTGCAGCATCGACTCCCGGTTGGAATCGCGGAACTCCCGCAGCCGTTCGGTGCTGGACTTGGCATCCTCAGCCGCCATCAGCACCAAGTTTTGTGCGATGCCATAGAGGCTGGATCGCACAGAAGCCGACTGACCTTTCAGTGCCAGGCGGCGCTGCTGGACCTTGGTGATCTCCTCGAAGGCACTGGCCAAGGGCGCCAGCTTCGGATCTGCCTCCAGCTTGGCGATCAGCTGCGCCTCATACGCCTCTCTCTCCTTGAGGAATGCTGGGTCTTGAAGCCCCTCCAGCATCCCGGTGTACGCCTTGCGGGAATTCTGAATTCCAAACAGATCATCCTTCGACCGCCTCTTCTGCTCTGGGCCTCCGAACCCATACTGCTGCAATAGAACTTCCTTGCGACGCAGCAGGTTCAGCGTATCGGGCAATCGGTGATCGCGCTGGTAGCGCATTGCATCGGCGGTGTAGATTCGACGCGTCCGGCCGGGATTGCCCGATACAAAGACCAGTTCCCCTTCCTTGGCTCCTTCTGGATTCATCTTCAGAAAATGTTCGATCTTCGCCGGCTTGCCATCCTCGTAGACGCGAAAGAGGGTGACATCTAGGCAGTATCTGGGGTATTCGAAGTTGTCGGCATCTCCACCAAAAAACGCCGCGCCCGCTTCCGGCGCCCAGACCAGGCGCACGTCGGTGTACTTCTTGTAGCGGTAGAGGTGATACTGGCCGCCACCATAAAGCGTCACCACGTCGCTTCTTAGACCAGTCGCTTCCAGCGACTTCTTTTCGATCTCCGCCATCTTCGCCTGGCGTGCCTTGGCTGCCTCCGCGGGGCTCAATGACGAATCGACCGCCTGGTTCACCTCGGCCGTCACCTCCTCGATCGCCACTAGCTGATTGAGTTCCAGATCGGGAGCGGGAATCTCGTCGGCCAAGCTCTTGGCCAGAAATCCATCCTCGTTGTAATTGTGTTCGGCCGTCGACAGCTTGTAGAGCGTATCGGAGGCGACGTGGTGATTGGTCAGCACCAGGCCATCGGAGGAAACGAACGAAGCCGAACCGCCTGAATTGAAGCGGACCGACGACTTCATCAGGTGTTCCAACCACGCATCGGTGGCTTCAAAACCATACACCTGCTTCAGATGTGCCTTGGGGACCCGATTGAACAACCACATCCCCTCGTCCGCCTTCAACCAACGTTCCTGCGACATGCAAGAAAATCCTCCAGCGATCCAGCCCCCCAGCAGCAATCCTCCCACCTGGAGGGTCTGTCTCACGCGGCTATTCCAATTCCGTATCACAGTCGATGCCTCCAATAGCTCGATTCGAATCGATGTGGATCCTCGAAGCATTCTTCCAGGCCCCATCAAGGTAAACTTCCCCGGTCGATGAGGAAACTGGGGGGCCGGCCTGGAATGCCCGAACTGCCGATCGACGATCCACTTGGATCGAAAGAATCGTGTGGCACCCCGGTGTCGGCCCGGTGTCGGCCCGGTATCGGGTGACTCAACCGAATCGCTGGGAAAAGAAGACGTTCTCAATTCCTTGTCGGTGGTAAGCCAAGAAAGCAAAAAGAGTAGGCTTCCAAGATCCGCCAGCTGTCAAGGGAAAGCCGGTCTATGGACTGCCGGCAAGGGAACCTATCTTCCCCCGGATGGCCGTTTCGCTCGGGTGGCGCCGCCGCTTGGTTTCACGCAAAGTCGCCAAGGCGCCAAGAAAAGCAAGCCGCAGATTCTTCGTAAGCTTATCCCAGTCGGTTCCCGCCGCGATTCGACCTGTCGATTCGAAGCGGATGCATGGTGGCAATCGCAACAAGCCTTCATTCCCGATGGACCGAAACGAACGGGCTCAATTCTCGAGGAAGCGCCGCTGGCCGGTGTACCGCGCGACGGCATCCGGATCGAGTTCGATCCCTAGACCCGGTGCATCGGGAATCGCCAGCATGCCCTGGTGGTCCAGCTTCCAGGGAGTGGTGGGAAGATCGTCGATGAATGGCGATCCAGTGAGGTACTCGACGTAGCGCGTTCCGGGGATGGCCGATGCCAACTGGAGATCAGCGGCCAGGCCGACAGCGGTGTTCCATCCATGGGGAACGAATTCGACGCCGCAGTCGAGTGCCATCCAGGCGATCCGCCGTTCTTCGCTGATCCCGCCGACCTTGGTGACATCGGGCTGGACGATATCGAAGGCTCGCTCTTTGAGCCACGGGAAGAAGGACTGGCGGCGGGTGAGCACTTCGCCGCCGGAAATGGGGACGGGGGAAAGCTCGCGGAGACGGATGAAGTCTTCCAGCGCATCGGGTTGAAGCGCTTCCTCGAACCAAGCGACCTGGTAGTTGGCAAGCATCCGCGCGGTCTGCAGCGCCCATTTGTAACGGCCTGGCCAGTAGGCATCGCTTCCGCCGGCGTCGACCATCAGTTGGCATTGGCTGCCGATCGCATCGCGAGCCGCCTGCACGATCGCTTCATCGATCGACGGCTGTCGCCTGCCGAAGGGCCCCCATCCGATCTTGAAGGCGCGGAAGCCCTGCGACTTGACCTCCAGCAACCGATCCCGCATCTTCGCAGGTTCGTCCATCAGCAGCGATGCGTAAGGCTGTACTTTCTCGCAGTATCGACCACCTAGAAGACGGCTGATCGGCTGCCCGGTCGCCTTGCCTAAAAGATCCCACAGCGCGATATCGATGCCGCTGATGGCGTGCGTGATCGCGCCGCCGCGCCCCAGCCAGAACATATGCTGATGCAGTTTTTCGCTGACCCTCTCCGGTTCGATCGCCGACTCCCCGATCAAGAGCGGCCGCAGGATCTCCAAGGAGGCGCTGACCAGCGACTGGCTGGTGAAGACGCTTCCCAGACCGACCATCCCGGCGTCGGTATGGACAGCGACTAGCGTGTGGACGCAATCATCCGGCTGCAGTTCGTTGCTCCAGCCCCCTTCAGGTGTGGCGCCGCGCAGACCGGCACATCGGACTTCAGTGATCTTCATGATGGTTGCAGCTTGCGCTGGTAAAGGAGGACTTTCGGTTCGAAGGAAACATCAGGATCAAGCGGGAAGATGGGGCGTGGGCAACGCCGGTGCCCCAGCCGTTTCAGGTTGGCGCTGCTGGAGCCATCGGCGTCCACCCCGATCATCGCTCGACACCATTGTGCATACATCGCGAACTGGCAGTGAGGGCTTTTGATGACGACGGCATCAAAGCGACGGGGATCCTGCCCATGAGCCAGAAAGAGGGTGCGATCGTAGAGGCTGACAGCGCGACTGGTGGCGACGATGGTCATCGATCCTGATTCCAGGACTGCCGTGGGCCCTGCATCCCAGCGTTCGCCGAACGATTCGCTGATCAACCGGCCATCCCCCAGCATGCGGACCTGCACCTCCAGCGGGAGTGGGGAAAAACGCTCCGGGTCCAGGGAGCCACCCAACGGAATGGTCAATCTTTGGCCGACCCCGGCTGCAAACGAGGCGGCGACGGCCGGTGCGTCGACGATCGGTAGAAGGACGGAACCGGGGTAGCCTGCCTGCAGCAGCGCCCGCAGGATCTGGTTCGAATCGCCGGAAGCCCCGCTACTGGTGGCATCCGCCGCATCCACCAGCCCCCATGTCCCCGGCTCACCCAAGCCATGGGCTTCGCAAAGCCGCTTAGCCATCGCCTCCAGAGAGACCAGGGGCACCTGCATCGCTTGGTGATGTTCCCAAAAGAGTGTCGCCATGCTCAGGGCTTGCTCAGCGGCCCATGCTGGATCGCCATCGGCGACGACGATGCTGGAAGTTTGGAGTTCAGGCACGTCGGTGAATGGATTGCTGATGAACATGCCGGCAGACAGACCCTGGTTGGTGGCTTCCAGTTGCTGGGCCATCCTCGTGCAGTTTCCAAAGAGCCCTGTTTCGGTGATCAGTTCATCGCCGCGCACCAGAGCCGGTATCGTGACGCGCGCCGTCACGGGCGAAACGCTGCCATCGAGGATGCGAAGCAGCAGTCGGGCCGCTCGCGCCCCGGTTTCATAAAAATCGACGTGAGGATAGGTATGGTAGGGAACCACCGCGTCGCAGTGCCTAAGCATGCGATCGGTGAGGATCCCATGGAGATCCAGCGATACGACGATAGGGGTCGAACTTCCGAACCTGCCTGCGATCTGTTCCAGAAGGTACCCTTCCGGATCCGATTGCTGCTGGGAGGCCATCGCACCATGCATCGAGAGATAGATGCCGTCGACAGGCCCTTGCCGGCGTGCCAGGTCGATTGCTTCCAGAAGCTCGGAGGCGATTCTCTGCCAGCATGCTTCACGCAGGGTGCCGCCTGAGGTGATGAAGTGCGCGCTATAGGTCGGAACGATGACGAGTTCAGGATGCTGGTGGAAGACGGATAGCGCACCCCCGACTTCATTACGAACTTGGCGATGATAGGCCAGTAGTTCTTCCCCTCTGCGAACCGCAAAATCCTCGTAGCGGCTGAGGTGGGGATTGAAGGTCGATACCTCCTGTTTGCATTCGGCGATCAGCAGACGCATCGATGTAGCTCCCATGGTTCTCCCCTGTTCCCGCATAAGGATCGGAATGGTAGGGTCATTCGATGGCTTTCGAAGCAACCACGATCGGTGCCGTCGGTGCAAGCCTTGCCCACCGGAGCATCGTCCACAGGACGAGCGCGGCGGCCAACAGGTAGGCTAGAGCGGCAAGATCGAGCAGTCGTGGGATCCCTAGCGTCTGTTTGTAAAGACCGACCGACCAGGGGGCAAAACCCGATAGCAGGGCACCGAAGAAGTTCAGCAATCCGACAGCCAGAGCGCGATTCTCGGCCGAGACCACTTCGAAGGCAGCGGGAAAAATGTTGCCTGCCAGAAGACCGCTGAATAGACCAAATCCAGCTAGGTGGATCTGAGTGGCCGCCAGCGTCTGGCTGGATCCGATGCCGTGCAGACAAGGAGCGCACAGAAGGAGGCTGGCAAGCAGCACCCAAAAGCGCCCGCGAGGGGTCACCTGCGCCAGTCGATCGGCGATCCAGCCACCCGAGAAAAGCCCGATCAGCGTGGCGGCTTGCATCCAGAAGCTGGCCTCCCAGGCAGCCTGGGCAGTGGAGAGCTGAAACTTCTGCTGCAGGAAGCTTGGGGTCCAGCTGTAAAGCATCCAGAGTCCAAAGACGAAGATCGGAAAGATGATGCAAAGCATGCAGTAGATGCGGGTCGATAGGAGCTGCTGGAAGGAGGCCAGCGACCAGGAAGTTTTTCCAGAGGGACCTTTTGGAAGAGTCGCCCTTCCAAGCACCAAGTGGTAGGGAATCGCATACAGCAGTCCAGCCAAGCCCATCGAATAGAAGGCCAATCGCCACTGCCCCTGCTCGGTCATCCATCCACCAAACCAGGATCCTGCGACACTGCCGACGATCTGTGCGGTGGTCAAGCTGGCGATGGCGCGCGATCGATACCTAGCCGGCACAGCCGAAGCAGTCATGGCGATGGCGGCAGGCATGAAGAGCGCTTCGGAGATTCCCATCAGACCCCGAAGGACCAGCAGCATCGTCCCGCTTGCGGCCGCTCCCGTCGCCAACGTCACTAAGCTCCAGATCGCCAAGCTACCCACCACCATCCGCCGACGGCACCAGCGATCCGCCGCCCATCCGGCCAGCAGCGATCCCATGCCGTAGACCCAGAGGAAAATGGCACCTGTCATCCCCAGCTGCTCGTCATTCATCCCCAGATCGCGACGGAGCGCCGGGAACATCGAGAAGACGGCTTGGCGATCGCAGTAGTTCAAGAAATAAGCGACCCACATGGCAACCACCAGGCCGATCGCAGATGCCGGCAGAGGCTTTCTGGCGGTCGATGCAAGATCTTCGACCATCAGACTGCACCCTTGCGAATCGTGCGGGAGAGGACTTCCTTTGGGTCAGCCGGTTGGGCGATGACGGCGATGCAGTCTCCCTGCTGGGTGCGGCAGGGAACCCGGTGGCAGATCAAATAGCCATCGCGAGGCGAGGTGATCATGGCCGGTTGGCGGTCGGGTTGTTCCAGATCATGCAAGGCGCCGATCGGATCGCCCTGCTTCAACCAGGCTCCCAAGTCCGCCATCATCTCCAGGATGCCAGACCGGGGGGCCATCAGGTAGTTGTCCCCCTCCAGCGCTTCCACCAGAATCGTCTCGGGCAATCCCAGCTGCCGTCGACTAGGCAGATCGCCTGCCAGCAAACCGACATGGATCAGCACCTGCCGCAAACCTTTTTGTGCGATGCGATGGACTGCGGCCGAAACTCCTTCGCCTCCTCCCAGTTCGGTAGTCACCACCAGTTTGCCCTGGTTCTCCGCCTCCACCGGCAACAGACCGGTTCCGGCGATATCGGCGTAGAGGAAGGCGAAATCGGTTCCCCAGGCCAGCATCGCCTCCATCATTCGCCGACGTTGATCGAGATCCTCGACAACATGCATGTGGGCGCAGGGGACGAACTCCATGCCGCGGCCACCCGAGTGGATATCGATCACCACATCGCTCATCGGGAAAAGAGTGTGGGTCAGGTAATGAGCGATCTGGCTGGTCACCGGGCCGTCGGGAGTTCCAGGGAAAGCGCGATTGAGATTCATTCCATCCAGGGGCGAGAGTCGGGTGGCTGCCTGAGCCGCCGGGAAGTTCAGGGAGGGGATCAGGATCAGTCGACCACGAAGCTCTTCCGGCTTCAGAGTTCTTGCCAGATTCATCGCCGCGACCTGTCCCTGGTACTCATCGCCATGATTGCCCCCCAGGACCAGCACCGTGGGACCCTCACTGCGCGCGATGGTGGTGATAGGGATCATGACTTGAGCCCAGCCGCCGAGGTTGTGTGAGTAAGGGACTCGGAGAAATCCCTGCTGTCGGCCAGGTCGGGAAAAGTCGATCGACGTCGAGATCATAGAAAGTCATCTGCTAAGGAGAACGTTCAGGCGAAGACTTGGTGGAAGACACGAGCTTCCTGTTCGATGCCGGTCAGGCGCTGATCGAGACCTTGGTGGAAGTAGGTGAGCAGTTGGTGATCGAGGCCCATGGCGTGAAGGATGGTGGCATGGAGGTCTCGAACGTGACAGGGTTCCTCCACCGCCGCGAAGCCCAGTTCGTCGGTCGCCCCGATCGCCTGGCCTCCTCGGATGCATCCGCCTGCCAGCCACATGGTGAACCCATGCCAGTCGTGATCGCGTCCCGGCTTGTCGACTCCTTCACTGGTGGGTGTGCGTCCGAATTCGCCACCCCAGATCAGCAGCGTCTCTTCCCATAGTCCGCACCGCTTCAGATCAGTGATCAGCGCGGCGATCGGCTGATCGGTTTCCCCGGCATGCGTCTGATGATTGGTTCGGCAGTCGTTATGCCCATCCCAGGTATCTTCGATATGGCCGCCACCCGAATAGAGCTGGATAAAGCGGACGCCTCGTTCCAGCAGCCTTCTGGTGATCAGGCATTTTTGTCCGAAGTCGGCGGTGCGTGGGTCGTCGATCCCGTAGAGCTGACGAGTCTCTGCGGTCTCCCGCTGGAGATCGACCGCTTCGGTTGCCGCCGTCTGCATCCGAAAAGCCAGTTCATACGACTCCAACCGCGCCGCCAGTTCGCTCTCCCCAGGTCTCGTTTCCAGATGGATCGAATTGAGCTGATGGAGGAGGTCCAGCCCATCTCGCTGGGTCTGGTCGGATGTTCCTTGGGGAGTTGCCAGATCGAGCAGAGGAGGATTGCCGCTGCGGAAAAGGGTTCCTTGGAGGTTCGCCGGCATGTAGCCGCTGGACCAGTTCGATGCACTGCCGATCGGACCTCCGCGCGGATCGGTCATGACGACAAAACTGGGGAGGTTCTCCTGGAGGGTCCCCAGGCCATAGCTGAGCCACGAGCCGAGGGCGGGTTTGCCGATAAAGACGCTACCTGAATTCATCTGGAGGCAGCCGGAAGCATGCGCGGCGGTGTCGCTGTGCATCGATCGGATGACGGCTAGCGAGTCGGCATGGCGAGCCAGATGGGGATAGATACTGCTGATCGGAAGCCCGCTTTCCCCATGCTTCTGGAAGGGAAAGAAACTCTTGGTCAGATGCCCGACAGGGCGGCCGTTGGAACCCACTGCCAGCGGGCCGGAGTAGGAGGTGCCATGGTATTTGTCGAGTTGCGGTTTGGGGTCGAACGTATCGACCTGACTGGGGCCTCCATTCATGAAGAGGAACACAGCGCGTGTCGCCTTGGGTGCGAAATGGGGGGCGAGAGATCCGATGGAGGCATCGGTGGCCAGCAGGCGATCGCGAGCCAGGCGGTCGAGCAGGGCAAGCCCTGCAAATCCACCTGCGGTCTCCCAGAACATCTGTCGACGCGTCTGGCCGCAAGGCATCGGATTGGGAGCAAAACGTCGCCAGCGCATCGCGCGACTCCATTCTAATCTGGATAGACGAATTCGTTCAGGTTCAGCAGCACGCGCGTGGCCTGCTGCCATGCGAAGAGGTCGGCCTGCCGATCCGCTTCCAGTCTGTTTGGGGCATCGGGATGCAGTTGATGCCACTCTTGTCGCTGTCGCTGCAGGAACCGTTCCATCGCCGATCGCTCCACCTCGCTGGGGGCTCGGCAAAGCGCCGTCCGCCATGCCGCCACAATCCGCTCCCATTCCGAAGTGGCATGTTCTTCACACAACCTTTCCGCCCAGTGCTTCGACTGTTCCATCACCAGATCGCCGTTGTAGAGGCTGAGTGCTTGCGTCGGGGTGGTGGTGGTGGCGCGCTGGCCGCTGGAGCGGGTGGTGTCGCACAGATCGAACACCTCCAGCATCGGAAGGATCAGCGATCTTTTGGTGAACGCATAGAGGGTTCTGCGCGATGCGGTCGACGGATCGTAGGGAGGCCAGATCGATGTCTTGTCGGCATGGCTCTCCAACGCTTCGCGCGGCACCTGCGGGTAGATGGCGGGCCCGAAAAGCGATCGGTCCAACTGCTCGGAAACCGAAAGGATGCTATCGCGAATCGGCTCCACTTCCAGCCGTCTTCGCGGGTAGCGCCACACCAGCCGATTCTCCGGGTCGACCCTCTGCAGGAGTGGTCGGATGGCACTGCTTTGTTGGTAGGTGCTGCTGGTGACGATCAGTCGACTCAATTTCTTGATCGACCAGTCCGCCTCATGGATCAGCCAGTGGGCAAGGAAATCGAGCAGCTGGGGGTGGGTTGGGGTCTGGCCGGTCAAGCCAAAGTCGTTGGGGGTGCGGACCAATCCCTCGCCGAAATGCCATTGCCAAACGCGGTTGACCAGAACGCGGGCAGTCAATGGATGGTCGGGATCGATCAACCAATGCGCTAATGAGAGTCGTCTGCGTGAGCTGGACGCATCGGGGTCCAGCAAGGTGAATTTCGATCCGAGAAGAATTTCAGGAGGCGCGGGCGTTACGGGTTCACTGGGATGCGATGGATTGCCTCGCAGCAGAACATGGGTGGCCGCTACCGGTCCAGGCGGCTCATCCAAAAAATAGCCCTGCATGGCCGCCAGTTTGGCTTCCTGGGGCATGGCCTTTCGCTGAGCCACACTGGCGACGGGAAGCGTTTTTTCTGTTCTTCCATCGCGGGGACGCACCAGTGGCTGAACGAACGCCACCATGCGGTAATAGTCGCGCTGAGTCAGCGGGTCGAACTTGTGATCGTGACAGCGGGCACATCCCAGCGTCAATCCGAGAAATGCCTGACTAACGGTGCTGACGATATCATCCAGCTGATCCATCCGATCGGCGGCGGGATCGGCCGGCTCGTCGTCCCAAGGGCCAAGCCGCAGAAAGCCGGTCGCCAAAATGGCATCTGGGCCGGCTTGGTCCAGTTCATCCCCAGCCACTTGGTGCAAAATCAACTGATCGAAAGGAAGGTCGGACAGAAAGGCGCGCACGATCGTATCCCGGTAGCGCCATACCTCCGGCTTGGCCGCGTCCCGTTCATACCCGTTGGAATCGGCGTAGCGGACCACATCCAGCCAGCGCCGCGCCTGCCGCTCCGCATACGCTGGACTGGCCAGCAGTTCATCCACCAACCGATCGTACGCCGCCTCCGATGGATCGGCTTCCCATCGCAGTTGCTGTGGGATGGAAGGTGGCAGGCCGGTCAGATCGAGGAAAAGTCGCCGAAGCCGTTGTGGCGGATCTGCAGGAGGACTGGGAGTCCACTGCCGATCCTCCTGTGACTTGGCGATGAAGGCATCGATCGGGTTAGCGGTCCAGTCGGCCAAGGCGACTAGAGGCACTTCGGGACGCTGCAGCGGCTGGAAGGACCAGTGCTGATCTGGCTGTGCGGCGACCGATGGGGGCTGGTCCATGTCGACGGGATCGGCTGGAGCCCCTGCATCGATCCAAGCGCCAAGCCACTGGATTTCCTGCTGGGTCAACGGGCTACCCTTCGGAGGCATTCTCTGCGATGGATCGCCTGAGCTGACTCGTTCCAGCAGCGATCCACGGGAACCTGTTGTGTCGGGAAGCACCGATCCATGATCGCCACCCGCGTGGACTGCGGGTAGCGAGTCGAGTCGCAGGCCGCCTTCCTGCTGCACAGCGCCATGGCAACTGAGGCACCGCCGTCTAAGCAGCGGCTGAATCTGTTTGGAATAGCTTGGAGCATTCGGATCGGTGGCAGTGGAGTCCACGACGGGCGACTGACCAGTGGCATCCAGATGCAGCCCGCAAGCGGCCAACAGGAGCGCCAGCGCGGCGCTGGCTATCGGATGCCTGCGGATCGATCGAATCGGTAGCGGGAAATCGCTTCGCATGGGAGAGGTGGGAGTCGCGAATTGCAGGGTGAGTGAGCCGACGCGACTTTTTAACCTAGCAGGCTCGAAGGCATCGATCAAAAGAAATCGTGGTGTTGGCAAGTCGCAGCCGGAAAAAAAGAAAGCGGCTCGAGCATCCCGAAGGTGCTCGAGCCGCTTCGACGAACCGCGTCTAGCGACTCAGCCGACCGTTCGTTTTAGCGAACGAAGCTGGTCTGGATGACGCGGCGCTTGCTGTTCAGGTAAGCGCTGGGATCCACAACTGGAGCAGGAGCAGCGGCAGGAGCCGGAGCAGCCTGGATCGCAGGAGCGGCAGGAGCGGTGGTGGTGGTGCCACTACCGCAGCTGCTGCAGCCGCTGGTTGGGATCGAAGCGCAGGTATCGCAAGCCGCTGCATCGCAGCTAGCCTTCTTCTTGAACAGGCGGCTCAGAAGCCCCTGGTGCTTCTTGCCGGAGAACAGGCCGTTGCCGTCGCAACCAGCGGCAGCGTTTTCCGCTCCGCAGGAAGGAGCCGCACCGGCGCATCCGCCACCGATCCCGGTGCAGCCAGCGCTCAGGTCGCTGCCGCAGCTAGGACCATTACCGCACAGACCGCCCAGGCCGCCTTCGCTGCCGCAGCTAGGTCCGTTTCCGCACAGACCGCCCAGGCCGCCTTCGCTGCCGCAGCTAGGTCCGTTTCCGCACAGGCCAGCACCAGCACCGTTATCGCAGGCACCAGCGTCGCACGATGGCTTCAGCAAGCCGGCGAGCATCGCCTTCTTGCGGGCTTCCACCTTGCGCACCAGGTCCAGCAGAGGACGCTTGCGAGGAGCGCGAATAGCACCCCCTTCAGCTCCGCAGGAAGGACCAGCAGCTGCTGCACAACCGGCGTCGATCCCGCAGGAAGGACCACCGATGCCAGCACCCGCTCCGCAGCCAGCGCCAGCAGCGCAGCCGCCGTCGGTGCCGCAGCTTGGGCCGTTGCCGCAAAGTCCGCCGAGGCCGCCTTCGCTGCCACAGCTAGGACCATTGCCAAGCAGACCGCCACCAATTCCACCACCGCAGATGCCTTCGCTTCCGCAGGATGGTCCGGCCACTGCGGTGTCGCAGCAGCTGGTGTCACATCCACTGCCCTTGCCGCCAAGCATGCGGCTGAGCAGATCGATCCCGAAGCTTTGGTTACAGAGGCCAGCGCCAAGAACCAAAGAACCAACCAACATGTTCCATTTCATCGAACCACATCTCCCTATACGATGAATTTCTGATTCTGAACCTTCTTGCGTTGGGTGCAGTTTGGAGTGAAGACCGGTTCCGACGCACGAAGCTGCTGCCGAAATCGCCCTCCTATCCCGGTAGGCAGACAGATCCAGGCATTCACCATGAATCTGCTCCTTCGTGTTACCCTTCGATGCCGACTCGACTTGAAGTCCAGTCAGGCAACCGCGTCTCCCCTCGCTGTAATCGCTACCGAAGATCCAGCACCGGCCAAGTCATCCTCAACCTGATCAGCATTCCGGTGGCTAACTCCGTCCCATCCCGCTCCCGACTCCACCCTCCAAAAGGTTTTGTCGGTATTCGGTCTCTCTGGGTATCGGAACGGTTCTTCACCTCCTTGAGATCGCTGGATCCCTTTTTTGATCCGAAGCGATTCCTCTGTCCTCCTGGAAACAGGTGGAGGTTGATGTCCAGGTAATCTGTAGCGATCGTATGGCAGAAGAGTCTTCGCAGCTTGCCATCCTTGGCCGTTTCTTAGATGTTCATCGCTGGCAAAGTTTGCCAAGACTCCATATCCTGTTTGTTCGTTAGTTTGCGCTCAATCGCAACAGTGTCGCGTCGGTGGCAACCCCAGCCAGCGTCGTTGCGGGATAGGGTGAGTCGGTTGGTCCAACGGGGTCAAACGACAAACCAATTCGCGATCGCCGGCGATTTTCATTCAAGTTCGGCCAGGTGAATGCACTGGAAGTTCACGCCTTCCCAACGCAAGATAGAAGCGGCCTAGATGGGGCGAAGGGCCAAGCCGACGCAGGTCGCCTCCCCCGAACACGGTCCGGCAGACGCCGGACCCTTCATCATCCAACTCACAAGAAAGCATCATGCCTTTGAAAGTACTCGATGTTGGCAACTGTGGTCCCGATCACGCCGCCATCCGCAGACTTTTGTCCAGTCGCTTCCAAGCCGAGGTCCTACAGGCCGATCAGGCGGTCGATGCGCTCCAAACCATCGCTACAAACGCGATCGATTTGATCCTGGTCAACCGCAAACTGGATATCGATTACAGCGATGGCATGGAGGTGATTCGCGCGATCAAGGCAGATCCCAAGGGAAGTCAGATTCCAGTGATGCTGGTTTCCAACTACCCGGAAGCGCAGCAAGAGGCGATGGCCGTTGGCGCGGTGGAGGGATTTGGCAAACTGGCTCTCCAGGCCCCGGAGACGATCCGCCGACTGGAACGGGTCTTGGGAACGGCAACTCACCCATGAATCCTCCCTCGGCCATGCTGGTGCTTCTCTCCATCCTTGCCGGCTGCGCCCTGGCCGCTCAGCCAGGCGCCAACGGTACGCTGGCCAAGGTGCTGGGGCATCCACTTCGCGGCGCGGTTGTCAGTTTCACGATCGGATGGGTGGTCCTACTAGGATTGGCGATCTTTCTGCAGGTGGGATGGCCCCGTTGGCAGCAGGTCCGTTCCGTACCCTGGTGGGGATGGACCGGAGGTTTCTTTGGTGCCTGGATGGTGACCGTCTCTCTACTGGCAGGCCCGAAGATGGGTGCCACTCTGTTTTTTGCCTTTGTCGTCTCCTCCCAGTTGGTGATCGCGCTCCTTCTGGATCATTACGGTTGGATGGGCTACCAACCGATTCCTGTCACCTCGGGAAGATTGCTGGGGATCGGACTGCTGATCGCTGGATTGATCACCGTCCACCTCTCCACAAATCGTTCGCGAGTCGATCGGGTGCAGGCGGTTCAGGGGGGGAGTGGAAATGTGGAACCGTCCCTGTCACGGGACGGTGAGCCGATCGATCGCATGGATCCGTCAAGGGAAGAGTAGAACCGCAGGGCGAAAGAAGGTGCCGGAATGATGCGCACGGTGGTTCCAGCTTTCCTGAAGCTCTTTTTGTTGCTTCTTTTTGCTTTCGGTACGCAAGGTAGTATCCGCCGTCTGGAAGCTACCTCTCCCCGACTCGCCTCTCCCCGACTCAATGTGCTTCTGATCCTCGCCGACGACCAGCGCGCCGATACGATTGCGGCTCTAGGGAACCCCCACATCAAGACCCCGCATCTCGATCGATTGGTGGCAGAGGGTCTATCGTTCCGGCGGATGCATATGCAAGGGAGCGGCAATCCGGCCACCTGCGTTCCATCCCGCGCGATGCTGCTTTCTGGCCGTAGCCTATTTCACATCGATCCGACACTCAAGTCGACCGAGACTTGGCCGGCAGCGATGGGGAGAGCGGGATATCGGACATTTCTCACCGGCAAGTGGCATAACGATCCTAGCGTCATCGCTAGAGATTTTCAGAGGGCTCGCGATGTCTTCCTGGGTGGGATGAGCGACCCGATGCAGGCGCCCCTTAGGCAGCTTGTGGGGGGCAAGCTGTCGGAACCGGAACCGGCTGGGAATCACTGCTGTGAACGCTTCGCCGATGCGGCGATCGATTTTCTCAAGCAAGCCCCAACGGACCAGCCGTTCTTCTGCTACCTGCCCTTCGCTGCACCCCATGACCCTCACATCGTTCCGGAAGATTTTCCCGTGCGCTATCCCGCTGACGCTCGGATGCTGCCCGACAACTTCCAGCCGATCCATCCTTGGGATAACGGGGAGATGACGATCCGGGATGAAAAGCTGTTGCCGTGGCCTCGAACCCCCGAGGCGGTGCAGGAGATGAATGCCGAGTACTGGCGCTACGTCAGCTATCTGGACCACCAGGTGGGGAGGGTTCTGGAGGCGCTCCAGCAATCGCCTCATGCCGAGAACACCCTGGTGATCTTCACCGCTGACTCCGGGGTCGCTCGCGGCAGCCACGGACTGATCGGAAAGCAGAACTGTTACGAACACTCGTTGCGCGTTCCCTGCGTCGTTGCAGGACCTGGAATACCCAAGGGCACCACCACCGATGGGCTTTGCTATCTGTACGATCTGCTGCCAACGGTGGGGGCTTTGTGTGACGTTCCACCCCCCGAGGGAAGCGAAGGGGTTGCGATGGACCAACTGGTTCGCTTTCCCACATCCACCAACGCTGGCGCCAACGATCGCAGTTCATTCGATCCTCGCGCCCAGGGACGCGCTTCCCTGGTCTTCGGCTATCGCGAGGACCAGCGAGCCTGGTGCGATCGGCGCTGGAAGCTGATCCGTTATCCAAAGATCGATGTGACGCAGCTGTTCGATCTTCAGGAGGATCCTTCGGAGCGACACGATCTGTCGGAGCTGCCTGAACATCAACCGCTACTGATGGAGTTGCGCAAAAGGATGGCGAAGGAACTGGCAGAGCTGGGGGATCCAGTGGCGCTGGATGGCCCCGTCACTCGTCCAGCCAAATGGACGCCTCCTGCTGGTTGATCGGTCGACTCTCTGGATGAGTCAACGGCCCGAGATCACTCGGAATTGCCTTCGCGCTTTTCCCGCCACCCAGGCTTGCGCTGCCTTGCCTTGGGATGATGCTTCGGCTTGCTCAAGGGATCGAATTCGGGGAGGGTCACCTGCAGGGGCCTTCTGGCGGCTTGGACTCGGATCGCTTTAAGCTCCTTGCGGTCGATTCTGGCCAGTTCATCCAGTTCGTACTCCACCATCTGCCCTTCCAGCCATTTTTCCGGATCGTCGGTTTTTTCGACGATCGAGAAATGAAAGAAGATATCGTCGCGAAACTCATCGGAATGGATGAAGCCGAAGTGTCGATCGGTCACGACGCGAACCACAGTGCCTACGCGCATCGGAATGGTTTCCTGGTGGGAAAGGGAAGGTGGTTGGCGAAGATCATGCATTGGAGTCTTCAGGGAGTTCCGAGAGCGATTTCCAGTTTGGCTAATTCCCAGTCAGTTAATTCCTGGTCCGCTTATTCCTGGTCCGAGGGCGTTTCGTTCCAGCAGGATGCGGAGCATTCGGCGGAGCGGTTCGGCGGCGCCCCAGAGCAGTTGGTCGCCGACGGTGAAGGCGGAGTAGAAAGTTGGTCCGATCAAAAGCTTTCGGATTCGGCCGATCGGGACTTGCAAGGTGCCGGTGACGGCCGCCGGCGTCAGTTGCCGGATGCTCGATTCCTTCTCGTTGGGGATCACCCTCACCCAATCATTGCCGCTTGCGATCGTGGCGGTGACTTTCTCAAGTGGCAGGTCGTCACGCAATTTGATGGTCAGCGCCTGGCTGTGGCATCGCATGGCACCGATACGGACGCAGAGGCTTTCGATCGGAATGTGCTGTGGTCCCTGGGATGGCAGGCCGAGGATCTTGTTGCATTCGGCATCCCCTTTCCATTCCTCCCGCGAGGTGCCATCTCCTAGATCCTTGTCGATCCAGGGGATGAGGCTTCCCGCCAGTGGGACTCCGAAGTGCGTTGTAGGAAAGTGTGGGTGGCGGAGGCTGGTTGCAACGGCGCGGTCGATCTGGAGGATCGATGCGGCGGGGTCGGCAAGCAGCGGTGCTGCCGCCTGGTGTGCAGCATCCATCTGCTCCAGCAGTTCTCGCATGTTCGCGGCGCCGGCCCCCGAGGCGGCTTGGTAGGTCATGGCGGTGATCCATTCGACATGTCCTTCACGGAACAGACCACCGAGCGCCATCAGCATCAGCGAGACGGTGCAGTTGCCGCCGATAAAGTCTTTCGTTCCTGCATCCAGCGCCTGGTCGATGACCGACCGGTTGACAGGATCGAGGATGATGACGGACGAGTCGGCCATGCGGAGAGTGGATGCGGCATCGATCCAGTATCCCTGCCAGCCGGCTTGGCGTAGTCGCGGGTGAATGCTGCTGGTGTAATCGCCTCCTTGGCAACTGAGAATCGCGTCCATCGGCATCAGCGCATCGATCTGGTTGGCATCCAGCAAGGGTAGCTTCCCAAGCGGTGCTTTCCCACCGGCGCTCGATGTGCTGAAGAAATAGGGCTCGATCGCTTCCCAGTCCTTTTCGGCGTGCATGCGGTCCATCAGCACCGATCCGACCATGCCGCGCCATCCAATCAGTCCAACTCGCATCGTCCCTTAGATCCTGTCTGTCCTGGTTCTCGAAATCTTGGTGGAGATAGTCCTTCGGGCCTCGCCGACGGCGCGAGGGAGCGTTTCGTCGAGTGACGTCATTGCGAAAGTTCGCGAAGTACCCTTTCGATGATGTCGCAGGCCATGTCGATATGAGCCAGCGTCGTGATGCCGGGAGGCGGCAGGAATCGAATCCGAGTCGGGTCGCTTCCAGCCACGAAGCTCATCAAGCCAGCATGGAACATTTTTTCCACCATCGACTTGGCAGCTTCGGCCGATCCATTGCCTGGGGTGAAGGCGATCATCATCCCTTCGCCGTAGGGACCGGAAATTTTTCCGGGGTATTTTTCAGACAGCGATTCCAGCTTGCCGGCGAAGTAGCGATGCCGCTGCATGTTCCAACCGTCGGGTCCAAAGCACTCGCTTTCCTGTAGGTGGTCCAGCGTCGCAAGTCCTGCGGCGAAGGCGGAGGAGCTAGCGGTGAAGGTCTGGCTGAGCACTGGTCCTTTGGGCTGCAGGCTGGATCGATACAGCGTCGCGCAGACCTGCGTGATCTTGCCGATCGTCACAATGTCGGCGAATTCATCCAGTTGGAAGTGCTGGAATGCAAAAGGCTGGCTCAATCGCGAAAACGTCTGCACCTCGTCGAAGATGATCAGGATGCCATGCTCCCGGCATGGTTCCACCAGCGCATGGAAGTAATCCTCGGTCCCTGGATAGTAGCCACCTTCTCCCGCCACCAGTTCCATCCATAGCGTGGCGTACTGTCCGGGGAATCGATCGAGCAGTTTTCGGAGCGACCGCGATGCCTGCTCGACACTCTCCTTCGGCCTAGCCGGATGGAACATCGGCAGATGGTCGACCGCCAGAGCCGTCGGAATGCCGGCGCGGTAGGCAGGGCGGTCGGTCAGCTGCGCCAGCGCGATGGAACGGCCGGCGAAGCAGTTGTCGATCGCCAGAACGCGTGAGGCAGGGTGGCGATTGTGGAAGGCGATCTTGAGCGCATTTTCGTTGGCCATCGCCCCGCTGGTGCTGATCAGGCAGTGGCCCAGAGCCGCCCCGTGAGCATTGGCCATCCTCAGCAGTCGCTCGCACATCGCCACGGTCATCGGACCTTGCTGCAGATTCCCCTGCATCACCGTATCTTCCAGAGCCGCATCGATGGTGGCATCCAGGATGCGGGGATGGCTGTGACCCAGTCCGTAGACGCCGATCCCACCGATGAAATCCAGCTTGATACTGCCATCGGCCAGCTCCACCATCGGACCGCGTCCCAGGCCGCTGGCCAGGTAGCGAAAATAAGGAGCACCGCCGCGTGCTTTTCCGAGCCGATCGAGCAATTCGGAATAGGAGGCTTGGCGATCGGGATCGGGGCCGCGGACCGAATCGATGTGCGAGGTGTGATCGTCGAGCACTTCTTGCAGCAGTCGCTTGGCCTCGGCCAGCCTCGGATCAGCGCGAAGTCGATCGGCGGCCCCCAGCGGAATGGCATGATGCGGATGGCTGGTCATCTTCCTGGAATCCTCTTTCCCCATTACTCTGCACTCAACTCGTTCGCGCGACCATCGGTCGGTCTGGTGATCCGCATGGCAATGCCACAGGGAATGCGAAATTATCGGCCCCGGTTATTCTCTTGGAAGACCGAAACGATCGCTTCCAGTGGGATTGTCGCCAAAATTTAGGGAAAACCAAATCGCGGACCGACTTTCGGGATCGATCCACTAGGTGCCCCGACCCATTAGGTTTTCCATCGAGGAGTCGGCTTGTGATGACCACCATCGTACCGATGATCCAACGATTGCCTTGGCGTTCGATGCATTTCCGCATCGCCCTCCTGGCGGCTCTGGCGATCGCAATCCACCTGCTGCTGGTGGGTTGGGGTGTGCAAGCCAGCAGGAGCGGCACTCAGGGGAGCGGCACTGAGGGGAGCGATCCGCGGTCCTGGCCGCTGCTGGTGGCTCTAGCGATCGGCGGAACCGCACTGGTGGCTGAACTTGCCTGGGGGGCGATTCACGGGAAATTCGGTGCCGACCTCCTGGCAGCCGTATCGATCGTCACCTCGGTGCTGCTTGGAGAGTATCTGGCGGGGACGATTGTGGTCCTGATGCTCTCGGGAGGCCAATCTCTGGAGGAATACGCCGTCCGCAGCGCCTCTTCGGTCCTCGAAGCACTGGCTCGTCGCATGCCGACGCTGGTTCATCGCAAGCGGGGCGAGTCGATCGAAGAAGTGGCGGTCGAAAAAATCGTCCCAGGGGACCGGTTGCTGGTCTACCCGCACGAGATCTGTCCAGTCGATGGAACGGTGACAGCCGGACACGGCAGCATGGATGAATCGTATTTGAGTGGTGAGCCATATCAGGTGTCCAAGAGCGTCGGGTCGCAGTGCCTGTCGGGCGCCATTAACGGGGCGGCGGTGCTGGAGCTAGAGGCGACGCGGCCTGCGGCCGATTCTCGCTATTCCCGCATCATGCGCGTCATGCAGGAATCGGCTCAGCAGCGCCCCACCATCCGTCGCCTGGGCGACCAGCTGGGGACGCTGTACACCCCCCTGGCGCTGGCTGTGGCGCTGCTGGCCTGGTGGGCCAGTGGCGAAGCGCGACGCTTTCTGGCTGTCCTGGTGGTCGCCACCCCCTGCCCTTTGCTGATCGCCATCCCGGTCGCTGTCATCGGCGCGATCTCCCTGGCTGCCAGACGCGGCATCATCATCAAGGATCCAGCGATCCTAGAGCGGCTGAAACTGGTCCGCACGGCGATGTTCGACAAGACCGGGACGCTCACCTACGGCCGTCCAGCGGTGACTGCGATCTTGGCCGCTCCAGGACAATCGCCGGAGACGATTCTGCGAATGGCGGCCAATCTGGAGCAGTACTCCAAGCACCCCTTGAGCGGAGCGGTGCTGGAGGCGGCCAAGGCAGCTCACCTGCCCCTGATGCCGTGCGAGGAGGTGCACGAGGATCCTGGGCAGGGGCTGCGAGGCCGCTGCCAAGGGACGAACGTTGTGGTGACCAGCCGCAAGGCGATTGCGTCCATCGATCCCGAAAGCCCTTCCAAACTGCCGGCCAAGGCCCCCGGAATGGAGTGCGTGGTGGCGATCGATGGTCGTTATGCGGGCCTGCTTCAGTTCCGCGACCAGCCCCGCCCGGACGGGCATTCGTTCATCTCCCATCTGAAACCGCTTCATGGCATCGAGCGGATTTTGCTGATCAGCGGCGACCGCGAGGAGGAGGTGCGCGATCTGGCGACCAAGATGGGGATCGACGAAGTGCATGCTTCGCAGAGCCCCGAGCAGAAGTTGGAGATCGTCCGCCGACTGACCTCGCTGGGCGATTCGCTTTACCTTGGTGACGGGATCAACGACGCCCCTGCTCTGGCGGCAGCCACCATCGGCATCGCCATGGGAAGCGGCAGCGAGATCACCAGCGAAGCAGCCGACGCGGTCATCCTCGACAGCTCCCTAAGCAAGGTGGATGAGCTGCTGCATATCGGCAATCGGATGCGTCGGATCGCGCTGCAAAGCGCGGTCGGAGGGATGCTACTGAGCCTAGGAGGGATGGTGCTGGCCGCAGCCGGTTGGCTGGCTCCTGTCGCCGGTGCCATCGTGCAGGAAGCGATCGATGTGATCGCTGTGCTCAACGCCCTGCGCGCCTCGTCCCTGCCCAAAGAGCTGACCGATTACCAGTCGTCGGCAGCGTTTCCCGATAGCGCCTCCAATCCATCCTGATCGAACCGACGGTCACCGCGAAGATGAACCGATGGCATTCATCGCGCGCCGGTCACGCTTTGGATGTAGTCGGTTTCTTCTATGAGATACGCGCTACCATCGGCTCGAAGCACGTCGTGGAACCACACAGGCGGCTCGGCCTGGTACTTTTTCTCCCACGAGTCCCACGGATAGATCGTCTGCGATTTGCCGCTGACAAATCCCCAACAGTAGGCCGCTACCTTGCTTGCCTTCATCCGCTCCAGGTGCGGCGCGAAGAGGCTTCCGTTGGGTCGCGCCATGAATTCCGTGCACAGCAGAGGTCTGCCGAAAATCGCTAGTCGATCGATGCACCGATCCATCGAGGCCGCGTCGCCATAGCAATGGAAGCTGATGACGTCGCTGTGAGCCAGCTGGATTTTCTTGCAGTCGTCCAGCTGCTGGATGTTCTCGGAGTCGCGCCACACACCGCTGGTCAGAGGCTGGGAGGGGCTCGCCTCTCGCACCCACGCGAAGATCTCCGGCAACAGCTTATTGACCAGCTGTGGCTTGTCCCTTGGTTCCAGCCCCGGCCTCCCCTTTGCTCCCCCATCGAAATTGTCTGGCTCATTCCATACATCCCACAGAAGGATGCGGCGATCCTGGGCAAAATGCCCGACGACTCCCTGAACGTACTCTTTCAGGTGCGGATAGGCCGATGGATTCTTCAGCACCTCGATCCCAGGTGACTGAACCCAGCCGGAATTGTGGGTGAAGGGAATAGGAGCCGGCTGGGGACCAAGTTTCGGCAAGGGATGCCAGCAGCTATCGAAGAGCACAGGCATCGTCTGGATCGAATGCTTGTCGGCGATTTCCAGAAACTGTTCCATTCGCTTTAGAAAGCCTTTCGAATCCTGCTTCCAGAGAAGATCGTGCAGGAAGACTCGCACGGAGTTGAATCCAAGCTTTCTGGCGTAGCCTAGTTCGCGATCGATCGTTTCCGGATCGAATGACTCCGCCTGCCACATCTCCAGTTCGTTGACAGCGGTGCTGGGTAGAAAATTGCATCCGACAGGCCAAGCCTGTTGGCTGTACCAGGCGACCGCCCGCTCCCTGGACCATCGGCCCGGTGCATCGGGAAGCGATGCGGCATCGTCACCCGCCCTCGCCGATGCAATCGTCATGAGAACCGACAGCAGCGTCAACACCATTCGTGGCATGGCAAAAGATCCTCGCAGCAGCAACTGGACTCACAGTGGATCAAGAACAAGGGGGCACTATCTCCCAGCCATGATCTTCTCCCGCGATGGGCGCGCCAAGGGAAGAGGTCGACGGATCGACCGGCGGTACCCTCTGCAGGTGGAACCCATCACGTTCTTCGGGAGCTTTTCGGGGCGGCGCGGTATACTTGCCAGCAGAGAAGACCGCGATCGAGTTGATTTTCTTGGGAGTGTCGCGATGCCCGCAAAGGAAACCACACTGGCTCGGGTCATGCAGGGGCTGATGGAACGGTATCGACATCGAGTCCCCGACGTTCAGCGCGTGGTCGACGGGATGATCGGCCGCGGCATGATCGGTGGCTGGGAGGATCTCGAGAACGACCACATCGCTTTTCGTACCATGGGATCGAGTCCCTTGGGGATCGCGTCGTTGGAACAGATTTTTCTGCACTTGGGATACCAGCGGCGCGATTTCTACTCGTTTGAAGGAAAGAAACTGGATGCCTTTTGGTATGCTCCACCCACCCCAAAATACCCTCGCATCTTCATCAGCCAACTGCGCGTTGCCGACTTGTCGAATGAAGCGCAAGCGATCATCCGATCCTACCTGCAAGGGATCGAGCGAGATCCGGTCGCGGATATCGACCTGGATGACTGGCAGTCGATCGATCGGTTCCTTCACCAGCCGCTTTGGCGCTTGCCATCATGGAGCGATTATCAGAGGTTGGCGAGCGAGAGCGAGTATGCGGCGTGGGTTCTTTACAATCGGTACTATTTGAATCACTTCACCATCAGCGTTCATTTCCTGCCACCACCCTGGAACCGGATCGAACGATACAACGAGTTTCTGGAGTCGATCGGCGTGGTGCTGAACGATGCAGGTGGCAAGATCAAAATCAGTGAAGACCGATTGCTGTTGCAGAGTTCGACCGTCGCGCAGACGATCGAAGCCCCCTTCACGGAGGACGGGAGAGAAATGGTGCATACGATTCCAGGTTCGTATGTGGAGTTTGCTGAGCGAAAGGTGCTGCCAGTCTTCGAGCATCTGGGGGAGCGGGAGGCGGGGCGGGAGCATCGGCGCGATGGCTTTGAGACAACCAATGCCGACAAGATTTTCGAAAGCACTTTTTCAGCCCAAGTGGCTCGCGGGTCTCAAGGGGAGTCCAGAGGCCATGGGGTCGACCGGTAAGGGCTTGGAATGGTTGGAGAATGCAGGCACAAAGCCTGACGGACACAGGATGCGATCGGGGGCGTGAGAGGAACTGGATCATGGATCAGGTGAGGATCAGGCAGAGGACCAGGCGAGGTTTCCTTGGCGATTTTGCTACGGGACTGCAGGGGGTGGCGCTGGCCGGATTGCTGGAACCGGGGATTGTCCGAGCGGAGCGGACACCGATTCGACCCAGGATCGATCCCCAACAACCGTATGCCCCCAGGTCGACGCATCATGCCCCCAAAGCAAGGCAGGTGCTGATGATCTTCTGTTCGGGTGCTCTCAGCCATGTCGATTCCTTCGACTACAAGCCAGAGTTGGAGCGGCTGCATGATACGCCGATGCCGGATAGCGCGGGACTGGTGACATTTCAAGGAGAGAACGGCAATCTGATCCAGCCTCTTTGGAAGTTTCATCCACGCGGCCAGTCGGGCAAGATGACCAGCGATCTGTTGCCACGCATCGGTGCGCTGGCCGATGACTTCTGCTTCCTGCATGGGATGACCGCCAAGAGCAACACGCATGGTCCAGCAGAAAATCAGATGAGCACGGGGTTCACACTGGATGGATTCCCCGGGATGGGATGCTGGGTCACCTACGCGCTGGGTTCGGAGTGCGAGGATCTTCCTGCGTTCGTGGCGATTCCTGATCCGCGAGGTGTGCCTCAGGTCGGTTCCAATCATTGGAATTCGGCTTTTCTTCCGGCTGCCTTCCAGGGAACGCCGTTCAGCGCCTCACGCCCCATTCCCCATCTGGCGCGCCCTGAATCGTTGGGCGAGGAAGCCGATCGAGCGACGCGAGCCTTCCTGAAAGGGCTCAATGAGCGGCATATGGCGGAGCGATCTGGGCGATCGGATTTGGCGGCGCGCATCGCCAGCTATGAGATGGCGGCGCGGATGCAACTGGCCGCTGCCCAGGTGGAACGATGGCAGGACGAACCTGCCTACGTGCTCGAAGAGTACGGGGCACTCGATTCAGCGTCTCCCAACAAAGCTGGTTTCGCCAGAAATTGCCTGATGGCCAGGCGGTTGCTGGAGCGAGGGGTGCGCTTTGTGCAGTTGTTCAACGGTTCCTATGCCATGGGAGAAGGGGTGGGCAACTGGGATGGACACAAGACGCTGCGCGAACAGTACTCGGTGCATCGGGAAATTCTGGATCAACCCTGCGCGGCGCTGCTGGCCGATCTGAAGCGACGGGGGATGCTGGAGCAAACGACGGTGGCTTTCGTGACCGAGTTCGGAAGGATGCCGACCTTTCAGAAAGGGGCCAATGGCCGCGATCACAACCCCGCTGGTTTCACCGTGTTTCTGGCGGGCGCTGGAGTCCGCAAAGGACACTCCCACGGAGCTACCGATTCCTTCGGCTACAAAGCGATCGAAGATGTCACGACGATCTACGATCTGCACGCGACGATTCTGCATCTCCTGGGACTGGATCATCAGAGACTGTCGTTCTATCACAATGGGATTGAGCGACGGTTGACCGATGTGCATGGGCATGTCATCGACCAAGTGCTCGCCTGATCGCAAGATCATGGCTCAGCGGAAAACATTTTCCATCCCGCGATAGCTGACTTCGGGGACGGTGGGCGACGGAGGCGCCGAGGTGGGGACGACCGCAGCGCCGGGTCCCTGAGTCGGCAAGCGCGCTAGATCGATCGCCGTGTAGCCGCGCGCGTCGGGCATCGTCCATCGCTGGGGATCGTTCCCCTCGATGTTGTTGATCGCGTAATAACCGACTTCCATCTGCAGCGCCAAAGGTTCTGAGCCCTCGGGGGTCAGTTGCAGTTCGACGCGATGCGGAAGGGAGTATTGCACCGACTCATAGAGTTGATGTTGGCTGAGCGTCGCGGATGCGATCAAGCGACCGGTGGGATCCCGCAGGAAAATCTGCTTGGGATATCCATACTTGGGATCGATCACCAAACTTCGCAGGCCAGGTCCGGTCGCCATCGGAACCCGCGTGTGCACCTCCAAGGCATCGTCGGCGCGCTGCTGCATTGGAGCGGCCAGGGAGTTTGGGTCCAGCGAAACAATGCCCAGTGCCTCCACCATCCAAAGCGGCGAGACGGGGAGAAGCGGTTTGGAAGGGAGCGATTCAAACTGATCGTGTCGGGCAAAAAGCAGCGTTGGCGAGGGACCGTGGCGCGTCGCCATCCAAAAGACTTCCTGATTGCTGCCCAGATCGAAGTCGGTTCCGGTGATCCGGTTGAGCCCACCTTGAAGGCGAAAGCCTCGGGGGCGTTGCCACACCATGGAAGCGGAAAGTCCGGGGAGGCCGGGAAGTCGCACGGAAACGGCATTCGACTGAAGCTGCTCGATCCGCTGCGACCGGCCTAGCACCTCCGCCACCTGCTCGATCGTCGGTGTCGTCTCAAAGAGCATGGGCGGCTGGAATTCGGCGATCGGCTGACGGCGGGCGCAGGTGGCGCCCGAGCTGGTGGTTAGGATGCTGGCGATCAGAAGGATGCAGGACCAGTGGAAATTGCTGGAAGTCATCAAATACTCCCCTGTTCGGGATCGCCTGGGGAAGAGGACGAGCTGTCGGACATAGCATCGACATCGCGGAAGAGTAACGACTGGAGACCTTCCTGTAGGGCATCGACCGCGTCGTTGGATTCAGGGGGGGCAGCCACCACAAAGCGGCGGCCATCCGCAGGGCAAAACAGATGCATCGTGGCATCTGGATCGGGTGCCGCCGAAGGTTCCATCTGCAGGACGCGTCGCCGCCACAATAGCAACGCCAGCAGCGAGGCCAACGCCAATTGCTCGGGGGATTCAAGCAGCTCTTCGAGTCGATCGAGGAGGACGGAGTTGGGGGTTGGTTCGCGGCGTGTCGCAACGGTCTTGGGCATCTCACCTTGCCACCATCCGATCGCTCCCTCTGGCGGGCCTTGCCATTGGGAGTGGCCAACATCGATGCGCAGCAGCTGATCGCCTTGTTGAAGGACCGCCGAGTAGAAGCGGGCCCCAGGTGCCAGAGGTTGACCTGATACAGCACATCGGCGAGTGCAGCGTTGCAACTGGTAGTCAAGCATGGCAGCTTCTCAGGCATCGGGCAGCTTCTCAGCATCGGGCGACTACTGAGGAGGGGACTCCTGACCCGAGCCATTGGCCTAATGGCGGTAAATAGATGATTGGCCCGATCGCAGCAAGAACAGAAAAATGACAGCAACTCGTCACCATTCAAGTCTGCTAGCATTCAAAAGGTGCCACCCACCGATTGGGGTTTACTAGCATTCAAAAGGTGCCACATTCAAAAGGTGCCACCCACCGATTTGGGTTTACTAGCATTCAAAAGGTGCCACCCACCGATTGGGGTTTACTAGCATTCAAAAGGTGCCACCCACCGATTGGGATTTACTAGCATTCAAAAGGTGCCACCCACCATTCAAAAGGTGCCACCCACCGATTGGGATTTGTCGGCATAGCAGCACTGTGTCATGGGTTGGGGGAAAGGTGAGGGAAGGCTCTGGACCAAGCGTTGTCCAATTACTTCCGATCTCTGGCAGTGGCAGCGGTGCCTACGGCCATGCAGTTTTGGCCGCTTGCCCCTTTTGAAAAAAGTAGCATTCAAAAGGTGCCACCCACCGATTGGGGTTTTTTGGGAAAGGCAGCATTGAGTCGATGGCGTAGCACTTCGTGTTGGCATTGCACAGCCGATACGGCCATGCCACGAGCTAGCATTCAAGAGGTGCCAGCATTCAAAAGGTGCCACCCACCGATTGGGATTTATCGGAATAGCAGCACTGTGTCATGGGTTGGGGGAAAGGTGAGGGAAGGCTCTGGACCAAGCGTTGTCCAATTACTTCCGATCTCTGGCAGTGGCAGCGGTGCCTACGGCCATGCAGTTTTGGCCGCTTGCCCCTTTTGAAAAAAGAGGCTCCAGGTTAGCCTGATCATTTTGACAAGTGACTTGGGTAGACTGGTTCGATCCCAGTCACCACCGCGCCTTGGAGGTCCTTCGATCTTGATTCTCCGATCCCCCATCGCTCCGATCGCCGTGGGCGTCCCCCAAGCGGCTTGGCAGGTTTTTCCGATTCCCTCCATGGCAGGTCGTCGCAGCCTGACTGCTTCCCCCCTGCAAGCCAGTTGGGATGACGAAGACGAAGAGGAAGAGGAGGTCGACGACGACGTCGAAGGCGGCGACGAAACCCCGGCCCCACGACGCAGTCCGGCTCCTGAAACCGAACACGACCCCTTCGAAGATTTCGACGAAGATGATTTCGATGATGACTTCGATGACGATTTTGAAGATGAACTAGAGGAAGAATACGAGATCGAACCAGCCGACGACGGCATGGTGGAAGCACCCGTCGACGATGATATCGACCTGGACGATCCGGATGCCGTCCTCGACGAATGAACGACGGCATTTAGGCCAGTTTCCCTTCTCCACAATTTGCCACCGGATCGATCCCTGATGTTCCAAGCGGTGAAGACCGATGTTTCCCTGCCGGACCTCGAGCAGCGGGTGCTTGAATTTTGGAAACGGGAGAGGATTTACGAAGCATCCCAGGAGCAGCGACAAGATGCTCCCCCGTTCATCTTCTTCGAAGGTCCACCGACCGCCAACGGCATGCCTCATCCAGGCCACTGCCTGACGCGCGCCATCAAGGATCTCTTTCCCCGCTACCGCACGATGCGTGGGTATCGCTGCCAGCGCAAAGCCGGTTGGGATACCCATGGACTTCCAGTCGAGGTGGAAGTCTGCAAGGAACTGGGGATCCACGGCAAAGAGGAAATCGAGGCCTATGGAGTTGAACCCTTCATCCAGAAGTGCCAGCAGAGCGTCTGGCGCTACATGCAGGAATGGGAGAAGCTGACCGAGCGGATCGGTTTCTGGATCAATCTCGATGAAGCCTACGTCACCTACCACCAGTCCTACGTCGAAAGCGTCTGGTGGTCCCTCCAGCAACTCTTCCAGCGAGGGTTGCTCTATCGAGGCCACAAGATCGTCTGGTGGTGGGCGCAAGGCGGGACCGCGCTGAGCAGTGGGGAGGTCGGTCAGGGATATCGGCAAGTGGCCGATCCCAGCGTTTACGTCCGATTTCCGCTAGTCGATCAGCCCGACACCTCCCTGCTGGTCTGGACCACCACACCCTGGACCCTTCCCAGCAACCAGTTCGCTGCCGTCCATCCTCAGCTTACCTATGCCACCTGCGAAGTCGAAGGAGTCGCTGGGAAGCTGGTGGTCGCTGAGGGGCTGGTGGAGTCGTTGGCAGAGAAAACCAAAAAGACTTGGACCATTGTCGAGCGGCATTCGGGGAGCCACTGGGTAGGACAGCGCTACCAACCTCCCTTTCCTGAACTCTATTACCAAAAGCTGGCATCCACCGTCGGCACCACTCGCGATGGAAAGACCGAAGCGGTCGCCTGGCGCGTCGTCCCCGCCGATTTCGTCACCATCGATTCCGGGACAGGTCTTGTTCACTTGGCCCCAGCGTTCGGCGAGGTCGACTACGAGGTGCTGATTGCCGAGCAAGAACGATTTGGTGCAGGGGAAGGGCCGCAATTGATCTGCGCGGTCGGTCCCGATGGCAAGTTCACGGAAGAAGCCCCCGACTACCAGGGGCTGTGGGTGAAGGATGCCGATAAACTGATCACCCGACGTCTGAAGGAAGATGGCACCCTCCTGCTGCTGGATCAATACCTCCACGACTACCCGTTCTGCTGGCGAGCCGAATCGGATCCGCTGATCCAATACCCGCGCGAGAGTTGGTTCATCCGTACCACCGCCTTCCGAGAGGCGATGCTGGAGAACAACCGCAACATCGCATGGCATCCCGAGCATATTCGCGATGGTCGCTTCGGCAACTTCCTGGAATCCAACGTCGACTGGGCGCTCTCACGGGAACGGTATTGGGGGACTCCCCTGCCGATCTGGGTCTGCGATCAGACCGGCCAGATGGAAGCGATCGGAAGCTACGACGAACTGTTGGCTAGGCCAGGGTGCCAAGGCCAGGAAGTCTGGTTGGAGGCCAAAGCGAAACAGCCGCATCTGGTGGAGGATCTCAAGGTCCACAAACCCTACATCGACGCCATCCACTACGACTCTCCGTTCGCCTCAGGAGCCCGCATGCGGCGCGTCCCAGAAGTGATCGACTGCTGGTACGACAGCGGCGCCATGCCTTTCGCGCAGTGGGGTTATCCCCATCGCGGCCGCCAGTCCTTCGCCGATCAGTTCCCCGCCGATTTCATCAGCGAAGCGATCGACCAGACGCGCGGCTGGTTCTACAGCCAACTGGCCATCAGCACGATGCTCTTCGGCAAGCAAGATGGCGAAAATCTCTCCACCGACAATCTTCCCTACCCGCATCCCTTCAAAAACTGCATCGTCCTCGGACTGATGTTAGCAGAATGGTACGAAAGCAAAGATGGCAAACAACGCTTCCTCACCGAAGAGGAAGCTCGAGCCGCTTGTGGCAAGGACTATGTTGCCAAGACCGGCAAGATGTCCAAAAGTCTCCGCAACTACCGTAGCCCCAACGAGATTTTTGATCGCTACGGTGCCGATGCACTGCGCTGGTACTTCTTCGCCAACCAGCCCCCTTGGAATTCGATCCTCTACAGCGAACGATCGATCCGCGACAGCATCCCCGAATTCCTGATGCGGCTCTGGAATGTCTTCAGCTTTTTCACCATCTACGCTGAAATCGATCGTTTTGACGGATCCCGGCCCAGAAGAGCTCCTGATCAGCGATCGGAGCTGGATCGTTGGATGCTGGGAGAATTAGCGCTGGCCAACCAGCGCTGCATCGAATCGATGGACCAGTTCGACAACTACACCGCTTGCCAGGCGCTGTCGGACCTAGTGGAAAACTTGAGCAACTGGTATGTGCGCCGCAGCCGCAGTCGCTATTGGTCGGACGATAATCAGTCGCCCGACAAATGGGACGCCTACTGGACGCTGGCCGAATGCCTGACCACCATCTCCCAGTTGATCGCCCCGTTCACCCCCTTCCTCGCCGAAACACTATGGCAAGCGATGCAAAAGGGACTCTCTTTGAATGGGCCGCAAAGCGTTCACCTGAGCGATTACCCGACGCCCGATCCCAGTCGGATCGATCCGCAGCTGAGCCAGCGGATGCGGCTGCTTAGGGAAATCGCCTCCCTCGGCCGATCGGCTCGCATGGATGCCAAGCTAAAAGTGCGGCAGCCTTTGTCGCGCGTCGAAGTCACACTGGCCGACGCCACCCATCAAGCGTGGTTGGAAACCCACGACGAAATCCTTCGCGAGGAACTGAATGTCAAGGCGATCGATTACGCCTCCGGGGCCAGCCCCTACATCGAATATCAGATCCAGCCGAATTTTCGAAAGCTGGGTCCCAAAATCGGCTCCCAGCTTCCCAAGCTGAAGTCAGCCTTGGCATCGCTTGAGGGGGGCAGCGTGCTGCGCGAAATGAACCAGCACGGCACCTACCGAATGACGCTGGGTGATCAAACGATCGAACTGGATGCTGATGACCTGCAAGTGCGCCTGAAAGCCCGCGATGGCTGGGCCGCCGCCCAGGGCAAGCAGTGCGTCGTCGTTCTTGCGACGGAAATCACCGATGCCCTTCGACAGGAGGGGATCGTCAAGGATGCAATCCGCGCGATCCAAGAGCTTCGAAAAAAGAGCCAGTGCCAGTTCACCGACCGAATCGTCCTCCAGATCGCCGCTCCAGATGAAGTCCGTCAGGCGATGGATCGCCACCAAGAGCTATGGATGGGGGAGACGCTGACGAAGAAGGTGGAGTGGGTCGAACCAACCGATCAACTGCAGGCGATCGATGTCGGTGACCATCAAGCCGCGATCGCGCTGAGAACGATCGAGTCCTGATCCAAAGCCAACGGCCGCATTTGCCATCGGCTTCGATCGGCACTGCGGCTTGGATGCAGTCGATTACCCGGCATGCTCTTACCGCGCAAGTCGAACTCAAACCCGACTACGTCAGTGCGTGCCAAAAAGCGTCCACGATCAGGATGATGCTGCGATCGAATACGGTATCGAGCACGAGCACGGGGCGCAGGAGGGAAGTGACGCCAGAACCATGAAATGCAACGTAGCGGCGGTGGTTAGGTTTTTGGTGCGATTCCATGTCAACTCCCGTTGCTCCCAACCGTTACGGCTGCCAGCCGGGCAATTCCGAAGCCTGCCGGATCCAGTCCGCTAGGAGAGCTTCATCAAGCGTCATCGACTCGTAGATATCGAGGTACCGCACCTCTTTCTGCTTGGAGACTCCCGGGGGCATCGGCTTCAACTCCGCACCCCGAAAAAAAGCAACCTTGACATACTTCGTGAAGCAGTGATAGCTGAGGAAATAACCATGTCCTTCCACACCATAGAAGGGCGAGTTCCATTTCACTGCTTTGCAGACATCGGGGACGGTTTCGCAGATGAGTCGGTCGAGCTGGAGGCCGACATCGCGTTTCCAGCCTGGCATTGCATCGATATACGCGCTGACCGGTGCGGGACCGTCCCCTTTGGCGATCTGTGGATTTCCACCTGACAAAAGAACCACCTTCTTGGACTTCTTCGCCACGCTGAGCCCTCCGACCTACGCTCATGGTTCCCCCCTTCGGTCACGCCACGGTGCAGGTGACCTGTTCTTGGAGAATACCCAGATCGAGCCTATTTGTCTCTCACGGAGACACAGAGGCACGGAGAGTGAAATAGACTGATGCGCGTTTGGTGCATCTCTGTGCCTTTGCACCTCCGTGAGATCCATACCGGTTGGGATTTCGACGAAGGCTCCTAGGGTCAAGCAGATCGCCTGTGGCCATTTCTTTGCTTTTTTTTGCTTTCGGTAATTCGGCAACTATACTCGCCCGAACCTCGCCGGTTCGTTTCCAGTGAGGCATTTCGTTTTGAGAAAGTTGAGCGATGGAATAGGAGACTAGGTATGAATTGTTGTAGACGTTTCTATCTTTCACTGTTTGCGTTTGTGGCGATGTTTATCGCGATTCAGGAAATCGATGCTGCCCCCATACTCCTATCGCAGAATCTGGGTGCAAGCGCTTACTCGGCCAACGGTGGCGATGCAGAATTGGCTTTTGACGGAGACTTTAGCAATCTCTGGAACAGCAACGGATTCGCACCTGCCTGGATTGAGGTCGATCTGGGGAGTGTTTACTCGCTCGAAGAGTTTCGACTGCGCGTCGATCAAACCCCAAGCGGCAATACGACTCATCAGATCTGGGTCAGCAATTCCGCAATGCAGAGTTCAACCGCATCGGGGACCCTCGTCCATACGTTCAGCCAGTTGACTGCGATGAATGATTCGCTGTCGTACATCCCATCCAGTACGCTCCTTGGAAGGTTCGTACAGATACGCACTACGGCTTCTCCAAGCTGGGTAGCATGGAAGGAGGTCCAGGTCTTCGGCTCTGCTGTTCCAGAACCTGCTTCTGGAATCGTGATGCTCGGTGGACTTGCCGTCGCCTGGGTGCGCCGCAGGCGTTTGGCACTCAAGTAAATCCGTCATCATCGACAACCGTGCAATCGCTTTGGATTTCTATGGTTTGTTCCTGAGCGATTGGGGGTCGAATTCGCAGCCGAAATAGGAGTTGGACCAGAGACGAAAAACTGGTCACGCCGCAGGGCTAGGTGGGTGCTGATGACCATCACCCAGATCGAGCCTATTTGTCTCTCACGGAGACACAGAGGCACGGAGAGTAGAATAGACTGATGCGCGTTTGGTGCATCTTGGTGCCTTTGCACCTCCGTGAGATTCACTCTGTGAGACCATCTGTCTGGGTAAGACCCTTGGAAGTGGTCATTGCCGCTGCCTAAATCTTGGTGCCAAGGGGATCGAATGGCTTCTGCTCACTCGGCGGGAGTCAGGTCGGCACGGGTGGCGTAGAGCGAATGGACGCGCCCGGTGCTCTCGAAGGCGATCCGCAGGATCCGTTTCAGCCCCCGTCCTTCGGCGCTGACGATTTTTCCAATCCCATGCAGTGGATGACGGACGCGGTCTCCTTCTTGCAGCAACAGCCGCACGTCGGTTGATCCATCCAGGCTGGCGGCCGAGTCGATCGTTTTTCTTGCCTTCTTCCGATCTTCGACCATGGCGGAAAGCCGCGTGGCGATTTCGTCCTGAGGCAACTGGCAGGCATCGTCCCAGCTCTCCTGCTGGCTGGTGGAACGGTAGCTGGGGGCGTTGTCGCGCACGGGGGATTCGGTCTGATCCCATGCATCCTGGCCGGGGCGCCACTGCGCCAGGGAGCTGTCAAAGTCGTCTCCTCCATACGGCGATCGCTCGCAATAGTCGACATATTCCAGTTGGTCCTGCGGAATCTCCATCAGGAAGGGGCTGGCGGCGCTCAGTCTCTGCCGGCCAAATCCTCGGTAGTCCGCTAGGCTTAGTTGCAGCATCTCCTTGGCTCTGGTCATCCCGACGAAAAGCAGTCGCCGTTCCTCTTCGTACTGATCGGGGTTGTCCTTGCTCCGCGAGTGAGGCAGCACCTCCTGTTCGACCGCCACCACGAAGACATGCGGGAATTCTAGACCTTTGCACGAATGGAGCGTCATCAGGGTCACTCGCTGCGACGCGCCATCAAACGCATCCGCGTCGCTCACTAGGCTCACTTGCTCCAGAAACTGCGTCAGTCCACCTCCATCTGGATGTTGCAAATCGATCTGCTGGGCATCGGCCAGCAGTTCGTTGATGTTCGACTGGATCGATTGGTCAGGAGCTTCGCTCTTTTTTCTTTCCAGGTAGGTGACGTAATCGGTCGCCTTCAGCAGGTGTTGCAGCATCGGAACAATGGCACCGCGGGAGAGTTCCACTAGTTGATCGTAAAGCTTCAGAAAGTCGGCGGCTCCCTTGCACGCCTTGGGGCTTAGCAGCCGCTGCGCGACTGCGTAGCGAAGGGCTGCTAGGCACGGGATGCTTCGATCCTGTGCAAGTGCTTCTACTTTCTCCATCGCCTTGTCCCCCAGCCCGCGCGTTGGGACGTTGACGATCCGTTTCCACGCCATATCGTCGGTTGGGTTTTGGATCAGGTTCAGGTAGGAGAGCAGATCTTTGATTTCCTGCCGTTGATAGAACCGAAAGCCACCGATCAATTGATAGGGGATGCGGCGCGCCAGCAGCGCCTGCTCGAACAACCGTGAGTGAGCGTTGGTGCGATACAGGATCGCAAAATCGCTCGCCTTTCGCTTGCCGGCCATCACCAACTGCTGAATCAGTTCGGCGATCTGGTTGGCTTCATCGCGATCCGAGGGATAGCGGCGCAGTTGCACACGGGCTCCCCCTTCCCGCATTGGGATCAGTGACTTTTGTTTGCGCCGCTGATTGTGGCGGATCAGTTGATCGGCTGCCCCCAGGATCTCCGGCGTGCTGCGGTAGTTGTTCTCCAGCCGCACCACGCGCACCGTGGGGTAGTCCCGTTCGAAGTTCAGGATGTTCTCGATATTGGCTCCCCGCCAGCCATAGATCGATTGATCGGGATCGCCCGTGACGTTGAGGTTGGGAAAATCGACCGACAGCGCTCGGAGGATCAGGTACTGCGCCTGATTGGTATCCTGGTATTCATCGACCAGGATGTATCGATGCTGCCGATCGAGATCGGATCGGAGCTCCGGATGACTCCGTAGCAGCGTTGCTGTGTGCAGCAGCAGGTCGTCGAAATCGACCGCTGAGCATTGCAGTAGCACCGACTGGTAGGCAGGATAGATTTGCTTGAGCAGATGCTGGAGGTGATTGCCGGTTTCTCGTTCCATCTGGTCGGGCGTCACCAAGCGGTTCTTTAGTTGGCTGATGGCGCGAGCGATCTGGTCGAGATTCAAGTGCGAGAGAGTGACACCGGCCAAGCGGATCGCTTTTTCTAGCGCCCCTTTGGCATCGGAGGGGTCGTAGATCGAGTAGCTTTCCGGGAGTCCGACCATGCGGCCATAGCGTCGCAGGAAGCGAGCGCAGTAGCCATGGAATGTCCCCATCCAAAGCTGCGAGGGGCCGACCATCTGGTCCAGTCGGCTGCGCATCTCCTGAGCCGCCTTGTTGGTGAAGGTCAGCGCCAGAATCGAGTAGCTGGGGATCCCTTGCTGGAGGAGATAGGCGATGCGATGGGTGACGACGCGCGTCTTGCCCGATCCCGGTCCAGCCAAGGTCAGCAACGGCCCTTCGACATGCTGCACCGCTTCGCGCTGCGAAGGATTCAATGGGGCCAGCAGAGCTTCTCGATCCATGAAATCCCCCGCGTCCTATGCTTGGCCAGCCGATCAACGGCATGGCGACGTGCCCTTCCCCCTGAGTTGGTGATCCTGAAGATAGCCTGCGTCGATTTGTCGTGTGGCGGTTGGCAAGGTCAGGGGTTTGTCATTCTATAGGTCAGATCCCCCCTGGAGAAGCGAAAAGGGATTCTCAACCGGTTCGCTCGGCAAGATTTCCAGTCGATCTGCGAAGAGCTGAAGAGTGCAGTAGGTCCCTCATGTGGCATGGCGGTCCCGGCCATGCAGGTTTTTAATGAATTTGTCACTGGCTAGCCTCTCATACCGCACCATTTTTCCGAAATCGTTGGTTCGCGTTGAGCCAACAGTGAGTACCAAATGATCGTGAGACGACTAGACTGGAATTGGAATTCTTTTTTCGCTCGGGGTGGAGTTTGGAATTGATGCAAGATCCTTCAAACCCCTTTGCGGTCCGTCTGGACGCCGTCACCAAACAATTTGGTTCGCAAACTGCGGTCGACGACCTTTATCTAAAAATTCCTCGCGGGTCGATCTCTGGGGTGATCGGGCCTAATGGATCGGGGAAGACGACGACGATTCGGTTGATCCTGCGGATCTATCAGCCCGATGTCGGGACGGTGGAGGTGCTGGGGGCACAGGGCCAGCGGATCGCCGACGATCGCATCGGTTATCTGCCGGAGGAACGAGGGCTGTACCACCGGATGAAGGTCCGATCGGTGCTCCGTTTCTTCGGGCGGCTGAAGGGGATTGCCTCCCCGGACGCAACGATCGATCAGTGGCTGGATCGGCTTGCGGCCAGAGAGTGGGACACCAAGCGGATCGATCAGCTATCCAAGGGGATGGCGCAGAAAATTCAGTTCATTGCGGCAGTGATGGGAAATCCGCAACTGGTGATTTTAGATGAGCCGTTTAGTGGGCTGGATCCGGTGGCGATGGAGGTGCTCAAGGATGCGGTGCTGTGGCTGCGAGATCAGGGAACGACGGTGCTGCTGAGCACCCATGACATGGAGATCGCCGAACGGCTTTGCGATCGCTTCGTGATGATCTACCGTGGCCGCAAGGTGCTGGATGGAACGCTGGCGGAGATTCGGCAGTCGTATGGAAGGCCCGAGGTGCGGGTGCGGATGGCCAGTGGCGAGCAGCCGGATTGCCGGTCGCTGCCAGGGGTCCGTGCGGTGCTGCCACATGGACCGATGTTCGACGTGTCGCTTGATTCGTACGATTCCCGCGCGTCGCTGCTAGCGCACCTGGCCAAGCAGGGGGACATCGAGCATTTTGAGTCGGTGCAGCCGTCGCTGCATGACATTTTTGTTCGCATCGCGCGACCGGCTCCTGAGGATCAAGGGGAGTGACCAATGCATAAAGTCTGGGCCGTCGCAGTTCGCGAGTTCGTGGCGCTGGTGGGGACTCGCACCTTCCTGATCACCCTGCTGCTGGTCCCCATCATGATGTTTGGTGGGGCGGTGCTGATGCCGCTTTTGACGGTATTGACCGGCGGGAAGACGCGCATCATCCGCGTGGTCGATGGTACCGGCCAGGCAGCCAGCGCGCTGCAGGAAGCGGCGGCCAGACAGCAACAGAAGGCGAGAGAATTGTCGCGCGGCGATACGACAGCCGACTCCCTGACGCCCAAGCAAGGTGAAGGGAGTGGTTTGGATGCAATGGATCGCTATGAAATCCAGGTCGATGGAAGAACCGAGCTGGATGACGCGACGCGGCGTGAATGGAGCGAGGAGATTCGGCAGCAGAAACTCTATGCGTTCGTCGAGATTCCCAAGGGACTGCTCGATGAATCGGATTCCCTTCCCGCAGTCCACTGGTTCAGCCAGGAAAATGCGCTAGGTGATGGCAAGCGATGGGTCCGAACAACGCTCAGCGACTGGATGCGCCGCGAACGGCTGACGAGGCTGGGAATCGATCCTCAGAAGGTCGCCCAGGCTAGTCAGTCGGTGGAGGTGGAGTCGCTGGAGCTGTATGGTGAGAAGGTTGCTGCGGGTGGTGCATCGACAGCGGTAGCCGACGGGGCCAAAAAGTCGACGGCGGCCGAACTGAAGTCGTTTTTGCAGCCGATGGTGCTGACTCTGATGATGTTCATGGTGATCTTCCTGGCGGCTCAGCCGATGCTGGAGAGCGCCATGGAAGAAAAAACATTGCGGATTTCTGAGGTGCTGCTGGGGTCGGTGACTCCAACGCAGTTGCTTCTAGGGAAACTGCTGGGGAATGTCGCTGCGTCGCTCTTAGTTTTTGCCTTTTATGCCACCGGCATCGCCGTGCTGCTGACGGTGATGGGGAAGACCGATCTGCTCCCGATGCGGGTGCTTCCCTGGTTTATCGTCTTTCAGATTTTGGGAGTCCTTTTCTTCAGTTCTATTTTTGTAGCGATCGGGGCTTCGGTGAAGGAGCTGAAGGAAGCGCAGGCGATGCTGATGCCGGTCTGGATCGTGCTGCTGATTCCGATGATGGTTTGGATCGTCGTGCTGCGCGACCCGGCAGGGGCTTTGGGGGTTGGATTATCGCTGTTCCCCCCCAGCGCGCCGATGATCAATGTGCTGCGGCTGGGCAGCGATGTGCAGATTCCGATTTGGCAGCCATTGTTGGGGATGGTCTTTTTGCTGCTGTCGACGCTGGCGGTGATTTGGATGGCCGGCAGGATCTACCGCGCCAGTCTTTTGCGGAGCGATTCGGTCAAGAGCCTCGCGCAGCTATTCCTCCGCATCTGGCAACCCAGTCATTGATCGGGCAGCGATTCATTCCTTTGCCATGCTGATCGATTGGGAAGAGTCCAAGATCGACTGCAGCCGCTGGCAGCGGTTCCGTAGAAAATCATCCCCAATCTTCGTTCAGTCGATTGGTCTATCCGATAGCTCAATCGTTCAGTAACGCACAAGGGAGCGACGAAACCTTGGTCGCGCTGATTGGTCTCTCACGGAGGCACAGAGCCACGGAGAATGAATGGGCCGATGAATTCACTTTTTGAATTCCGCCCCTCGATGACTCCGTCGTGGTTTCACTTCAAGAGATGAATCGTCACCCACGCAAGAATTCCAGATGAACCGACTCCAACGTTTCCGACACCGCCTCCACTTCCACCGCGTTGCGACGGGCATAAGCGATAAAGACAACGTTTCTCTGTAGGTAAGCCATGGTCGGAAGCCTTCTGTGTTCCAGGAGATATCATGGAGGGGGTGCCATCTATTATTCTGAATCGTCGGGCAACAGTGCAATGCATCGCGATCGAAGCCAATCGGGAATGGATGCCACGCCACGGCAACGGGAAAAAGGCAGCTCACGAAGGAGGTTCCTGTGGTAGATCCAAACGTTCCACCCATCCTTCATGGCGTTCCGAACCAGCGATCAAGTTGGTATCGCCGCTTCGAACACGCACTGAAATGGCTGGATGGTCGAAAGGCTATCTTGATCCCTGCCAGTGGTTTTCTTGCGCTGTTCAGTGGCGCCATCGGTGTTGGTGCGCAGAAGTGGTCCGCCATCTTCCAGGGCGCCAGTGGGGGATGGTTTGATCTCTTGTGCCGATCGATGAATCTGCTGACGATTTGCCTGTACGAGGCGGTGCAGGTTCCGATCATGAATCTGTCGGTGCCACCTGGGGAGTCCAACTTCTTTATTGGACTGGCCAGGATCGCCGGTACCGCCTTCTTCGGGCTGATTGCTGTCGAGGCGATCCGCAAGCTGTTTCACCGTTCTTTCGACGAGCTGACGCTGTATTTCAAGAAAAATGAAGTCTCTCTGATTTCAGGACTTGGACGACTGGGACTTGCCATCGCGAAGGAGGAAGGGCAGCAAGGCAAACGGGTGATTGTGCAGGAAAGGGATGAACATAACTGGCATCGAACGACGGCCGAGGAAGCGGGCTGCATGGTCTTGCAGGAAGATGCGAACGACGAGGAAAGCCTTCGCCGCCATATCGCGCGCAGACCTACCAGCATCCACCTAGTGACCGGCGATGATCTGGTGAATCTCAATGCTCTGGAATCGATTCGGAAGATTCGAAAGGAGTATCTGCAGCGTCATCAGAAGAGTGCAGGAAATTGTGATTGCTATATCCACATCGAGCGGCCGCTATTGCATCATGCCTACAACCTCGCGCTCCTGCAGGCCAATCGGCAGATGGATGACGACCCTGGTCTGAACGTGCAGGTCTTCAATATCCAGCACGAAACGGCTTGTCAGTTGATCATCGACGAACTGACGCCGATTCGACCGAAAACCACCGACGAAGTGGCCTTGTACGTCGTGGTTGGCTTTGGCCAAATGGGAATGGCGATGGTGAAGGAGCTGGTGGAATTCGCTCATTTCGAGAATCTGAAGCGCAGTCGCATCCTGGTGCTGGGGTCTGATCCCGAGCAAGACTACAGGAGATGCATATCCCAGTGGCCGAGAATGGCGCCCAGAGAGGTTCATGCCAAGCTATCGGAGGTCGTATTTGGTCGCGATCGCCGTGATTCGTGGGAATCTCAGGTGGCAAAGCCCGAAATCGATCAAGGCGTTGCCATCGACCCGAAGGCGGTGCAGTATGCGGCCAACGTCCAGTTCTGCCAGTTGCAAAGCAAGGATGGCTTTTCGATCGACGAGGTGAAGGAACTTGTGCGGCTGTGTGGGGAACCCGGCGTCTGTCCGGTGGTCCTGTTTTGTCACGATGACGACGCCGAGAATTTTCGCGGGGCCGCCAAGCTAGAGAATCTGTTGCAGGACCAGCATGGAATCAATCGGCCAAGAGGTCGTGGTGAAGGCCCAAACCAAGCGATTCCGATTTACTGCTTCCTGCCCGACAGCCCTCCGTTGCGGCAAACGTTGAAAATGGCGCTTTCAGGGAACCCAGATGCCATTCGATCCTTCGGCGAGGTGGAGCATGGGATGCGGCGAGCGCATGATGCCGTCGTAGACGAAGTTGCTTTGGAGATCGCACGCTATTACGACTTTAAAAAGTGGAGCGACACCGAGTTGGAATGCCGTAAGGCAGCGGCGATCGCCAACAACCAACCTGCCGCAACCGTTCAGCCACCAAAGGAAGAGGAGTGGGAGTTCTTTCCAATAAAAGAATATCGACGCCACTATTTGCAGAAGCCATTTTGGGAACAGGTTTCGAACCTGAATGCGGCGGAGCACAAGCGAGTGACGATCCAGATCTTGGGCTGGAAAATGGCGTCGACAAGAAACGAGCCCGCCACCAACCCTGTCGACTTTGACCAAGTTGACGACTATCAAAAAATCGTAGCCGCCAAAATGGAGCATCACCGCTGGATGGCTGAGCGTTTGCTGATGGGATGGAGCTATAGCCCTCAGCGCAGCGACCATCCACCAACTCGCCCCTCGATGTGTGCTCGGAAACACCTCACTGAAGTAGACTGGGTGAAAGATTACAAACAAATCGATGCCGCTCTAAAGTACTTCGAAGAAAAGAAGATCCCCTTTCGCAGGATCTCGTAGGGGTATCCAGTAGAAATGGAGCGAGAGAAACCTGATGGCGCCTAATGGGCTCTCACGGAGGCACAGAGCCACGGAGAATGCATGGGCCGATCGATTGCTCTTTTGTCTCTGGGCCCTGGTGAGAGCCAAGTAGGAACGTCCGAGCCAAGTGGAAAAGAGCTGGATAGGGCGGTGCCGAGAACGGCAAGGAGTAGGCTGAACTTTTGGACCCAAATGATTCGATGGAGCCTATAATGCAGGGAGAAGTGAAAACCAAGGGAGGATGGTGAGTCATGAGTTTGCGGAATAGCATGTCCCGGCGGGGATGGTTGGCTTCGGCTGCTGCGCAGGCAGTGGCAATCGGTGCCTCGCGCTGCAATTGGGCTCATGCTCTCAACCAGCAACTTCCCACTTCCAGCCGAAAACGGCTGGTCCTTCTCTGGATGGCAGGGGGTCCCTCCCAAATCGATTCGTTCGATATGAAACCAGGCCATGCCAACGGCGGATCGTTCCGCGAGATCGAAACCGCAGTCCCAGGAATTCGCATCTGCGAACATCTTCCCAAACTGGCCAAGTGGACTCAGCAGATGGCGATCGTCCGCAGCCTGCAAACCAAGGAAGGAGATCACGGTCGCGGCACCTACCTAGTCCGAACCGGCCAGAGACCTGGAAGCCCCGTCCGCTACCCTCCCCTACCCGCCTCGCTGGCCAAAGCGATCGCCGAACAACCGGCCACCAACCCACCCTCAGACAAGATCGCTACGGGCCAATTGAGCGTCCCCGATTATGTCGCCATCCAGCCTCCTTCGGCGATTGAGCCGACTGCCTTTGGATCAGGTTTCTTGGGGCCCAAGCACCAGCCTCTTTTGGTCACAGGATCTGCGTCGAATGGAGTTCCTGGGATGAACTCCCAGGCGTCGCGTCTGCGGGTGGAAAACCTGCTGCCCCCCGAACGGCTCAGCGGCGATCGACTGACGCGCCGCAAGGAGCTGTGGAATCTGCTGCAGCAGTCGTACGATGTCCACCGTCGATCCCCGGCCAGCCTCGCACACGACACCGTCGCGCGCCGGGCCATGAGCCTTAGCGAAAGTCCCTGGCGCACCGCCTTTGATCTCGATCTGGAAGAGGCGTCGGTGCGCGCTGCCTATGGCGAAGGGACGTTCGGACAAGGTTGTCTGATGGCTCGGCGTCTTCTGGAACAAGGGGTGCCGGTGGTCGAGGTGGCGATGGGATCGGAGGGACTGGGCTGGGATACCCATGCACAAAATTTTGAGATGCTGCCCAGGCTGCTGGGGGAACTCGATACCGCCTGGTCCCAGCTGATGACCGATCTGGACCAGCGCGGTCTGCTGCAGGATACAACGATCCTTTGGATCGGCGAATTCGGCCGGACACCGATCATCAATCCCGCAGCTGGGCGCGATCATTTCCCGGATGCTTGGAGCTGCGTGCTGGCCGGTGGCAATATCGCCGGTGGGCAGGTTTTCGGAAAAACTAGCGACGATGGTCAGCAAGTGGTCGAAGATCCGGTGACGATCGGACAGGTCCTGGCGACCGTCGCGGCCAGCTGTGGCATCGATCCAAAGCTGGAAAATGTTTCTGAGGAAGGACGCCCCATCGCGATCGCCGAAGGCCAGCCGATCGAGCGACTGTTGGCCTGAAATTGTTTCCTGCCCACTGACCTACAGAACTGCCGGATCGACCAAGAGAGCATTCGTCGGCTTCGCGCTCGTTCCGGTTATCTCACGGAATGGATCTCGCGGAGTGGATCTCACAGAGGCACAAAGGCACAGAGGTGTAAGAGGAGAATATCGGTCAAATCTTTCTCCGTGGCTCTGTGCCTCCGTGAGAGACCAATAGGCCGAGTGGATCTCGCGGAGTGGATCTCACAGAGGCACAAAGGCACAGAGGTGTAAGAGGAGAATATCGGTCAAATCTTTCTCCGTGGCTCTGTGCCTCCGTGAGAGACCAAGGACGGAATCGCGGGAGGCAA